>Ga0187848_10000749_pt1 | contig 28968 bp, 33 predicted proteins | sample June2016WEW_4_40_FD_132424 | JGI IMG/M metagenome (GOLD analysis project Ga0187848, IMG submission 132424) | Peatland microbial communities from SPRUCE experiment site at the Marcell Experimental Forest, Minnesota, USA - June2016WEW_4_40 | ecosystem: Environmental > Terrestrial > Soil >... | reverse complement strand
CAACGAAAGCGGGATTTCGTCCGCCGAATAGTCGCCCCTCCACTGTCTGTCCACCCTCGCGGAACGAGATCAAAACCTGCCCGCCGACCGAAGAATAAACTCTTCTGAGCATTTGTGGCAGCTTCTGTGTGGTAAGCCCTCAAATGCACGCTTTAGGGCAGCACTAGCTCGTGCAAGCATGCGCCAGCTTGGCTGACCTTCGGAAGAATGCGCAAGAAGCTTTCAACCGAGCTGCGATGGTCCATTGTTGCTTGAAGCGTGACCGAGATGAAGTGGAATTGTCAGAGGTGGTCTTTTGTGGGCTTGATCGCTGCCGGTGTTCTCGCTGTTCTACCGTTTCCAGCGTTCTCGGACAGGCTCAACGAAGGTGATTGAGGTACTCAAAAAGCAATGTGAAGAGGCAAGAAAGGGTAGAACGCTGAGAACACAGCTATATATAATCCAGAAAAGAAAACACTACAACCGAGATCTTTTTTGAACAGTGAAAGAAAGTTTTGAGTTCTTTCTTGAACCCTATAGCCTCGCGCAGCTCACTAGTGAGAACACCGAGAACAGGAGAACAGTGAGAACGGTTTTGACCTCTTACGACTCCAGAGGGTTTTTCGGTTGATAAGTCTTCTTCGCGACCGTGATGTGAAAATCGCCGTCAAGCGCTAGGTCACCCAGCTCGGTAAGTCGGTACCCTCCCTGAACGTCGTCGTAGCTAAGGTATCTCTCAACAAGTAGTGTGCCCACACCTACCCTGCTCTTGATCTTCCTTCCTAATGCTTTACTTACGGTATTATGCGCCAACCCGGTCTGTGTTATGATCTGTCGCTGGGTGGGGAACTTTCCCTCACGGTTTTGCGCTTTGACGCGACGTAATATCTTTGTGAGGCTTAGACTTAGAGGGGGGCGGGGCTGTTTGCAATGATTGATGATATACCACGCTTCCAAGACGTCTTCAACCTCAACGCGCCAGCGTTTGCGGTAAAAGCGTTTCATATATGCCGCACACTGTGCTAAAACGAGCAGCTGGTCACGGTTGATCCCGCCGTAGTCATTTTGTTCGAAATACTCCCACAAGCCCTCAATGAGGTCGTCTGTGCGCTTGTCTGACCGTTCCAGTTCGTAACTTGGTAATTTTTGCGATCCAAGCTCATCGTTAATCATAGGCGCATTCTCGAGCACGAGGTCTAGCGTTAGCTGGTAAATGACGACATTATTTTGATAACTAGGGTCGTCCTGTGGCGCTTTCAATTGCAAGATGCTGGCAACTCTATTATTCTCGACGTGATTCTTTTCCTGACCAGAAAGAAACTGTGTGAAGCCCGCAAAGGGAGTCACTTCGTCGAATCTTTCCATGTAGCGGTTCGGCAAAAGATCAAACGCTTGGTTCACCACTGATGAGTTGCGCATTGCATCAGCGTATCTTTGATCCAGATAAGCGGCTTTGAAAGGCAAAGCTAATTTAAACCGTGCCTGCAAGAAGAATGCCAACGTTTGTTTGACGGGATCGTTGAAACTGTGCTTGCATAAGCCAAGATAATGCTCAAGAAAAGCGTTTGGCGTCGTCAAAAGGTCAATGCATTTAGTGACAACATCGTCAGAGCCGGGGTGACGGTCTTGCGTAAGTTCGCTGTCAACGGTGTCGCTCACGCCCGACCCCCCATTCGTTCCTCAAGAGTCGTCGTAGTGAAAAAGAGCGCATCCTCAAGCGCCAGTTCAAAATCGCTGGCAGTTTCCGCGTAAATCACTGGGTCACATTGCTCTTCCTCGATTTCGATCTGTGGTAACTTACGCTCTTCGAATACAATGTCAAACATCTGTCTTTAGCGTGAAACACGAAGAAACAGCCAATACTCGTTGAGTCAAAAAGGTCTTCAAAGCCTCCGCAAGTTTTGTAACAACTGAGGCGTCAAAAAGCGCTGCTGCGATCACTACCTCGCAGAAGTAACTTACCGTTCGGAGTCGCTACAAAAACAGCTTTATAGCCATAAGGCCTTTATGGAGGTTTTCTCTGCTCGGCCTGTTTCAAAATCTGTGTTCTTGCTTCTCCTACTCCTCTGGCGTAGTTCGATGCAAAAGTACATTGGACGAGATTGATATAAACCTTTCTCGCGCAGCAGAAGAGTATTTGCTAACAGCTACAGAGCTTGAGCAGCTTCAGTGACCAGTGCGCAGCGAGCGGAAGTCGCATCATCGCTACCTTATGTCGGATGTGTCACTTTTGGCTCTGCGCAGATGCTTACTATGAACGTCTGTTTCAACTATCCTCAAACTTGACGTCTGCCCAGTACTTCATGTACACATCATACACGTGCTCAGGCAGCGGATGCTTATAGTGCTTCCAATCAACGCCGCTGACGCCGTGGGTTAATATGTAGTTCTTGTTGCTTTGATCCCATTGAATGATATCGCCCTCTTGCTCACAGAATTTTCTGAGGTCACCATTGACGATGCGAGCGCCGCCGTGCGACAAGCGAACGTCGGTGTGCTTAAGCCATTCCTGAAAGGACAGTTGCTCAAAAACACGCTCACTATCTCGTGGATCCTCAAGTAGAGGCAGAATCGCGTTAACAACCTGCGGGTGCAACGGGCAGTAGTGTTGCATTCGAATCTTGTCCTGCTCCGGAAGAATATCGACGAAGGGCTTCTTCATCTTTACAGCTTCCTCGAACTGGCCAATCGTTAGTCGTGCTATTGTTGCTAAAGGTCGTTGCCCTGTAAACGCGCCAAAGAGCACCAAAGCTTTGAAGTCGTGATAATGATATGCGTCAATTCGCCCGCCGTTATACGCCCGGTCGATTGCTTTAAGCACGTTTTCCACATCTTGCTTGGACACAATGCGGTTTGTAACGTGCTTACGCTCCTTAACAGCTCGTGGAAGCTCCAAAAACAAATCAAACGCTATATACCGTTCGTCAAACCGAATCTTCGACATATATCGGAGAAAGGCACGAGCGAACTGTAGGACTTTGCGTTTAGCATCGGTATCTCGATATTTAGTAAGGACACCGTCACGCAAACTGCGCATGGTGGTCACGCTAACGACTCCTCTCGTCGAGTTCCACAAGAGTTCAGCTGACTTCTTCAGCCACGTGACCGTCTTAGGCGATAGCCCGGTAGCCCGCAGTCTCAGATATCCGTCTAAGTCTTCAGGCGTGAACAAAAGCTTGAGATTAGATATGCCGGTGTGATTAGTTTGGGCATAGAGTTTACACTCGAGTTTACACTTTTTTCCTGCGTCTGAGAAGCCCCGTTGGTCAAAAGAAAGCAAAAAAGGAGCGCCCGAGTCGGGATTTGAACCCGAGTCGGAGCCTCGACAGGGCTTCTTTAGGCTCTTTAACTGATTTTTTGGCTTGCTACACAGAAGGCAACTCAGATCAGCAATATCTGCCAAGTCGTAGCACGTGCTCAGCTAAGTCGCCTAGCGGACCTCATTGCGATACACTGGACAAGCTAAAGCTCAGCTTTTCCAAAAGTGAGCTAACGAGCTACACCGACAGAAGAGCAGTCGGACTAAGCAGGAAAACAATCATCTGGCTACGAAAAGCTGCGCAAATTCTTTGGAACTCCACAAAGGGAAAGCTAAGCAAGACGGCTGTGGATAAGTTGCGCCACTATGTGCTGCACAAATACGTCGACGTGTATGCCAAGCGGAAAGTCATCAACTTCTCGAAAGCATTCTTCCGCTATTTATCCAAGACACGTTTCGATGCACGATACCAAGCATTTGAATTGTTCCTCGAATTGCCGAAAGCGCTTCGCGAACGCAAACAAGTTACCTCGAGAATCGTCACTAAGCAAGATGTCGAAAACGTCCTCGCGGCTATCGAGCAAGCTGCTAAAAAAGAAGAAATAGACAGCTATCACTGTATCAACTATCGAGCGATCGTGCTTTTCGGCGCATTTACAGGACAGAGGCCTCTCGCAACCATCGCCCGGCTAACGATAGGGCGGTTTAGACACGCTCTAACTCAAGAGAAGCCGGTGCTCGATGTCCCGCCGGACTGCGATAAAATTAGATTTCAGCACTGGTGTCCACTTCACAAACAAGTCGTTGAAGCGATCAAGCCGTTGCTGGACGGTCGACGGGATGATGAGCTTATGTTTAAGCAACTATCTTTCCAGCAGTGGCTTAGGCACACCGACGTTCGCCTTTTGCATAGCAATGATCGCATCGTCAACGGAGATCTCAGACGCTTTTGCGAACAAGAAGGCGATATCTTGCAATGGGATCAGAGCAATAAGAACTACATAATGACTCACGGTGTTTCTGGAGTCGATTGGCGATTTTACAAAAGCCCGAGGCAAGAACCGGTTTTTGAAATCTATATGAAGTACTGGGGCGCGTATGAGTTTGCAATCTCTCAGGCGTAGTTCAAACGAGTTTTCTCAGCGGTTTACCCTAGCGCCTCGTAGTAGCACCCGATCGCCTTTTGGACGATTTTTAAATGAGCTGTAAGTTTTATATAGGATAAACCTCATTCTGAGGTTCTTAGCCCCAACGGAAGGCGTATAAAGAAATAAATACAAGTACTATCATACTCTCAGATGTAGCTGCGAGAATGCTGGACAAATGCAGCACCCACAAGGAGATGCGAAAAGATCAAAAAAATGTAAGAAAAGAGAAGGAAGCAACGCGATAGAACGCGAAGCCCCTTCACCACGTCTCATTTTTTGGTAGAATCTTGAGACATGGTTGAGTTAGGTTTTTGTGCCTTAAGTTTTTCGCCTCTAGCTTTTGCTCTTTTCCAAAGGAGAAGACATGGAACACAAGGTTAGAACTTCAGACGTTGATAGCGGCATTCTGGCTCTCGGAACGGTTGCCGGTGCGGCTGGCGTCAGACTATCCGAATCGTGGAAAAGCCCAGTCTTTGGTGGTGCACCATATCTCCAGATATGGAGGCGGCTCGAACATCTAGCAAGCCGAGGACAAGTTAGGATCGACAAGGACGGATCGAGTATCATCTATTTCATAAAAGAGCAAGAGAGCGTCCAACTGTTCGGACATAAGCACCATAAAGCCGTTGGCGCGGCTCTTGAAAGAGAAAATCCTGCGCATGAAGCCAGTCGCAGCAGCAGATGAGAGCTTAGTCGGCCTACGAATCGAGCTGCGAGGCACATTGAAATCAGTAAGAGCAACGCTTGACTCCTACGAGCTAAACGGCTGCGCTAACCACAAAAAGCTGTTTTTACACGCGCTCAGATTGCTAGAGCCAGCGCTGGCTCACGTGCTGTATATCGATTCCCTGACCGATGGCAAGCCGGAGGGAGAAGGATGAACGCCGCCGGAGAATGTTGGCCTGAATACTGGCGATTACCGAGAGCGGAGCGAGAACGGATCAAAGAGGAAAAGCGGCGGATCAAAGAGGAGAGACGACTGAGGAGGGTCGAGGCTGATGATTGGGAGTATGATGATATCCTCTGGGTCATCGAGACGGGCTTTCAGATCGAACTGAATCATGTGTTGGGTATGAAGGCACAGGTCCTTGAGCGGATCAGAGAGCAGGAATTGGAAGAGTGTGTGCGAGAGGTGAAGGCACGATGAGTGAAATCGACACATACTATCTTGATCCTTTATTCCATGATGATCGGATCGGAGAGAGCAGCTTCGGTGTGGCTCCGATCAAAGGCCGGAAGTATGAATGGCGATTGACACCGCGATACGGAGAGGTCCAGATCGGTTACAAGTTGGATCATTCTCAGTGGACTGAGGATATGTCCCTTAAAGACGCTGCTCCTGAGCTGGTAGAGTTTTTAGAAAAGATGGCGCGGACAGTCCGTATCATCCACGAGGTTCGAAATCTTCCGCGAAGTGGTGTCACATTTGATATTGAGGACGGATGGCAAATGCCCGAAGATAGGAGAGGAGATGGTCACAGATGATGGACTTAACACCGTACTATCCGGGATATGGCCACGAAGAGATCAACGGGGTGACCTATGTATGGGAGTTTGTTAATCGATCCACCGGTATGCTCAAGTACGGAGTCAATGGCGAGGAACTAAAATCAGTTTTTCTCAATGATACCAGCTCTGAGTTCAAGGAGTATATCCAGAGGATTGCTTTCAAAGAATCAACAAGTGAGCAAGCCAAACAGGACAGAGCACATCGACGTGCGATGGATATCCTAGAAGGAAAGCTGCTTGATGAAAACGACGTACCCATAACTCCGCGAGATTTTATCCTCAACACATTTAAAACACAACATATCGGGGATATCGAAACAGCAGAGGGCATCCTTTTAGGAACGGCTAATCAGAGCATCAAGAATTCAAAAGGCATACAGACCGGCGTATTTGGAGAGAGCGGCAAAGGCAAGAGTCACGCTGGCAGGGCAATGATGCACCTACATCCTGCCAAGTATTATCTTATCGAGTCACTCAGCGACAAAGCACTGTTTTACATGGCATCAGATGAGTTGCGTCCCGGGATGACGATTTTCAGTGACGATGTCCGAATATCTGATGGGTTAGAGGATATTATCAAGCGATCAACATCACAGTTCCAAGATGAGACCACTCACCGCGTTGCGACTAAAGAGAACCGCGACGGGAAGTTGATATCCAAAAAATATACAATTCCGCCGAGAATCAACTGGCTCCTCACTTCAGTAGATGCTCAAGGGAGTGAGCAACTCGTCAACCGTCAGATCGGATTCGGCGTTGATGAATCGTCCGCTCAGGATGATGAGATCATTAAATTCGAAGCGCTAAAGGCAATGGAAGGGAAGCCCGAATTTGAAGAGACGGAAGATGTCATCACGTGCCGAGAGATCATCCTTAACATTAAAGAAGATGAGTCTGGAGCGCAGCGGCTGTTTGATGTTACCATTCCCTTTGCATTACGCATTCAGTGGTTCGATAAGGCCAACCGGCGAAATTATCCTATATTCTTGGATATGATCAAAGGTTACGCTGCTCTGAATTTTAAGAGGCGCGAACGGACCATCGATGGAAAACTCATCGCCACCGAAGATGATTACCGCGCGGCAGCGAGATTGTACAATACGCGTGGTGGATTTCAAAAGCTCCATATCCGTGAGCGCGAAAAGGAGATGCTCCAGCTAATCACGGAAAATGGCGGTGAGCTGAGCACGAGGGATTTGATGGAGAAGATGAATTTCTCCGATACCCGTATAGCACAATTAGGTGATCGACTCAAAAAAGTGCTGCCGCAATTTGCCATCGAGAAGAGAAGTGTAAGCGTTGGCGATCCAGATGACAGCACTAAACGCACAGGCACGACACGGAACTACTACTGCTATCATGGAAAAATCACTCTCGATATGTTCGGATCGGTTACATCTTTAGAACCGGATGATGATGATCACTCCATCACTCCAAGTTCACTCCAAGGTCACTCCAATACCCCAAAACTTGGAGTGATGACGAACTCTGAAAAACGTCAAAATGAGTCTCTCAATCAAATCCAACACTATAATAATAATATAATAAATAATAATAATAATAATAATAAGGAAGAATCATCACTCCAAGGTCAAAACAGTAGAGAGAGAAGGGGGGGTATCTCTCTTGAAAAAACTTGGAGTGATGAAAATCACTCCACAAAGGACACCGGAGATAAGCCGATTTCGTCTGATATTGACGTGAGTGGCTCCGATGCGAAGACTTTGAGTGAACTTGGAGCAACTTGGAGTGATGAAAATAACTTGGATTCATCACTCAGTTCTGATGATCTCAGGGCAATGCGAAACAGTATGCGCATCGCAGTTTATAACATCGAACAATCCGGTGATCGATATCCGACGGTAGATGATGTGGAGCTAGTAATCCGATCATCTGTTGCATCGCAACATCATGAGCTGATCGAAAAGCAGGATAAAAAGATGATTACTGAGACTCTATCATCATTATGGGATCAGCTTATGGAGGAAAAGGAAGCGCGAGGTCGTGTAGCCAATATTACGAAAGGTGATGTAAGATAATGGATGTCTCAGGTATCGCAAGCACGTTCTACACAAAGAAGGGACTGCCAAATCCAAATAGAAAGCCCTTCAGCATATCTTACTTTGGAGCACAAGCTCGGTTTGCCAATTACATCCAATCATTGATTCCACCGGAATCGGTCAGGTACATTGACTTAGTTGCCGGAGGGATGGATGCTCCTATTTGAAACCCGTGTTGAGCGATAATGATCTGGAGAAAAAGATGACCAACGAAGACCCTATGATGATCGAACCCAAGGCCAGCAAGCGCAGAGAGGATATGACCACCAACGGACTCCTTATCGAGTTAATAGAACAGGTCGAGACGCTGAACGTTACCTTCGCCACTCTGATGCGTATGCGTGGGTACGTCTAGCAATCTGATTATACGGATATCAAAAGAGGAGCATAAGCGCCAGCTCCGTACACGGGAGAAGGATGAGTAAGAAAAGAAAAGTGACTAAGAAAGCACTCCATCGTCTGCGCAAGCTCCGTACACGGGAGAAGAATGGAAAGATGGATAGAAGGAGGGGTTATGAGAAAACCGATCAAGGATAGAATTGAACAGTTATCAGCTAAGAAGGAGAAGCAGGCTGCCCGAGTTTCCGTTCAGCTTGAGCAGCTTGCCGGATTAGAAAATACTATTCGTACGCTCACCAGAGAAGCGTTTACAGCCGATGCAGTACGAGAGATCGATCTGCGAGATGAGTTAGATCGAGCAATCAAAAAGCGTGATGCAAGCAAGCGAGAACTGGAAACCGAGCAGATGAAACTCGACTCATATACTGAGCGTCTGGATAAAGAAATGAGTAGGCTTGATACCTATCGCGCTGCCTATCACTCTGCCTGCACGATCAAGACTGAACAATATGAACAGATTGCAGTCGGTCTTAAAAAGTCTGCTAAAGAGAAACTAGAGAAGGCAGATCAGGAGCGCGAGAGATATAAACGGATAGCAGCTCAGGCCGCTAAAGGAATTGATCCATCCGGGAATCCTTCGCCAATGAGCAAAGGAGATTCCAATCGATTCGCTAACGCATTACTACAAGAAGCCGATAGGCGATATAAGGAACTCAAGGACGAGGCCGACTTTTTAGTTGAGAGGGCAGGACGCTTGCTCGGATCAATCGATCAGGAGCAGGAGAAAGCAAGGCTTGCTCTGGAGCAGCAAGGCGGACAAGAAGCTGTCCGATTGGCTGATGCTGAGATCAGATAAGAGCACCATGCTAAAGATTGGCGCAACCTTATCTGGTAACGGGCTGACGAAATAAGATTCATCAACAGATGAAGATAGTGGCTCCTTCGCCTCTATCTAATGGATGATACAAAGGCTATCACTTGATGGCCAAGATAAAAAATGCTAGCGTCTGCTAGCATTGGGAAGAAAGAAAATGGAAGTTAAGAAAAACAACCCAAAGGCAATACAGGACGCGATTGAGTCAGTTAGAAAATCTAGCTGGGAGAATAAAGATGTAATGGTCAAGGCTCTTGAAGAGCAGCTTGAAGAATTTGAAATAGAGAAATCATTTGTACCGGACAGCGATATCGAGAAAGAGTATAACACCGCTCGAGACTTGATCACCAAAGCGAGTATGCCAGCAGATCAGAAGGAAAAGCAACTCGATGCGATTGATGAAATCTATGGATATCAAATCGAACAGCACGATATCCGTAAGGCGAATCTCATAGAGGTCATCAAGTCGGAAGAGCCGGTGGCTAGAGTCTTGAAGGTAGCAAGCAAATCCTATCAGAGCGGACTCATATCAGCAGAGGACGCACACAAAATGATGAGTGATGCTATCCTGACTGATAGTCGGCTCACATCTAAGTAGATGGCAACCCGCACCGAGATTACCCAGCGCCGTACCGAGTTTTATTTGGTTATGGCTCACGGCGCTAGACTCAATGAAGCTGTAAAGATCATCAGCGAGAAGTACGGAGTCACCTCTCACCAACTGTACTTAGATTGGAATAACCGGCTCAGTTGGGGGATCGATCTAGTTGAGCCGCTTGATCCAGAGACTACTATCAACGATGCTCTATTCAGATTAACAGAGCTGCGAAGAAGACTCTGGATGATCATCGACGATCAAGGAGCATACAAGGACAATCACGCTGGAGTCAAGGACAAACTCAAATCTATTATCGCACTGATCGATCTAGAATTTAGATTGTTAGAGATGGCTCAGTCAGTAGGTGCAATCAACAAAGCTCCTATTCGGATCGACATAGAGGAGAGATCAGCTCAAGTGCATGACCGGATCGCAGAACTCTGCGGCGATGACGAACGTATGATGGATGCTGTCACTCAAGTGATGTACGAGCTGGCTCAACAGAGTGACAACTAGGCCGAGAGCATAATATTATCCCCCCGTCATCGAGCATCCGGGAACGAAGGATATTGATTCAGTGGATCAGATTGCAGACGATACCGACATCTGGAGATATGCAGCGTTGAGGAATCCTATTACCTTCGCACGAGCAGCACTAAGTGGAGAAGAACCGGACGAATGGCAGAAAGAGTTTCTCAGGAGCAAAGCAAAGCGACTCGTACTGTCTTGTAGTCGGCAGTCCGGCAAGAGCACTATGGCCGCGATCAAAGCTCTACACCATGCGATCTTTACTCCTAACCATCTGGTAATAATCCTGTCTCCATCTCAGAGGCAAAGCTCAGAGCTATTCCATAAGGTATCGGATATCTATCACCACCTTCAACTCAACCGGATAGAACCCACCATCCAAGAGACAGCCCTCCATATCAAGCTGGCCAATCGATCCAGAGTTGTAAGCCTTCCCGGGTCACCCAACACCGTACGTGGATATCGATGTGACGTTGCTCTGGTGGACGAAGCCGCCTTAGTCAATCCTGATCTGTGGCCAGCCATCACTCCATCACTCGCGGTCTCGAATGGCAGTTTGGTGCTTCTCAGCACTCCCTTTGGCACAGACAATTATTTCGCGTCCGTCTGCTTAGGAGATGATCCCGAGTGGACGAGATGGTTCATCAACGCTGATCAATGTCCCCGCATATCATCTGCCTTCTTATCTAAGGAACGTAAGGAGCTTGGCGAGTGGCGCTTCGGTGAGGAATATATGAATGTGTTTGACACAAGGAATGAAGCAGCATACTTCGATCCGCTCGAGTTAGAAGCTGCTCTTGATCCAGAGCTGGAGCCGCTCTGAACTGCTGGACGTTGGACGTAACTGTTCGCGTTGCGTTGCGTTGCGTTTCGCGCAGATCATAAACGGGGTGGGCGGTTGATCGCAGATCGTAGGTGCTTTTGAATCACGACCTGCTCTGGAGAAACAGGGGGGTCGCACTAAGGACAGCCCTATAACGACAAACCATCAGAAACATCATGTCAAGAAATATAGATAAAACTCAAGGTAGGTTAAGCAATGCTCTATGATGGACCGGCTCAAAGAGAACGACGAGAAGCGGCTCAGGATGCCCAGAAGATAGAGCAGACAAACGCGCGTAAGTCAGTGGGATTGTTCATCGGCTGTGATCTTGGAAAATCCCATGACTACACTACGGCTATTACTCTGGAGAAGATCAAGATCACCAAGTTCGATAGATGGGTAGAGGCTCCGCCCTCAACTAAAGTCGATCTCAATAACCCGATGTCAGAACTCCAGCCAACGTTTACCCATGATATCTTCTACGGGGTGAGAAAGGTTGATCGAGTCCGGCTAGGTACGAGTTATGTAGAGGTGACGAGATTCCTCCTTAATCTGATCAATAAGAAAGGGATCAAAGGACTGAGGCCGACTGTCGTGCTAGATCGCACCGGAATAGGAGCAGCAGTGATCGACTTCCTAGTAGAAGGAGGGGTGAGCGATATAATCGGAATCACCGCAACCGGAGGCTCCACGATTACTGAAGACGATAATCTCTGGACGGTTCCTAAATCAGAATTAGTGACAATGACTAAATCCTGCTTCGGCAGAGGGATTCTCAAGATCGCAGAAACGGATAACTCAGATTTGTTATTAGCAGAGTTAAAGCAGTTTATGATCAGACGATCACCATCTGGGAATCTGCAATATGAAGCCCCGTCTGGTGAGCATGATGATCTGGTGAGCGGACTTATGCTTGCACTCTGGGCTGCAACACGATATGAGCCGATTCCGCTTGTCGCGCCGACTGTGATCCTGCGGGATTTTGGAGACGGTCTGCGGAGAGGGGCAAGAGTTAGACGCAGCAGTTATAATATGTCGAATAAGGGATATCGCGGAGGATATTATTAACAGTGTTACTTAAATAATCGGTTCATGATAACGCGCACGTTCGCAAAACGAGCAGATTTTCGCATCCTTGGCTCCGAAGCAGCATACAACGCGAACGCAGGTCGGTTAATGCTTAAAATCCTATGCCGGCTCCCATTCTTGACCCTCTCCGCCAACATAACCCCAGTGACCATTATGTGGAAGACCAATCTAGGTTAACAGAAGCAGAACGATAGCTATAAGGGCAATTTCGCTAAGCACTGCATTTAGCAACGTTTCCTCAGGAATGGAATTATGGATGCAACTTTGAAGCGAGATTTGACGGGACTACCTAATCGGGAACTAGAGTTTATAATAACCAACGTCACTGCGAAGAAGCCTAAAGGACTTGTTACAAAAACTGCGCTCATTGAAAAAATAGGCGCTTTGACAAAAGAACACCCGGAAGTAACTGATCAAGTCAACAATCAAGTCAACCACCTAATAAGAAATTACAAATTTGCAGGCAGAAGCTCAATTTCTTGGAGTATTCCCGAGAGAACAGAGAAAGAGTTGAGCCTTACTGAAGAAAAACTCGAGGAACTGATCCAGCAGCAGGCAGGAACTGATGTTTTCGAACATGAGATTAAAGCACCAATCACCAGTAAGCCTGCTTTGAACAGAGCTAGTTGGTTGGAACAAAACAAACTGCTGCTTCAGTTCGTATACGCCGGGGCGCCCTATTTTGAAGAAATAGGTTATGAGCTTGAAGAGATTCAACCAACAAGACGCGCTAACGCTCTGATAAGGCTCCCAGATGGCTCACCTGTGATCGAATGCAGGGCAAATTCTAAGATAGTCAGCGCCTTGCATGGTGAGGTATCTAGCTTGCTGAACACTCACACGCAAGTTCTAGCGTTTTCAAACGGCGACATAGCAAGCATAAAGAATCGGCTCAAAGCAAAAAAGCAATCTGCCAAACATAAGAAACTTGCAGGAGATTTTGATACTGTTGATGTAAAAGCTTCTCGTTCAGTAAATGACTTAGATGATTCTGGTACTTATCAAAACCTGTTAGGTACTGACGCGCTACAAAGAGTGAGATATACTTTTTCTTTCAAGCCTACAGATGGCAGTGACCTAGACGTCACAATATATCTGAATAACAAAGGAAACGTTTGGTTTGTTAGCGAAGTTCCAGAAGAGGTGATCGATTATGTATTTTCCAATATTAAAGAAGTTAAAGGACTCTGAATTCGACACGCAGGACCTGAAGTTGTTCGATTCGCTTCTATATCTCATCTACGACAAACATTACCATGAGAGGTTCAGTCCAAGAGTTTACAAGTACTTTGGCATCAGTGTAAATGAAAATGACTGGATGTACGCCCTCGAACAATTGAAGCAACTGGGTGTAATGAACAGATATTTCGAGGTCGCCTGCCCCTCTTCCGGTGAAACTGTTGCCTTCTTTGATAAATTTGACGATTTACCAATCGGCAAAGAAGCATCTTGTACGTACTGCGGCGAGGATTTTACAGTCACTGAGGAAGATATCTTCGTAACGTATGGTTTTGAAGATGAACTAAGACCACAAAAGGCCGGAAAAGGCGAAGACTTTTTTCGAGCCAGCAGCAACAGAAAAACAGGGTTTTTCACTTCCTGACTTCGACCGTGAGCCTAAAGCGGTGCTTCAAGCGATCATCAGCGAAAGAAAACCTGCTTTAGAGCAACTTCGCACTGATGCCGAATCGACACAAGCAAGTTACGAAAAAGGGAAAATCTTTGAAGATTTGGCAATACAGCTTTTTGATTCTCCGTATCTGAAATTCTACGAGCGAAACGTGTACAATACAGGGGAGATAGACGTAGCTTTCACTGTTAAGCAAATTAATGGCACACTTTTCGAGAATCTAGGCGATATGCTTCTCGTTGAATGCAAAAACTGGTCAGTAAAAGTAGACAAGAAAGAGATCACAGATTTTATAGCAAAATTAAGTCGTGTCAGAGCCAACGTTGGCATTCTGTTCTCAAGAGGAGAGATTACAACAAACGCCAAGGATGAGATACGTGCTGAATGGCGTCAGACTGGGAGAATAATTATTGTTATCACTTCTGTCGATCTTGATAAGATTATTCTCGGAGAGAACCTTTATGACCTTCTGGAAAGGAGATTCTATGATGCAAAATTATCTTGAGATCGATGGAAACGCCATTGCAACAGGACAATCGGCATAAATTCCAAATGTTTTCAAACCCCCCTCAGTTCAGATGGTGAAGCTATACTCGTATGTAGTCAAGAATGACACCGGATTTGCTCCTAATCCATTCTGGGGTTATTGCACCGTAGCTTGCTGCAAACCAAAAGTCCGTCTCGCTGCCTCCGTTGATGACTGGGTCATCGGTACTGGGTCGACACGCAATGTGCGTCACCACAAGCTCATCTACGCGATGAAAGTAACAGAGAAGCTTACGTTCGATGATTACTACACTGATCCACGATTCCGTCAGAAGATTCCGACACACGGGTTGATTGAAGAGCGTGGTGACAATCTCTATTACGGGGGCAGATTAGGAGAAGGGATCAATCGATCCTATCACTACACACAAGAGCAATTTAGTCACGACCTGAGCGGTGAGTATGTTCTGATCTCAGACCATTTTTACTACTTTGGCTGCAATGCGGTACCTCTTCCAGATCATGCGTTGATAAAGCAAGGGCCGGGCCATAGGAGCAAATTCCCGGTTGAGAAGATCGACGGGTTTGTTGGCTGGATTACAGACACATTTGTGGAAGGAGTCAATGGGCTGCCGTTCCTTTTCTCCTATTCAACAGAACAGGATATCACGGTTTTTTCATTCTAACGCAGCTCTCATCCTCAATGCGACAACCACCATCCTTTCGCCGACGGAAGGATGGAAGGAGACCAGATCGGTTTAGCTGTCAGGCCTCAACGAAAGGGTACGAGCAAAGGATCCATTAGCCTGCCTCAAGATAGTAATGCGGGTGGTTGCTATCTCTAAAGATGGGTTACTGCCCACCCCATTCCTTCAAGATACTGTGCAATATATTCTCGATGGCAGTCAGTGACACGTCGTTCAGCACACATGATGGCAAATGGTTGAGGGATTTCCAAAAGTGATTTGATCAACTGATCTCCCTGTTGTCTAATATGTTGCGCATAAAGCTCACGCCAGTTTTTCTCGTCCTTGTATAGATTTCCAAGCTCAGGTATCCACGCGTAATTAATATGCTCACTCGCTAATAACCGCTCAATGCCCTTATCAGGTGTTTTTGCCTTTACCCACGTTCCCATGTATGCACGTGTTGGCTGTAGTCTGACGTCTACAATGGTGGTAATCCTATGTGCAGTAAGCGTGTCCAGAAAATTTTGCGCAGCCCACCCACCGTAGCCGATCGTGTAACACGTATTCATGGCCCTCATGTTTTGCTAGTGTTGGATTAAGGTTTGCCATTCTGAATACTGCGTAACTTCAGTGACAGGTATTGATCATCGACTAGATTAGCAAATCCGTTTTTGGTTTGCCGCAGTGGTCTGGCTCCAGAGGACTCTTAATTGTTTGTTTTTCGATTTCCTTTGATTTTTGAGCTGCTGTGGAAGGGTGATGGGATATCCCTCCCATTTTAACTCTGGTGGGGCTTGCAAACAAGCATTTCGTGATAAGCGCGAACCTGAGACAGCGGACGTTTGTTGGGTATCCCAAAAATGACAAGTGGGAAGATAGTGACCCACGATGCCCTATATTCCTGCTTCATTCGGCCCACCATGCGCTCCGACCAGTCCCCGAGCTGCGGGATTGGATCGCTTTTTTCGCGACAATATGGTTCGTCGAAAGCGACACTTCTAAAAGAATTTGTTTCACTTCGCTTGCTCAAGCTATATGCTTATGTTGACTTGATCTAAAGTCGAAACGACATATGTTTGACGTCAGTCCTCTCGTCGCTGAATTGTGCAAACGAAAGCCAAACCAGCTCGTTTTTGAGCCGACTGACGTTCAGCTATCTGATATTGTCATGACCGGCACCAAAGGTGACGAAGAGACTCCTCGATTTGTTAGCGTTGACCCGCACAATCAACCGCCAATACGCTTCTTCAATCCTCAGTTTCCGCTTAATAACCGCGTTGTCGCAATCGACAGCACAAGCGTAGTTCTTGGATACGTCCCAGAAGGATTAGTCGGCGCTATTCGTGCATCAGTCGTACTCAAACCGGAAGACAGCACGAATCACCAGATGCAGCGCTACGGACCGTACCTCGTCGTCGTCACCAACTACAACAAAGACAAGCTGTACAAGGCTATGTGCAGACTCGTCTATGGGGAGGCGCCTAACGGAAGCGCTCCTGACAACAGAAAAACACTTGATCGTCTACGGAGTCTCTTGGAACGCTATTTGCAGCTTCAAGTAGCAAGTTCATATTCTGATACTCTCGTGCTTATAGACGGGAGCCTCATGGCTGGGGCGGTTGCTGATCCAATGTTCGTGATTAGAAATCTCCTCGAAGAAGCATCCGCGAACCGCAATACCCTCGTGGCACTGTCAAAATCTACCACGCTAACCCTCAAAGCGAATCACTTGGGGATTCTCTCATTGATCGACGGTATCCCCAGAGCTTGTTATGTCGGCGATCTTCGAGAACACCTCACACAAGAAAAGGACAGATACTTTGGCTGTGTTTATGTTGCGCGGTTAACACCACAAGGCGAAGCGTTTCGATTCGATATTCCAGAGAATACGGTCATTCCACCCGGGGAGATCTTCTCGATGGTAAGCGGAATATCTGGAGAACACGGCTATCCGGAAGAACTTAAGCTGGCTCACATGACCAGTGTGTTTAGCTCTATCGAGGTCATCGAGCTGCAAGCTGCGGCGATCAACTTACACGGCTTAAAAATGAAAGACAACATCCGAAGGAAGCTTTTCCCAATGTAAGAAGCTGTGATTAGTATGTATGTATTGACGAAGTATGGAGATGAATTGGCGCTGGTGTTCTCACCTGATGAAACCGTTCGATTGGGCGATACACTGCTCGTCGACGATATCATTGCGCAAGTAATCGACATCCAATTCGCTGACTTGCCCGGGGTGCTTGAACATATCCTACGCAAGTCACTCATTGCGCGTTCAGAGACTGAAGAACATATACAACCCGAGCTACAGAGCGTGGTGGACTCGTTGACCGATCAGAAGCTTGCACGAGCAAAGATTCGAGGAAGACTGGAGCAGGACAACATAACGGCCACGAGAAAGATTTTTAAGACAGGATTGAGCGAGTTTAACATCAGCAGAGCACACGCTTCCGTACAGATACTCCCAGAAAACACACTGTTCAAGGCGCTAGATCTATCTTTTCCGTCTACCTGCGACTTAGCTTCGACGCTCTCTGCAGATCGATCTGACTTCGACATTCTTGTCGATAGGCTCGGCATCAATTTGATCACCGGAATGAAAGGATCGGGAAAATCATATCTCGCCAAGCGACTCCTATTCAAACTCATCGATCATCACGTGCTTACCCTCGTCTTTGATCTGAACGCCGAGTACCTCAACCTAAGAAAAGCAGACGAGCACACGCCAAATCGATACGCAGATCGCATGATTACGTTTACGCCTTACCTCGCTGAGGAGACTGATTTTGAACGTACGCTAACCATACCCGTACACGAACTATCGTATGATGATTTTGCAACATTTGTCAATGTTCAGCGCGATTCCGCTACGTATCTCTACCTGATCCAGTTCTGGCGAAAGAACGATGGCATCACTTTCACACTCGATGACCTTGAGCGATTCGTTATGTCGATTGAGAATGATTACGTGAGGGAGGGTTTGCTCCAGCGCCTTGAAGTTGCGCGGATATCTGGCCTTTTCGGACTAAACGCTATTTCTGAATTTATCAAGGAGATGCACGAAGACGGAGGGGCGATCATATTCAATCTCTCTGAGATCAGTCACTGGGAGCGAAAGATCGCGGTTGAATTTATATTGCGGCGGCTGGTGCGAATGGGACAAGCTAGGGATTTTGAAGCAGTCTCGTTATTCCTAGAAGAAGCGCAGTTGTACGTCGAGCGAGACAACATGATCGACATCATTACGAGGATGCGTCATTCTGGGATTTTCCCCACGTTTATCACAAATACGCCACGAACATTACCTGACGACGTGTTTGCGCTGCTGGACAACTTGATTGCGTTTAGTTTTCGCAATGAAGATGAACTGCGGCAGTTAGCGCATTCAGGACTGATCGACCAGAAGTCAATAAATGCGTTGCGCCATCTTGAAAAGCGACAGTGCATTGCGGTTGGTAAGATTACTTCACAATACCCCCTGTTCTTGGAGATACAGCCACAAATTGGTGCGCTTATGGGTGGAGAGACGCGCAAGTTGCTTTCGTAATTTGCTCAAAATCCTCGTAAACAGCACGAAATACAGTTATACCGAGCTTGAGCAATCAAAAAGCCAAATGGCAGACTCGATAGAAAGCGAAATCATCTGATTTATGTAGGACTTTTCCCCATCGAAGCACTTCGAGTTAATGTTGGACAGCCTCGGTGATAATCCGATAATCGTGTTTAGGAATCCCAACTACTGCTTTGCCTCTAATATTAAGTGACCATCTCTGCTTGTTTTTTATGAACCCTAGTTTTGGAACTAGTGGTTTCAATGATATCGGATTTTCAAATACTCTGACGGGTTCTAGCCTTATTCTTAAGCGAAAGCCCTCAGATGGGGTTGCTGCTGGCGCCTCAAAGATCTTGTCATCATCTTCAAAGACCTGTGAGACGACGTTATACTCTGCTACTAAGTGAGATCCTACAGTTTCTCCGCCGTTTCTTTCGCCTATGACATAAACCAAACACCTATCGCCCTCGTTAATTCGAGATAGTGCGTTTCTGTGCTTTTCGCTAGCCCCCAAGATATTTGTCTTCTTTGTGACTTCCCAATTGTGGGCGTTTGTGGTGTACAACCAGAAAGCCATTATGCAAGTCAATGACACTTATGCAGCAATAAGTGTTGCCTAATCGTGGATAGTTAGGTTCAGAAAATAATCAGCGAGTCCAGATTCTTGCTCGGCTTACACCGAGTGTCTGAGTAACAGTCAAATCGTGAAGCCAAAACACAACAGTAAATATGGAGTGTGGATATTAGCTCAGTAATCTGAATATTATCTAGGCATATCCGTAAAAGATGGCTGATCAATTTACATTCTCACTCTGGTAATTATTATGGCCTCAAACAAGTTTACTGACGACACACTGTTCTCATATACCTCGGAAGCAATCCCACCCGGGAAGATCAAGTGCTTTATTACAGGCAAGCTCAGGCAAGATAAATCCGAAGAAAGAGTCAGACAAGTTGTGGCCAGAAGCCTTGTTGAAGAGTACGGCTACAGTAAACGTGACATTGGGATTGAGTTCACTATTAAGATGGGGAGTGCAAAGAAGCCGGTAGATATAGTTGTTTTTTCTGAAAGTCACGATCACACACAGGAAAACATCTACCTCATTGTTGAGACAAAAACGGAGGATGTGCAAGCATCCCATAAAACGGAAGGAGTTGCACAACTCAAAAGCTATGTCGCAGCGTGTCCAAATACCAAGTTTGGCTTGTGGGTTGGCTATGAGCGGTTAGCTTTCAAGGTGACTGACGAGAAAGGCAGGCGAGTCTCCATCCAAATCCCCGATATTCCTCGGAGGGGGGAGACTTCTACACCACGACCTACAAGGGATAGTCTTGTCCCAGCGGTTAATTTGAAACAAGTCTTCAAACGCATTCATAACTACATCTATGCGAATCAAGGGCTGCAGAAGGATAAGGCGTTTGAAGAGTTATTGAAGTTAATTTTTATCAAAGTATATGATGAGCAGTACAGCCCCACCACTTTACAGTTTTATGTGTTACCAGAGGAGGATGTTACTCAAGCACGAGAAAGGTTAATGACTGTTTTCAAGAAAGTCCAGCAAGTTTACAAGTATATTTTCAAAGGAACTGAAACTATAGAATTGAATAATGCTGCTCTTTCTTACGTTATCTCCGAGCTGCAACGGTTTAGCTTTGTGGACACTGAGACGGACGTAAAAGGCGAGGCATACGAAGAGCTAGTTGGCCCAAACTTGAGAGGCGATAGAGGGGAGTTTTTTACACCACGGACAGTCTGCAACATGGTAATGGAGATGCTGTTCACGCTCATCCCTGAAGAAAGACTCACAAGTCCGGGAGAGGTCAAGATTCTCGACCCAGCGATAGGCACAGGCGGATTTCTAATTTCTGGGATTCAAAAGACCAAAAAGCTATTTTCGCAACGTGGGTTTAAGTATGATCAACTTAGGGATGTAGTCAGAAGTGTGTCAAACTCTAACTACTTTGGCATCGATTTTAACCCGTTCTTGGTGAAAGTAGCTCAAATGAATATGGTGATGCACGGCGATGGATCTGCAAACATCGTCCACGCAAACTCACTTGAAGCTCCTCGACATTGGAACGAAGAAGCGCGAAAAAAAGTACGCCTAGACGAATTTGATATCGTTGTAACTAATCCCCCCTTCGGCACGAAGCTGCCAATCGACAATCCTGAGATATTGGGGCAGTTTGATCTTGCCAAATCCACTGCCAATTCCCCTCGAAACTCGCTCCCCCCTGAGCAATTGTTTGTTGAACGGTGTTTGGATTTTTTGAAGCCGGGAGGCGTCTTAGGTATTGTTCTCCCTGATAGCATTTTGGGCAATCCCGGATTGCTCTGGATTAGAGAGTGGATTCTAAAAAAGGCATACATAATCGCAAGTATCGATTTGCCTGTGGAAACTTTTGAGCCGCACACCGGCACTCAAACCAGTGTCTTAATTCTAAAGAAAAAATCCCCAGATCAGGAGAAGATGCAAGAGGACTACACCATTTTCATGGGAATACCTGAAAAAGTGGGACACGACCGACGGGGCAACGTGCTATTCAAAAAGACAGCTGAAGGCGCAATAGAGCTAGATGCCAATGAGCAACCTATAATTGACGACCACCTTCCTTTAGTAGCTGTTGTTTTCAAGGAATGGGTCAGAAAGCAAGGAATGGCATGATCTCTTCCGAAAATGCGCCCTTTCAGGTTTTTGATATAGAGAGTCACTGGATACTTGAAGAAGAAAAACGGCTTAATGCTAGTTTCTATGCAAAAGACGTCATTGCTGCAAAGGTGCTATTAAATACACTAAAGCAGAATGGAATAGAATTAGCTTCAATTCAGAGCCTCTGCAAAGATATATTTCATAGACCTAGATTCAAGAGAAATTATGTCAATGTTGGCAAAGGTTTACCGTTTTTGACACCGACAGACCTTTTTAAGTTTCCCCTCACTCCAAGAAAAGCTGTGACAAATCCTCCAAGCGGACTCAGTATATTGCCCGGTTGGATTTTATTGACGTGTTCAGGGACTGTTGGGAGGACGCTCATTTCTAATAAGTTCATTGCCCAATGCATTTTGTCTCACGATGTTATTCGACTTGTATCGAAGAGTCACGAGTTTACAGGATATATCTACGCATTCCTAAATTGCTGGGCAGGAAAGGCCCTTTTGGGGAAAGACCAATACGGCGCGGCGGTGAAACACATAGAACCTCATCAAGTTGCTTCTGTGCAAGTTCCTATCATTCCCCGGATTTCGAAGGAGATCAACCAAAAAATTTGCAACGCTCATAAACTTAGGGAAGATGCGCAAGAACTCTTCCAAATAGCCGAAGAGAAGTTGTACTCAGACTTAGGACTGCCAAAAATCGAGGAAGAAGAAATAGAATATTTTGGCGGTAAAAACGGGAAGATCGCGAAGACTTTTGAAACCGCTATGAGTGAATCCAACCTGCGGCTGGACGCGTCCTACCATCAGCCAATCATAGACGTGATCAATAACAATCTGGATCGCAGCAAGTTGGATATTGAAGAACTCGGCCGCAAAATTGAGACTATAGATGTACCGCCGAGGTTCAAGCGGCCCTATGTGGAAGAGGGACACGGACTCAGGTATCTCAGGCCAGCTGATTTGCCTACAATAAAGGCTCTCGAATTAAAATACTTGTCAACAGCATTCACAGACAACGAGAAATATAAGTTGAACGAAGACGAGATTCTTGTTGTAACAGACGGGACAATAGGCTGGGTTTCGATCGTAACTCCCTTAATAGCTGGCTGGTACGGAAGCAACAACATTGCTCGTATTGTCCCCAAAGCCGGCTTGCACTCGGGCTATTTACTTACCTACTTACTCTCTCCCTACGGTCAATATCAGCTAACGAGGGGAATATTTGGTGGCGTTATTGACCACATAACCGAGGATCAGATCAAGAAAATGAGAATTCCTTTTCCTTCTTATTCAGTCCAACAAGAAATCGGTGAAGCTATGAGACTGGCATACGCTAAGCGGGATGATGCAAACCAGATTGAAACGGATGCCGTGGCTCTCCTTGAGACGGAGATGACAGAAGCGGCACGAGTAGCGTGAGCTCGGTTGAAGGGTAGCGTGTTCTTTGGTTACCGGGTACTCGTCTGACAACCCGGTTTAGCAAAAACTGTATCAAGCGAATCTGACCTCCTGAAAAAACTTGATGGAAAACGCTTTTAACCGTCTCATCATTACGTAAACCATCATGACCTCCTTCACGTTTTACGGAGGAGTCAACGAGATTGGTGGCAATAAAATCCTCGTTGAAGACGGCGATACGCAAGTTTTTGTCGATTTTGGAATGAGCTTCAGTCTCGTCAACCAGTATTTTGACGAATTCATGCAGCCCCGCAAGTGCAACGGTATCTTAGATCTCCTCGAATTCGACTTGCTTCCTGATTTAAATGGGTTATACCGTGGTGATTATCTTTCTCACTGTAACTTATCATCCGATCCCGAACCCGGCTTCGACGGTGTCCTCCTAAGTCACGCTCATATGGATCATTGTTCGTACATCCACTACCTCAGGGATGACATTCCGCTATACTGTACGCAGGGTGCCAAAGACATTATGCAAGCCCTAGATGAGACGGGTTCGACAGGGACGTGTGAGCTAATCTCGCTTAAAGAGTCATTTCAAACATACGTAAACAGCAAGGGCGGCGAATCTAAGCTGACGGGCGAGAAGGCGAAGAAACCGCGGTCGTACAATATCGTCGAAAAATCCTTCACTGTCGGGGAAATCGAAGCAGAAGCGCTTTCGGTAAGCCACTCACTCGAAGGCGCAGCTGCATACATACTGCATACGAGCGCCGGACCGGTCGTGTACACGGGCGACTTCCGGTTTCACGGCTACAAGGGAGACGAGACAAGACGGTTCGTCGAAAGAGCCGCTGAAGTCGAGCCGGTTGCGATGATCTGCGAGGGTACGCGTGTGAACTCAACGCAGGCAGACAGCGAAGAGCGGGTCAAGGAAGTCGCCAAAGAGCGTGTTGATAAAACTAAAGGTCTAGCCGTCGTCAATTTCCCGGTGAGGGATACTGACCGTATGCAGAGCTTCTTTCAGGTAGCACAACAGACCGACAGGTCGCTGGTCATCAATCTAAAGCAGGCGTACCTGCTGGAACTCTTCAGGGCGTCCGGCCTTACGACTCCGAAAATTGATGATGATCACCTCCGAGTGTACATTCCTCGGAAAACGTGGGGGGTGTACAAGGACGACCGGTTCTCAGAGAAGATTCAGCGGGAGGATTATGACTATTGGGAGCGTGAGTTCCTCGATCACGCGAATTCAGTAACTGCTATGGATATCAGAGAGAATCAGGATGATTATATCTTCCGCTGCGATTTCTTTGAACTCAAAGAGCTGATCGACGTCAAGCCCGACGCAGGCAGTTGTTACATTAGGAGCGTTTGTGAGCCGTTTGATATCGAAATGGAGTTGGATTTGAAGAAGGCTGAGAACTGGCTGACACACTTCGGGCTATATCCTTACACGCAAATCCATGCGTCTGGACACCTGAACTACGATGACATAAGAGATGTGATTGACACCGTACAGCCGAAAGTGCTGATCCCGGTGCATACCCAGCACCCTGAAGTGTTCAAGAATTTCCATGACAACGTGATTCTTCCAGAGAAGGGGGTCGCGATTAACATCTAAATGTGGCGAACGGGGAGTCTCATCACGTAGAACTTCGCGCGGCAGTGGTGTAGCAAACTGCCAAGGTCAAGGCTGTGGCTCTGGATCATTTGCTTTCCTAGCCGCAAGTAAATGCTTAATTAAGGGGCTTAGTCGAAGGACAGTGCATTTGTGTTCCGAGGTGATTTGAATCATCGCACAACTATTGGAACAAGCAGGCACGGCTGTACTAGGACTCGCTGCCCTGATTCTAAGCGTGGTAAATGGCGTCATCTTAGTTTGGAGATTCAAGCGGGATAAAGCGAACATTTCGGTGGAACTAGTACATCCGGAAGCATATCAGTGGTTCTTTAAACTGCCAAGTGGCGAGTTCGAAGGCCACCCAACGAGAGAATATGGTTTTCTTGCGTATATTGCCATCAAAAATAGTGGACTTAGGGATGTGTCTATAAACTTTTGGCATTTGAAGCTTGAGACGTCTTATGAACGATTTAGGAAATACGCTTCTCCTTATTCACGCTTTATGGATTTGTCCCCTATGAGTATGGTAGAACCAATAATCAACCTTGGATCGTCAGGCCATAAAAAGGCCTTGCCAGTTTTAGGATGCGTAGGGATTTACCACGATGGTAATACAATGGTGAAATCCGGAGCTAGCATAGCCGGGATGGCATATTACACAGCCAAGTTTTACGGTGATTCAATATTCAATCCGCTATTTGTCGGCGGGAAAACAAGAGGAATCATCGAAGTCAAGAGTGTTTTTGGCCAAAAAACAACTGTCAAGATTGAATTTACTGAGATATCTCTTGAAAAAGCGAAGAGCATGATAGAGAATATTGATCAAATCGACCGAGAAATAGCGTAATAATAAAGCTTGTCCGAACGGGTGCTGTAAAATCAATCTCTTTAAACGAAATTGGATAGCAAAACATGACATTGCCTATGCGCATATTCCTAACCTGTCCCTGCTGCACAGCAAAATTTGAGAGTCTATCTGTAATGATCTCAAGCACGTATGGCAGTTGGACTGATCTCCGTCCAATTCCGAGCGGCGCTGATCCTATGTATATGGTGATCCACACCTGTCAATCGTGTGGATATACAGGCTATGACGATGCTTTCAAACGAAAACGTCTCGATAAAGCGCTAAAAGAACACGTACGCGAACAAATAACACCGCTTATTAAAGATTTCAGCTTGACGCTTAAACAAAAACTACTATACGAATTCCCGGCACCCGAACGACAGTATGAATTCGCTGCGTGGATTGCTCAATGGAGGGGTGATTCTTTACAGTCGATCGGTGAGCTTTATTTACGCGCAGCATGGTGCTGTAAGGACTCTAAAAATCCCAGAAATGAACGTTTCTGCCGGCTGAAAGCTTTAGAATACTTTGAACGAGCAATGGAGTTAAACGAGTTCTCTGCGAATGAAATAAGCTCGTGCACCTATCTCATTGGTGAGCTTCATCGTCGGGTGGGAGAGATTGGAGCAGCGAACGAGTGGTTTGACAAAGTAGCTGAGACGACCAAGGGAGATTCCAAACAGCAGTGGCTCGTAGAGCTTGCATCTCAACAGAAGACCAGCCCTAAAGAGTTCATTGGTCGTGATTGGAGTTTTAGATTTAATCCTATATTTTAACAAACGGCGCTATTGCGCAAAGCAGGATTATCGTCGTGATAAAAGCAATCATTTTCGACATCGATAATACGCTCATCGACTTCATGAGTATGAAACGCGCGGCTTCTGCAGCTGCAGCCAAAGCCATGATCGAAGCCGGATTGCAAGATGCTCCAGAAGACCTCTCTGACAAACTTTTTGCATTTTATCTCGAGCACGGCATCGAATCGGATGATGCGTTCGAACAGTACCTTCTACGAGAGTATGAGACGGTTGACTATAGAATTCTCGCCGCCGCGGTTAACGCGTACTTGAAGGAGAAATATCTCCACCTAAAACCATATCCATGCGTCGTGGACACCATTCGCGAGTTAAAACGGCAGGGATTCAAGCTTGGCGTCGTGAGCGACGGTTTGAGGTTAAAGGCGTGGATGCGCCTAAATGAGGCGGGTTTGGATCGCTATTTTGACGCGGTTGTAACATATGATGATACTGGAAAGAGAAAACCAGCAAAAGAGCCTTTCTTGCTCATCTGCGATCTGCTTGAGGTGAAGCCAGAAGAATGTCTAATGCTTGGAGATTGGCCTGAAAGAGATGTTCAGGGCGGACGGCTAGTGGGAATGAAGACCTGCCTTGCGAAATATGGACAGAAGCATGACGCACAAGCAGATTACCAAATAGAGAGTTTCAGCAAGCTTCTGACAATCGTAGATCGCTGTAATAACGAATGATCGAGAATGCTGTTATCTCCCACATTGTTTTGAACTCCGCCGTCTCCTAACTGTTCTCGAAGATTTCGAGCACAGAAATCGCAAGCTTTTCCGCGTCAGGTGTGCACATCGCCTGTTGCAGCACGTCGATGATTTGGCAAAAAGGCGACTTAACCCCCTCTTACTCGAATATTCTGCCTGTTAGCGCATTAAAGCGAAACTTTTATTTCAACATAAGCGGAATGCTCTGAGATGAAAGACTCAGCCAAAATCAATTTGATAGGCGTGTATCTCTTAGTTTTTCTGTTGTGCCTTATTGCAATCCCGATTCTAGTTTATCGCTCGTCCATCTCAGATTCGTTCTATCGATCGCTTTATTACTTAGGAAGCGCAGGTGGCCTCGGAGGAACGATCTATTGCATCCGGGGTTATTATAAGGCGCTGATCGACCGGCCCAAACACGAGTTTAGCCTGAATTACGCGTGGTGGTACATCTTCCGCCCATTCGAGAGTATAGTCGTCGGGGTACTCGTGTATTTTTTGATCGTTGGAGGACTTTTGAGTGTTAGCACTCTCTCAGCATCCCCCGCCAGTCTTACCAAAAGCACCCCGTTCTATTGCGCTCTAGCTTTTATAGCTGGTTTTTCTTTCACGCAGTTTGCTAAGAAACTCGAAGAATTAGCTAACACCTTCTTCTCGGTAAGTGGCGGGGATAAGGCGCGACCAGATGCAGGAGGAGCGCAGACAGGAGCAGAGGCAGGAGGAGCGCAGACAGGAGCAGAGGCAGGAGGAGCGCAGACAGGAGCAGAGGCAGGACTCGACCGAGGGTAAGGGCAAACAGGAGAAGAGTCTGAATAAGGAATCCAGAGGCAAAGCAGGTGTTCGAAAGTACTTTAACGGTAAAGATTTGGGATGTGCAACACGGTAGCGCCGCGTTTATGAAAACGCCGAACGGAACAACTATAGCGCAAGATTTGGGAGACGGTTCATTTCAAACTGGTTCAAAGAAGTTCAATCCATTCAGTCCATTCAATTATTTGAAGAATGAATACGGAATTGATAGGCTTGATTGGGCAATAATAACGCACCCGCATAGAGACCACATTGACGATATTCTCAATTTCGACATACTAGATCCGCGTGAATTGTCCCGTCCTAAGAATTTTGACGAAGAAGCGATTATTACAGCTGCGGAGGAAGAAGACAAAGAAAAATTTGTGAAGTACTTCAAAATTGATAAGAAATACTCTAAAACGGTTAGCGATGATGAAGATCCGCGACTTCCAGAAAACAATGGCGGAGCTGACATCCAGTTGTTTTTCCCTCAGATCGACGATTTTTCAGACAGAAACAATCGAAGCATAGTCACAATAGTGACATATGCCGGTAACAAAGTGATCTTGCCGGGCGACAATGAGGAAAAATCTTGGAGAGCATTACTGGCGGATGATAAATTCAAAAAAGCCATAAAAGGCACAGGAATATTCGTTGCTGCGCATCACGGCAGGGAATCGGGCTTTTGTCGAGAAATCTTCGACTATTTCAAGCCAAAGCTGACAATAATCTCTGACGGTCGACGGAAAGAAACTGACGCTGCTGACAAGTACAGGGCAGTGACTGCCGGATTTAAAGTATACCATTCAGCTAGCCGCGAATATGAGTACAGACAAGTATTATCAACCAGAAATGATAAACGGATCGATATTGAGCTTGGAAATCAATTCGAAGCAGGCATTGCCGTAACCATAGCCTGAGTGCTGACTGCTAATCTAGGCTAGAATCTCGTCAAATAACAAGAAAGACATAATTCACGCCAGTTTTTTCTGGTAGTTGCAATTGCCTCGATAGCAAGGACAGCTGTGGGTCCTGCAACGCAAGCCTGCGAAAGCAGTCAGTGAAGAAAAGCTTAGGCGCAACACACCTCAGTCGAGAGCCTTTAGGTCAATAGGTGAGATTATGCAACTCATAGGAAAATCAAAGATCGGCAAGAAACGTTCAAAGCCAAGCATTACGTATCCGCTAATCCGTCTACCAAAAGAGTACGCCGCTATGATTGGCAGGACAATCAACATCTATGAGACTAAACGTGAGGGCTACACCGCATTTGTCATAACCTTTGAAGATGAAGAGAAAAATCGATCGACAAGGCAAGTTGCGCAACCTCGGTCAGAAGTTGGACAACCAAGACCTAACAACGCTACCAATTCTCGCCTTGACGCCTTAGAATCTAAAACAGACGAGATTTTTAGATTCATTCAAGCAAATAACGGATTCAGTGGTTCTATAGCAAAAAAGGAGCGCCCGAGTCGGGATTTGAACCCGAGTCGGAGCCTCGACAGGGCTCCATGATAGGCCGCTACACTACCCGGGCTTGCGCACGCAAAGCGACTGCCTGACGCAGCACAGCT
>Ga0187848_10000745_pt1 | contig 29047 bp, 26 predicted proteins | sample June2016WEW_4_40_FD_132424 | JGI IMG/M metagenome (GOLD analysis project Ga0187848, IMG submission 132424) | Peatland microbial communities from SPRUCE experiment site at the Marcell Experimental Forest, Minnesota, USA - June2016WEW_4_40 | ecosystem: Environmental > Terrestrial > Soil >... | reverse complement strand
TGTGGCGATTTCACGCACTCACAGCCCCTGACAGCAATTGGGGCTCCAAAAAATCGTCGCCCCGGACGGAATACGAACAGTGCGGAAGGTTTCTGTTGCGAGTTCTGCAAGTGGGTCACAGGAAAACTGCCAAAATCGCCTCAATCCTCCCAATCACTTACAAGGATCCCCCCCGAATCGCCGCCTGACCTATGCCCACCACCCTCTAAATCACGATCCGCGCCTCCACGGCGTTCTCGCCATTGGCAATCCGGCTCGAGGTTTGCTCCGCGGCTTTGCGGAACGGCATTGCTAGAATGAAGGGGAAAATGATCCAAACTCTTTTCGGCTCGGTGGAGCAGGAACCGTCGTTACTCGAAAGACTGAAAGCCGGCGTGGAAAAGACGCGCTCGGGGCTGGTCTCGGCGCTCGAAGACGCGCTCGAGGGCAAGAAGCAGATCGACGCCGGGCTGCTGGAAGATTTGGAATTCACGCTCATCTCGGCCGATATTGGGGTGCGGACCACCGACGAGATTCTGGAGCGCATCCGGCAGCGGGTGGCGCGGCATCAATTGAACGACGCCGCCGAGCTGAAGGGGCTCATCCGCGAACATCTGCTGGAAATCCTGGCCGCCAGCGAGCGGGCGCCGGCGCGCGTGGCCGAGCCGCCGGCGGTGGTGCTGGTGGTGGGCGTGAATGGCGCCGGCAAAACAACGACCATCGGCAAACTGGCGCGCCGCTTTCAAAACGAGCAGCGCAGCGTGCTGCTGTGCGCGGCCGACACGTTTCGCGCTGCGGCCATCGACCAACTGGAAATCTGGGGCGAGCGCACCGGGTCGCCCGTGATCCGCCAGAAACCGGGCAGCGATCCCAGCGCGGTGTTGTTCGACGCCCTCAATGCCGCCCGCGCCCGCAAGGTGGACTACGTGATTGTGGATACCGCCGGCCGTCTGCAAACTAAAGAAAATCTCATGGCGGAGCTTGAAAAAATGAGCCGCACGGCCAAGAAAGTGATCCCCGACGCGCCCCACGAAGTGCTGCTGGTGCTGGACGCCACCACCGGGCAGAACGGGCTGGAGCAGGCGCGCAAGTTCACGGAAAGTTCCGGCGTCACGGGCATCGCGCTGGCCAAGCTCGACGGCACGGCTAAGGGCGGCATCGTGGTGGCCATCGCGCGCGAGCTGAACCTGCCGATCCGCTACATCGGCGTGGGCGAAAAGGCGGAGGACCTGCTGCCGTTCGACGCCGAGAAATTCATCGCGTCTTTATTCGAATAAAGCCGATTCGAATGGACCACACCGCTATCAATCCGGACCACATGCGCGAAGCGCTCGAGCTGGCGCGGCGCGGGCGTGCGCTGGTGAGCCCGAATCCAATGGTGGGGGCCGTGGTGGCGCGCGGCGGCGAAGTGGTGGGCCGAGGGTTTCATACCTGGGAGAGCCGCGATCACGCCGAAGTGGTTGCGCTGGCCGAAGCCGGCGACAAAGCTCGCGGCGCCACCGTGTACGTGAATCTGGAGCCGTGTTCGCATTACGGCCGCACGCCGCCGTGCGCGGAGGCGTTGATCGCCGCCGGAGTGGCGCGGGTGGTGGCGCCGCTCGAAGATCCCCATCCGCTGGTGCGCGGCGAGGGCTTTCGCAAGCTGCGTGCGGCGGGTATCGAAGTCGTCAACGCTCCGGAATTTGCCGCCGAAGCCGCCAAGCTCAATGAGCCGTTTCTGCATTTCGCGCGCACCGGGCGCCCGCTGGTGACGCTCAAGGCCGCCATCACTTTGGACGGCAAGATTTCCGCTCCCGACGACAACCGCGGCTGGATCACCAGCGAGCGGGCCCGCGCTCACGTGCAGGAGCTTCGCCATGACCACGACGCCATCCTCACCGGCATCGGCACCGTGCTGGCCGACGACCCGCTGCTCACCGACCGCACCGGCAGCCAACGGGCGCGCCCGCTGCTGCGCATCGTAATGGATTCGCAGCTCCGCCTGCCGGTGGATTCGAAGATCGCCCGCAGCGCTCAGGGCGACCTGGTGGCGGTGACGACTTCGGCCTCGTCCCCCGATCGCCGCGCCCAACTCGCGGCCCGCGGCGTCCAGGTCCTGGTTTTCGACGGGCCGGGAGGACGCGCCGACCTCGGTGCCCTGATCCGCTGGCTGGGTGAGCAACGGCGCCTTTCGCTCATGATCGAAGCCGGCAGCAAATTGAACTGGACCGCGCTCGAATCGGGGCTGGTGGACCGCATCTTCTTTTATTACGCGCCCAAAATTCTGGGCGGCCTGGAGGCATTGCCGCTGGCCGGCGGAATTGGGCGCCGCCGAAGAGCGGACGCCATTCGCCTCCACGATGTGACGCTGCACTCGATTCCGCCCGACGAATTCGCGGTGGAGGGGTATCTGGATGTTTACCGGAATCATTGAAGAGCTGGGCACGGTGGAAGCGTTGGAATCGCGGGCGGCCGGCGGGCGGCTGCGCATCGCCTGTTGCACCGTGACCGGCGACATGCGGACCGGCTCGAGCATTTCGGTGAACGGCGTGTGCCTCACGGCTCTTGACCTTCGCCCCGACGGCTTCTCGGCCGATCTCGCGCCCGAGACCCTGAAGCGGAGCAACCTGGGCGCGCTTCACGCCGGCTCGCGTGTGAACCTGGAGCGGCCACTCTCGCCCAGTTCGCGCTTCGACGGCCACATCGTGCAGGGGCACGTGGACGGAACCGGCGAATTCCTCTCGCTCGATTCCCTCGGCGCTGACAACTGGTGGCTGCGCGTCCGCATTCCCGCGGATCTCGATCGTTACCTGGTATCGAAAGGCTCGATCGCCATCGACGGCATCAGCCTGACCGTCGCCGATCTCGAAGCCGAGACGCTCTCGGTTACCATCATTCCCCACACCTTCCGCAACACCACCCTGGGCGGCTATCGCCCCGGCGCGCGCGTGAACCTGGAATGCGACGTCCTGGCCAAGCACGTGGAAAAGCTGTTGCTGAAGATGGGGCCGGGAGATAGGTTGACAGTGGAGAAGCTTCGAGAAAGTGGATATTAGTTGACAGTCAGTTGTCAGTTATCAGTTGTCAGTTGTCAGTTGTCAGTTTAAGACAAGACACCGGCGACAAAGATCGCCGACGCTACGGAACAGCGCCGGAACTGATAGCTGATGACTCATAACTGATGACTCATAACTGATAACTGATAACTGATGACTGATAACTGACGACTGATGACTTTCAACTCTTCGGCTCGACCAGAAACGTGGGCACGATGCCGGCGGCAGTGCTGAAGCCGGAGTTGCCGCTCGAAAGCCAGCTCGAGCAGCCCTGCACTTTCCCCAGGTAGGCGTGCGGGTGCACGTCCACTTTCATCTCCCGGAATTCGAGTTGGCCGAAGGTCATGAGGGGGAAGACGGAGCGCACGGGATCGACGCGTTGTTGCACCACGTAGGGCGAGCGCATGGCCTGCTTGAGGGCGCGGTCCCACTGCGCGTCATTCATTTCCCAGCCGAAGTAGGAATGCGAATCGCCGGAATCGTCGTTGGGTTTGAGCGCCAGCCGCTCGCGGTTGCGGCTGATGAATTCGGGCAGATCGACAGTCTGTTCTTCGTAAGTGGTCTTGGTCTGCGCCACCAGCCGGGTCCAGGGAACGTGCTGGCGAATGGCCTTTCGTTCGGCGGCCGGAAAACGGCCGGTGAGAGCTTCGTCGGTGAGCAGGCCGAACATGGCCTTTTTGTGGGCCAGCTCGGAGCGAAAACTATTCACCACGCAAACGCTGCGGTCGCGATACGCCTGCACCAGCGGGTGAGTGAGATCGAAGCGGATCAGAAACTCCTGCACACCCAGGCGGCGGTAGACCAGGTCGATTTCGAAATTGCCCTTGCGCAGCACGCGATTACGATATTCGAGCTGCTCGGGCGAGACGATTTCCACCGCGTAGCCCTCCGCGCGGAAGCCGTCGCGGAACAGCTCGTACTCGCTGCGGCCGGAGGCGTAGGCCGAGCGAAACTCGACGATGGCGATATTGGGACGCTTCTTGCCGCCGTAGAGCTTGTAGGCTTTCAACAGAGCGGACAACAAGTGCTTGCGGCCGCCCACCTTGCTCACGCCGTACCGCTTGCGAAACTCTTTCAGAGGAGGAACGTCGTAGAACAGATCGGCCAAGGCATCGGCGTAACCGGCGCCGGTGGGAGCGTCGGCGTTGTATTGGACGAAGTGCAGGTGGCCGTTTACCAGGTGAGTGTCGAGGCGGGCAGCCACTTCCAAAGCCTGGTAGCCTGGATCGATGGATGCCAGCATTTTTTCGGCCGGCAACAACTCCAGGCGGGCCAGCAGAGCCGGGCTCGAGAGCACCATTTGCTCCATGCGGTCGATGGCGGCGATGAGGGCTTCGCCCGTCCTTGCCAGCGATTCGTACTGCCGGCGGGAAAGAAAATTAGGACGGAGAAACGGGCAAATGAGCCGGCCGCCGGCGATTAGGCCGGCCTCTTCCATCTGCCGGTGCAGGGTTTCCGCCCACGCCAAGTCGCGGTAGGGACCGGTTTCCAGCAGTTTGTTGTATCTGATTACGGCGTCGTCCAACTGAGACATCGGGTTAGAAGCTGCTTCTAAACACGAGTATCCCACAGCCACGCCGAAAACGATAGGACCGGGCGCGTACAAAATCACGCAAGTCTATGAAAATAGATGGCTTAGATAAAATATAGCGTTATCTAGACAATCCTTATTCGACGATCCCTATTTACTGATTGCGGACTTCTCTGGCCAGGCGAGCCTGCGCCTCGTCGAGCTTCTTGTTGACCTTGGACACCTCTTCCGGATCGTTATCCACTTCGAAGCCGCGCTGGAATTCCCGCAGGGAAGCCTGCCATTGCGCGATCGCCTCCCTGGTCTTGCCAAGCTTGCTATAGACGTCCCCCAAATGGTCGTGCACGGTGGGGTCTTTCATGCGGTTAAGGGCCCGCTTGAGCAGATCTTCGGCCTCGGCCAATTTGCCCTGGCGGTAATACACCCAGGCCATGCTATCCAGATATGCGCCGTTGTCCGGATCGAGGTCCAGCGCCTTCTTGACCAAGCTATAGGCTTCGTCCAACCGCTCGTTGCGATCCGCCAGCATATACCCGAGATAGTTCAACGCGCCGGCGTTTTTCGGATCGAGCTCGATGGTCTTGCGGAACTCGGCTTCCGAAGCATCGTACTTCTTCATCCGCTCCAGCCTGGCGCCGCGCATGAAGTCCACGGTGGCGCGGTCCTCCTTGGTGGCAAGCTTGTCGGCATCGAGAGCCTTTTCGGCCGCATCGAGCGCTTTGCTCATCTCGTCCCAGCGCTTGCCGCGTTCGTAGATCTCCGCCAGCCCAATCTGGATGGAGAAGGCGCGGGGACCGGCCCCGAGCAGGGTGCGCAACTCCGCGGCAGCCGGGTCGATTCTTCCGGAATCGGCCAGAACATTGGCGTGGGCTTCAATCACGGCTGGATCTTTGGGAAATTTTTTCAAGGCCGAGTCGGCCTCTTTCATGGCGTTGTCGAGATTCTTGGCGTAGGTGCGCCAGATCTCGACGATCTCGGCGCTCACTCTGGGCGCGAGGTTGGGATCGAGGACGGAAATCTGCTGCAGCGTATCGACGGCCTGGGTATATTGTTCGGCATCGCGATAGGCGCGCGACAATTGGTCGAGGAACTGGACGCGGCTCTGGATATCCTGGGTGCTGTAGTTGCGCCGTTCGGTATCGGAAAGGATCCGCTTCAAAGCCGCGATTTCTTCGTCGGTCTTATGCTGGGCGGCGAGCAGCTCGACTTCCGCGCCGCGAATGTTGAGGTCGGCGGGATCGAGGGCTTTGGCTTTGGCCAACGCGGCGGCCGCCGGCGGGAAATTGCGCTGCTGCATGTAGATCCGCGCCATCCCGAACGGGTAGTGCCAGTCGTGCGGATCGCCGTCGGCCAACTGTTTGTAGATTGCGAGCGCCGCGTCGTATTGGCCCGCTTGGGAAAGCACTTCGGCGAGCTCGCCCTGCAGCCGATCGTCGTCGGGTGACAGCGCGACCGCCTTCTTCAGAGCGTCGGCGGCGTCCTTGAAATCTTCCATCTGCTCATACTGTTGCGCCAGAATCGCCAGGGTGCGCTCGTTGGGATTCTTATCCACCAGGGCCTTGAGCTTCTCGACGGCCTTGTTGTTGTCGCCCATCTCGGAATACAGAGTGGCGAGGCCGGCCAGGGCTTCTTCATCGTCGGGATTGGCGGCAATGGCCGCGTTGAAGGCTTTCTCGGCTTCGGCGGGATTGTTGGAAAAACTCTGGAGCTTGCCCAGCATGACCCAGCCTTCGGAATCCTTGGGGGCTTTCTGGGTGATCCACTGATACTGCTCGACGGCCTTGCGCAGGTAACTTTCGTCGACGCGGCCTTGCTGCGCGCCGGCGATCTTGGTGTAGACGCGGCCCAGCATGCGATGCGCGCCCAAGTTGTCGGGATCCTGCTTCAGCATGTCCTGGGCTTGCGTTTCGGCGTCGGCCAGGCGGTTGGTTTCGATGTACAGGTTGGCCAGCTCTTCGAAAATCAAACTGGAGGAAGGATCGAGCTTGAGCGCTTGCTGGTAGTATTGAATGGCCTTGGTGACATCTTCGCGGCTGCCTTCGGCCTGGGCCAACTGCGCATAGAGGCGCGCCATGGCAAAGTTGTAATAAGCTCCCGCGCGGTTATCGCTGGAACTGGAAGCGGAAGGAGTTTGCGCCACGCCGGCCGAAGCCAGCAAGACAATCGCGACAAGCACCTGGGCTGACCGAATCATGAAACCTATACCTTCTTTCGACCGAATGCGAGCCCCTCGGGACCGAACAGCACTCTCTTATTGTATAACGGGGGATTCACAGGCAGTGAGCGGCCCGCCGGGTACGCAGCCGGGCGACCTGTGCGGCACGTCACCACCTGTTAGAGACGACGCAAGCGAGCGCCCGTTGGTTGCGGTGGCCGGGCCGACGGGATCGGGAAAAAGTGAACTGGCGCTGGTTCTGGCCGAAGCATTCGCGGGCGAGATCGTCAATTGCGATTCGCTGCAGGTGTTCCGGCATTTCGATATCGGCACGGCGAAGCTCACGGTGGAAGAGCGCCGCGGAGTGCCTCATCATCTGATCGACGTGGTGGCGCCGGACCGTCTGTTCACCGCCGGCGAATATGCGCGCATGGCGCGGCGGACGCTGGCCGGGATCGCCGGGCGGGGGCGATTGCCGATCGTCGCCGGAGGCACGGGCTTCTATCTGCGGGCGCTGGTGGACGGGCTTTTCCGCGGGCCGGAACGCGACCAGGCGTTGCGCGAACGGCTGGCGGCGCGGGAGGCGCGGCGCGCCGGCAGCCTGCACCGGTTGCTGGCGCGCTTCGATCGGGAAACCGCCGGCCGCGTTCACCCCCACGACGTTCCCAAAGTGACCCGCGCGCTGGAGGTATGCCTGCTGGCCCGGCGCCCGGCGAGCCAGCTTTTTCGCCAGGGACGCGACAGCCTCGCCGGGTATCGCACCCTGAAGCTGGGATTGTTGCCGGATCGCGAGGCGCTGTACCGCCGTCTGGACGCGCGCACGGAGCGCATGTTCGCGGGCGGCCTGGTAGAAGAAGTGGAGCACATTCTGAAGCTGGGATTTCCGCCCACCGCCAAGCCTTTCGAATCGCACGGCTATAAACAAACCCTGCAATTGCTTCACGGCGAGTTGAACTTGCGCGAAGCCGTGTTCTACGCGCAACGCAACACGCGCCAGTACGCCAAGCGCCAGATCACCTGGTTCCGTAAGGAGCCGGACCTGGTGTGGCTGCCAGGATTCGGAGACGAGGCGGAGATTCAGCGGGCGGCGGTGGAGAAGGTGCGGAGGTTCCTGGGAATAGCAGCGCAGTGAATCATGGTGGGACAGACCATCGTTGTTTGGTGGTCTGTCGGGCCCTCCCCGCCCGCAACGCTCGACAGACGACAAAAAACGATCGTCTGTCCCACCTGGGGTCAGTCTCCGGGCCCACGGTTACTTGTGGAGTAGGCCTTTGGCCTGCACATGCACAAAAGCGCTTACCGTTTGGACGGAGCGGCTACGGGGACGGCGAGGGAGCCTACCGCGCCGGATTGGGGATCGCGAACGACGATGCGGATTTTGGAGGCACCGGCGCGCACGGGGCGATCGAACGCTAGAAGGACTCCATCGCGCAGGATGGCGTCGTGCTCTTGGGCGGTGAGCCGCAAATCGATCGGGATCTCTTCGGTGAGGTCGGTCTGCCAGCCCGCAGTGTAGTAGCCGAAGGCCACGCGAAACTGGCCGGTGTAGCTTTGACCCTCGGCCAGGAGCAGATCGGCGGCGTCCACGCTGACCTGCAGATGGACCCATCCTTTCACTTTTTCGCTGGGCGCGGCGGTGGCGCGAATCCCGATTTCGGAAGAATCGGCCTGTCCGGTGGCGGCCAGGGCGAATCGCTGCCACGGGTCCGCCTCGCGTTTGTCGCCGAAGTAGCCGCCGACGGATCGGACGCGCAGCTTGATGCCGCCCTTACCTTCGGCGGCGATGCGCAGCTTGTGGAATTTGTTATCCCACCGATCGAGCGGAGGGCGGTAGCCGATCCGATACATGGCGCGGCCCTCGCGCATTGCCTGCAGAATGGCTTGCTCGGCAGCGCCGCTCGAGAACCATTGACCGCCGGTCAGATCGGCGAGTTGCTGCAGCGTGTCCATGCTGCTTAAGCCCGGGTTGACGCGATCCGTCTGCTGGTCCACGGCGTAGATTGCGATACCGGAGCGGGCCAGATCGGTCCCGAGGCGCTGGATCAAAGGGGTGTAGTCGCGCCACTGGGAGTTGGCTCCGCGGGCGGCGGTGGGAACTCCGTGCGAGATCCACACCAGGGATTTGCGGCCTGGCTGGGGGGCAAAATCGGAAGACAGGTCCCACAGGAGGCTAAGGGTTCTTTGGACGCGGGCGTCTATATCCTGAAACTCCTGTGGCCGAATGCGGTTGACGGCATGCATGGCCTCGTCGAGCTGCACCTGCACCTCGGTGACCCAGGCGCCATCGTCCGGCGAGCTCGCGTGTTCGGCATCGGGGAGCGCGCGAACCGGGTAGAGCGTGCCTTCCTGGGTGAGCAGGTAGACGGATAGGCGCTCGCTCGATTCCAGCTTTCGGAGCGTGTTGACGACATCGTTCCATCCCAAGCCGCGCTCGGCGAGATTCGCATTCAAGAGATCGAGGAGGACCAGCGTCGACTGGGACTTGCCACCCATGGGACGGTTGCTGTACGCGCGCGGCCCGAGCGGCGCGGATTGGCTTTCCGCGGTTTCCAGTTGGCGGCAGAAGACGGCGTGCATCGGTTTGCCATCGTCGCGGATGTCCACGTCGACGTCGCGCAAGCCGGGAAATGGCTCACCCTTGGCGTCGAGGATGACCAGGTTGAAAGTGAGCAGGGGGCCCTGGGGTTCGGCCTGGCTCTCGCTCTTTGGCTTTGGGCCGCGCCGGATCAAGACCTTGCCGGGCGGTAGGTCCTGGGCCGCGGTGGGAGGGGCAGGCGCGAAGGCAACCAGAGACGCGCCCAACAAAAGGATGAGACGTGGGCGTTTGGGCGGGTTGAGGAGCCGCATTGAGGGCGCGCCTGCCAATGCCGATTGTAACTCCGGCGTTGCGGAAGGAAGCTGGAGCCTGGCCGGCGGTCTTGTCGCCATCGCCAAACCGAATACCTACTGCCCTTCCTCCGCTTTCTCGAATCGCAAGGCCGCCGAATTGATGCAGTAGCGCAAGCCGGTTGGCGCCGGACCGTCGGGGAACAGGTGACCCAGGTGAGCGTCGCATTTCGAGCACAACACTTCGGTGCGCCGCATCCCTAGCGACCGGTCCGTTTCGGTAGCCACGTTCTCCGCCGCCGCCGGCGCGCAGAAACTCGGCCAGCCGGTTCCCGAATCGAACTTCTCATCCGAGCGAAACAGCTCCGCGCCACAGCAGACACAGCGGTAAACGCCGGCTTCGTGATTGTCCCAATATTTCCCCGTGAAGGCCCGCTCGGTCCCAGCCTGGCGCGTCACTTCGAATGCTTCGCGCCCCAACTGCGCTTTCCATTCCTCCTCCGACTTAACAACCTTTCGATCTGGCATTCAGCATCCCCTGCAACCATTGTAGTCAGGCGGCTCAGGGTGCGGACTCGATCGCTTTCTTAAGCTTCGCAACCAGACGATCGGCGACCTTGCGCTGCCCACCTCGCTTCATCGCCCCAAAAAGCAGGCTGCGGTCCCCCGCTTCGTTAGTCCACAGGATGTTTTTCTCGGCTCTGTCCAGCAAGGAAATAGTCCCAGTGGCATTGTCGTGCAGCCCGAGATAGCGACCCGTGATCTCCGCACCGGTGCCCTTCTTCTCTTCGTCGATTCCGGTCAGAATTCCATCGGCGTCGTTCTTGTCCAGAACGACAGTGAGCCGGCCGCCCATCTGCTTGCCAATTTCAGCCCGGAGGTATTGATCCAAGTCGTTGGGCATCTTTTCGATATAGACCTTCTTGATGGAACGTAATGAGGGCAGTGGCTGACCGGGCGCCGGAGTGGCCGGCGGACCCGCGGCAGCGGCTGGCGCGGGCGCAGGAATGGCTCCGGCCGGCGCGGGAGCTGCCGAAGCGGCGGCATTCATTCGCTCTATCATGGCGGCAATCACGCGATCGCTCACGCCCGCCGACTTCAAGGCGATGAGATCGTCGGGGCCGGTGGAATAATGTGCCGGTTGGGCCTTCACCGTGCTCACCACGATGTCGTCGCTCAGGCCGGCCTTGACCATCTTGATGATAGAGTCGTTCGTCAGTGCGGTCTGCGCGAGCGCGAGCACCGCGCAAATTATAGATAGAACCGCTGCCGTTCGGAAGCGCACTTACACCTCCACACTGGCCGGTTCTCCGGAAGACAATCTCATCCGGAGCTCCCATGTTTGGCTGCCAGCTTCCTGAGTAGTATACCCCTGCAAGGTGCATTGTGGAACCGCGCGACAAATCCGATGCGTCAACGGTTGTTGCCCGCGGTTTGCCTCTCTACCCGCAGTGCGCGGCGGCGGCTCTTTTCGCGAATCTCACCCGTTCTCGAGCCGGGAGATCCGCTTGTCGTGATCGGCCAGGTCGCGAAAGAACTGCTTCAGGTCAGACCCGACCACTTCGATTCTCCGTTCCAGAGAATTGAAGAGCCGGAAATTCAGGATCAGAGCCGTAACGGCGACCGCTGCCGAACCGCCCGCGCTAATCAACGCCACCGTCACCGTGTCGCTCATGGATAGCCCTTCCTTCCCCAACTGGCGGCCACCAGAAGATTGAAGTTGGCGTCGAACTTCGTTTCGAGGTGGTTGACCTTGGTGAGCAGCATGGCGAAGAGCAGGCCGTTGAACACGACGGGAATACCCATGGCGAGGAAGAGTTGAAGGTTCGTCATTTGGGAGCGCCTTTCTTGGTGCTCGGGTTGAGCTCCGGCAAGTTTCCCGGCTGGGCATCCGGGGCGATCGGCCGAAGCAGCCACGTAGCGTCCGCGCCTGTTCGCCTCTTGGCCATTCGATTAAAAATATACGCTGTTTTTGTTCTCAATCGCAAACATAGGGACGGGGGACACAGGATCGCTCGCGTCGTATAGGCCTCAGCGGCGCCGAGGGCAGTGCCCCTAATCCCACTGTTCAGGGTGTGAGACAAAAATGTGGCATTCAGGACACTGAGAATCGAAGCTCGTAAGAGCGGAAGATAATAGCCCACGGCGTAAGCCGTGGGAAAACCGCGAGATTCACGAAGCCCCGGTACGGGGCGAAAGAGCGCGGCGGCGCAATCTTCCGCCCCCTCCGGGGGCTCGCCCACGCACGCCCTATTCCCACGCCTCGCGGCGTGGGCTACTGTCTTGCGCCCTGCGGGCTGGGGAATCGCCCTTGCGTACTTGCTACGCGTGGATCCCCGCGAACTTCCTCTGGAATCTCATGTTCAAGGTAAGATAGTATTTGCGCAAACCCTGCCGTATCGAGACCTCAGCATGATTGTTGATGCCATTCTGGCAAAGATTTTCGGAACCAAGAACGAACGCGAGATCAAGGGGTTGCTGCCGCAAGTGGCGGCCATCAACGATCTCGAGCCTGCCACGCGCGCGTTGTCGGACATCGACCTAGCCGCCAAGACCATCGAATTCAGGGAAAAAATCGCCCAGGGCGCGAGCCTCGACGATTTGCTGATCCCCGCCTTCGCGGTCGTCCGCGAGGCCGGCCGCCGCGCCCTCAACATGCGCCATTTCGACGTGCAGTTGATCGGCGGCATGGTGCTGCACAGGGGCAAGATCGCCGAAATGAAGACCGGCGAAGGGAAAACTTTGGTGGCGACGCTGGCCAGCTACTTGAACGCCCTGGCCGGCAAAGGCGTGCATGTCGTCACCGTGAACGATTACCTGGCCAAGCGCGACTCCGAATGGATGGGCCGCGTGTACAAGGCTCTCGGCCTCCGGGTGGGGGTGATCGTTCACGATCTGGACGACCGCGAGCGGCAGGAAGCCTATGGCGCCGATATCACCTACGGCACCAACAACGAGTTCGGCTTCGATTACCTGCGCGACAACATGAAGTTCCGCATCGAGGACTGCACCCAGCGCGAGCATTACTACGCCATCGTCGACGAAGTGGATTCCATCCTCATCGACGAAGCCCGCACCCCGCTCATCATCTCCGGTCCCAGCGAAGAATCGACCGACAAGTATTACAAGATCAACCGCATCATTCCCAAGCTGGTGCGCGGGGAAGTGATCGAAGGCAAGGAGCCGGGCGAAAAATACACCACCGGCGATTACACCATCGATGAAAAGCACAAAACCGCGGCCCTGACCGAAGAGGGCGTATTAAAGGTAGAGAAGCTGCTCAACCTGGGCAATCTCTACGACCCCGCCAATATCGAATTCAACCACCACGTGCAGCAGGCGCTGCGGGCGCACGTTCTCTACCAGCTCGACCGCGATTACGTGGTGCGCGATGGCGACGAAGGGCCGGAAGTGGTGATCGTGGACGAATTCACCGGGCGTCTCATGCCCGGCCGGCGCTGGTCGGACGGCCTTCACCAGGCGGTGGAAGCCAAGGAAAGCGTCAAGATCCAGCGCGAGAACCAGACCCTCGCCACCATCACCTTCCAGAATTACTTCCGCATGTACAAAAAGCTGTCCGGCATGACCGGTACGGCGGAAACCGAAGCGGCCGAATTCCAGAAGATCTATAACCTCGATGTCACCGTCATTCCCACCAACCGTACGCTGGTTCGCATTGAGAATCCGGACGTGGTGTATCGCACCGAGGAAGAAAAGTTTCGCAACGCCGCCAAGGAAATCAAGCGAGCGCACGAGACCGGGCAGCCGGTGCTGGTGGGCACCATCTCGGTGGAAAAGTCGGAACGGCTCGCCGGCATATTAAAGAAGATGGGCGTGCGGCACGAAGTGCTGAACGCCAAGAATCACGAACGCGAAGCGTCCATCGTGGCGCAGGCCGGACGCCGCGCGGCCGTCACAGTCTCCACCAATATGGCCGGCCGCGGAACCGATATTCTGCTCGGGGGCAACCCCGAGTTCATGACCAAGGATATCTGCCTGAAGGACAAGCTGGCCACGAGGTTGAGCGAAGACGAGGCCCAGTACGTGGCCGACGAGCATTTTTATTTCTTCACCCACCACGACCAGTTCTACCGCGTACCGCGCGACAAGTGGGATGAAATCTTCGCCCGCTCGAAGGCCCAAACCGACGCGGAGCACGACGAGGTAACGTCCCTGGGCGGGCTGCATATCGTGGGCACTGAGCGCCACGAATCGCGCCGTATCGATAATCAGCTCCGTGGACGCGCCGGCCGCCAGGGCGACCCCGGCAGCTCGCGTTTCTTCCTCTCGCTTCAGGACGACCTGCTGCGTATCTTCGGCGGCGAGCGCATGCAGCGCCTGATGCTGCGGCTGGGCATGACCGAAGACGAGCCCATCGAAAGCAAGCTCATCTCGAAGCGCATCGCCAAGGCGCAGGAAGCCGTCGAAGTCCAGAACTTCGAGGCCCGCAAACACCTGCTGGAATACGACGACGTCAACAACAAGCAGCGCAAAGCCGTCTACGGCATGCGCCGCCAATTGCTCGAGGGCGCCGACCAGAAGGATCGCATCATGGACATGGTGACCGGCATCGTCGAGGCGTTCATCGACCGGCACTGCGCCGAAGACAAGCACCCCGATACCTGGGACATGGTCAGCCTGCGCACCGAAGTCCTGTCGCAGTTCGGCAGCAAAATCGATCTCGCCGAGCTGGGCGGTCTGACCCGCCCCGAAATGGCCGAACACATCGTCGAGAACCTGCGCCGGAGATATCAGGAAAAGGAAGACCTGGTGGGCGCCGACATCATGCGCCAGACCGAGCGCATCGTCATGCTGCAGGTCATCGACAACCAGTGGAAAGACCACCTGCTGTCGATGGACGAGCTCAAGCAGGGCATCGGCAACCGGGCTTATGGCCAGAAGGATCCGCTGGTCGAATACAAGAAGGAGTCCTACGAGTTGTTCACCGCGATGATGGACCGCATCGAGGATGAGACCGTGCGGTATCTTTATTTCCTCCAGGTTCAAGCCGGCGCGCCGCCGCCGCTTCCATTCCCCACCGACGAGGAGGAGGAGACGGAAGATGGCAATGGGGACGCGCACGCTGGCGGGCCTTCACGCCCAGGTTCCCGGCCGGCATCCGCGGCCGCGGAAGAGCAGCAGCGCCAAGCCGCCAAGAGCACCATCGAAGATTTCACCCGCAATATCCAGCGCAAAAAGGAACAGGAACTGAAGGCTCTGCAATTCGTGGGAGGCGACACCGCCACCGCCCAGACGGTTTCGGTGGGCCAGAAAGTGGGCCGCAACGATCCCTGCCCCTGCGGCAGCGGCAAAAAGTACAAGAAGTGCCACGGCGCCAATTCGTGAAGCCGGCCCCCTGGGCAGCGGCGTCTAAGAAGGAGAAGGGTTTCGATCCACAAACTGATAACTGAAAACTGATAACTGAGAACTGTCTTATGCGTTTGCTCTCCATTTTTCTGATTCCCGCCCTGGCGGCAGCCGCGATGCTGCCCGACGCCATCGGCGCCTATCGCCGCGTTTCGAGCGGCAGCCCTGAGCTGGCCGACCCAGCCTTGTGGCACGAATATGCCCTCCGGTCCGCCGAAACCGGCGTTTACGAAAATGGAAAGTCCAAGCTCACCGTGAGCGTTTGGCGGCTGGCCGACACCACCTCATCGCTGGGTGCATTCGACTGGCAGCGCCCCGCCGGATCGGTTCCATCCAAGGCCGCACCTCTGGCGGCCGAGACCTCCGATACCCTCCTGCTGGTCGACGGCAATTACCTGCTGCGGTTTTCCGGTTACAAGCCCGACTCGAGCCAGATCGCCGCGGTGCTTCAAGGTCTGAATCACGTCGACACGACCTCCCTGCCGATTCTTCCGGGCTACCTGCCGGCCACTGGCTTGGTGGCCAATAGCGAGCGTTACGTGATCGGCCCAGCCGGGCTGGCCAAGTTCGATCCCGCGATTCCTCCCGCGACTGCCGCGTTTCACTACGAAACCGAGGTGCAGATCGGCGCCTTCCATAGCCCCAAGGGGGACATGACTCTGGCCATTTTCAACTATCCCACCCCGCAGATCGCCATCCGGAAAATTGCCGATTTCCAGAAATTGCCGGGTGCGATGGCCAAGCGGACCGGCCCATTGATCGCGGTCGTCGTCTCTCCGCCGGACCCGGACCAGGCAGAACGATTGCTGGGGGAAATCCGTTATCAAGCGGAAATCACCCGTAACGAGTACGTCCCGACGAGACGCGACAACATTGGCAATCTCATCCTAAATATCTTTGTTCTCATCGGGATACTGGTTGGATTTTCGCTTCTTTCGGGGCTTCTGGTGGGCGGCCTGCGGGCTTTGGCGCGCCATCTGCGCCACGGCGAAGAGGCCGACGCCATGATCACGCTGCATCTGGAATGAGGCGGATCGCCTTCGATAAGCCGCTACTTTTCTGGGCCTTAGACCGAAATCTTCAGGCCGCCAAAGGCGGTTTCGCTCCGCTGAGGGTAACCTGTGGAAAAACATCGCTCCTCGCAAGTAGCGAAATTTGAAGTGGTTACAGCCCAGAAAATGAGCGCCGGATTTCTTCTTGACTTGAGACGCTAGGGGAAATAAGATCCAACTACAAAGTTTTGACGGTTGCGATTCCGTCGAAGCTGATTCTCCCATCGTACATCGCCCCTGTGAGAACAGGGGGAAATAAATGCTCACCCTTCGGGGTGAGCATTTTTGTGATGGGGCCAATCTGGGGCGCTTCTCAGCCCTCTCGCGGCCACTGAGCCTGGACTATAGAAAAGGCCGCCGGGGGCGTCCCAGCAGCCCCATTTCGCTTGAGCGCGCCCTTCCACGGTCGATCGGGAACCCTCCGCCCACCCACCGGCGCGCCTTTGTGCATTCTTGTGCAGGCGCCGTCCCCGGGTGACACCAAAAAGGGCCGTCCTGGTGGACCAATCGATTGAAATATCTATACTTACCATGAAGTATGGATTTGTTTAGTCAATTGTCGGCAAGCCGTGAACGACCGCCGCGAAGCCGCAAGCGGTAGGGCGGACGCCCTCGTCCGCAGCCGGCCCCCTGGCCGGCTCTTCGCCGGTGTCGGACACTTGGTTCTTGGGGAGAAGTGCGGGACGGGGGCGTCCCGCGCGGACCAGGGGGGGTCCGCCCCACCAGTTACGCCGCGTTTGGTGTTTGCGAAAATGGCGGCGCTGAATTCGCCAAAAAGTACTGGCAGTTCGCGGGTACGGCTCAGTCTTGCTTGGCTGGCCGCGCGGCTTTGTAATGGAGCCGTGACGGTTCTCTTCTATGTGCCGCTGCTGCTGGCGTTTTCCAGCGATAGCCACGCCACCGCAAGCAAGCCCTCCCCGTTGGGTTTTCCTGCCGCTTGCACGGTCGTGACCCGTGCCGACGTGGAACAAGCGCTGGGCCGGCCGGTGGGCCGCGGCAAGGAAGACACCGCCGACGACTCTTCGAGTTGCGACTATGCGGCCGGTTCCGGAATCGTCACCATCACCGTCCAGCACGTGCGCAGGCGTCTCGATGTCCGCGCCGAAGCGGCCAACCTGCAACGAGCCATTCCCGACGGCCACCTGCGCGAAGCGCATCTGGCGGAGACGCCGCCGGAAACCACGGCCTTCTATCTGGATATCGACGGCGCCGGCACCCAATTGCATGTCATTCGCGGCGGCCACGATTACGTATTGGTTTCGGTGCTCGGATTCGGCGAAGCCGGCCGGGTTTCCCAGGCCGCGGAAAAAATGGCCCGCAAAGCGCTCGAACGTTTCTGAAACTCCAGTGAAAGGCCAGGAGGTCAGCTCCTGGCAGGCCCGAAGGACTGTCCCACTCACTCTATTTCGCGCGGGGCCTTATAGCCGGACTTGGTCAGAACGGCGTACTTCACCGGCTTTCCCTTGTCGTCCTTGAACGCCATAGGATTGCCGCTGCCGTCGATCAGCTCCACTTTGATCTTGCGATACGCGCCGTCGTGCACCTTATTGCTCGACGAGTACGAGATCACATACTGGCTTCGCAGCGCCTGCTGGACCTGCTGGAAAATCTCCGGGTTCTCGCCCTGGAACCGGGGGAAGAAGGAGAGGCCGCCGGATTCCTTGGCGAAGGTGCGCATTTCGTTGTCGGCCTGCAGAAAATCCATATTTCGGGCAGCGCCCATGCCGCCGCCGGCATCCATCAGCTCGCGCAGCATTTGCATCAGCCCGATCGCGTAGATCGGCACGCCGCCTTCCTGCACCAACTTGCGGGTTTTGTCGAAGGTGAGCTTGCTGAAGGTATCGATACCGGAAGAGATCAGCAAAATCGCCTTGCGCCCTTCGATGCCGGACATGCGGTCCACGGTGTCGGTAAGAGCATCGAACAGGTTGGCTTCCTGCCAGGCAGGGATGGTCAGGCGCTGCAGGGCTTCGTGAGTCTTATTGCGGTCGGTGGTGAAATCGGAGAGGATCTCGGGCTTGAGGTCGTAGGCGATCACAGCCACGTAATCCTGCGGCTTCAAGGTGCTGGCAAACCCCCAGGCAAGATTGAGCGTCTGGAACCATGTCGGGCCGTAGAGCCGCTGGAATTTGGCGCTGAACTCGATCAGCACGGCGATGGTCATGGGCGCTTCGCCCTGGTTCACCTGCTTGATCTGCTGCGGGACGTTATCCTCCAGCACGCGGAAGTTGGCGGGCGGAATTCCGGGCAGGAAATGGCCTTTGGTGTCCACTACGGAAACGTCCAGCGTCACCAGGTCCACATCGGCTTTGAAGTTGGCCAAGCCGGTGGTGTTGGGATTCTTCTTGTACTGGGAAGGAATCTTGGGAAGGTCCGTGGTGGTGTTGGTGTCGGTATCGGCGCCGGTGGGGCTCGAAGTATCCGCGGCGGGCTGTTTGGGCTTGGAAACAGGCTGCCCCGGATCCTTGATCGGGCCCTGCTCTTGAGCGAGCGCGAGGCTCGCGAGCAACCCCGCCACTAGCGCTCCGCACATGATGAAAGCTTTGGATGGTCGCATAGGCACACTTCTGAGGCCAATATACCAAAGGTAGACGCACCTGGCGCCGCACCGGTTGCAGATCCCAGGTTGCAGTACCGCGGCACGGCATCCCTAGACTTCCGGGCCACAATTACCGACTCGCCGCGACGAGACCCCGCGCCCGGTGGTGCGTCCGTAATAGTGTAAGCCCGCACCGAAGCGGGCGCAGATTCCAGGAGGGTACATGAAAATCGACACATTTGCGAGGCGCCCTATGGCGTGGGCATTGGCGGGAGCCCTGGGGCTAGGCGGCCTCGCGTTAGCGGCCGCGGACCACATGGGTGAGCTGAACCCGCCCGCTACTTTTAAATACGCCAATGCGGACGAACCCGCCACTCACGCAGGGTTTGCGCCGGTGGTGAAGCGCGTGGCGCCCGCCGTAGTAAGCATTTCTTCCACCAAGGTAATCAAGACTTCGGGGCAAGCGATGCCCCAGATGGATCCGTTCTTCCGCCAGTTCTTCGGCAACGCCAACCCGTTCGGCCAGCAAATGCCTCGCTCGCAACGCGAGGAGGGCGCCGGATCGGGCGTCATCGTCAGCTCCAACGGCTACATCCTGACCAATAACCACGTGGTGGATGGCGCCAACGACGTGCGTGCTACCCTGGCGGACAATCGTGAATTCAAAGCCCGCGTGGTGGGCACCGATCCCAAAACCGACGTTGCCGTGCTCAAGATCGATGCCGGCGATTTGCCCACGGCAGTGATTGGCGATTCCAATAAGCTGGAGGTCGGCGATTACGTGCTGGCCATTGGGAATCCGTTCCGGTTGGGCGGCACCGTCACCATGGGAATCGTGAGCGCCAAGGGCCGCTCCGGCCTGGGTATCGAACGCTACGAAGATTTCATCCAGACCGATGCGCCGATCAACCCCGGCAACTCCGGCGGCGCGCTGGTGAACGACCGCGGCGAATTGGTGGGCATCAATACCGCCATTCTGGCCAACGGGTCGGAAGGCAACCAGGGCATCGGTTTTGCGATTCCGGTTTCGGTGGCGCAGAACGTGATGGACCAGATCCTGCATAACGGCAAGGTGGTCCGCGCGTATCTGGGCGTGATGTCGCAACAAGTGACACCGGGCATTGCCAAGGCGTTCCACGAAAATGGCGTGGCCGGAGCGCTGGTGACCTCGGTTTCCCCCGATAGCCCGGCTGCGCGCGCCGGTATTCAGAAGGGCGATATCATTCTCGACGTGAATGGGCGGCCGGTTGCCGATAGCAATCAGCTCGCCATGACGATTTCCTTGATGCGTCCCGGCAGCGAGGTAACGGTTAAAGTGCTGCGCGACGGAACCGAACGCACCGTGAACGCAAAGCTGGCCGAACTGCCGACCGAGACCGCCACGGTCGAACGCCCCGATCACTCCGCCGATCACGCCATGGAAGGAGTTTCGGTGGAGAACATCACTCCCGATACGGCCAGCCAGCTTGGCTTGCCGCAGGCGACCACGGGCGTAGTGGTGACTCAAATCGATCCATCGAGCGAAGCGGCCGGTTCCGGCTTGCAGCGCGGCGACGTGATCCAGGAAGTGAACCGCAAGCCGGTGCATAACGTGCAGGACTTCCGCAACGCTCTGCACGGCAGCTCGGGCGACCAAACCCTGTTGCTGGTGAACCGGCAGGGTAACTCGCTGTACCTGGCGGTGTAACAAGCAAAGGCAGCCTGCTATTGGCGACCGTAGCCCCCCCGTTGGCGCCGCCGCAAATAAGCCGCATAATAAGAACAAATGCGAGGGCGCGCATGGATTCCGTTGCTGGCTGTGGCGGCGCAGGCCCAGGTTCCGATCGACGCCGATCGGGCCGAGCGCGTTCTCGCGGAACACACGCCGAATCCAGGTGAGATTTCCCTCCGCGGCGAGTTCACTCCGCTCCCGCCCGCGCTCAATTTCGGACTGCGGTTTCAGGCCGGGTTCGTTCTCAGCCTGCCCTTGAATCAGTGGCAGGGCGCGGGACATTCCCTGCGCGTGGTGCTGGCCGTGACGCCGCAGGATGGCGGCCGCCGCACCGTCTATCTGACATCGCGCTATCGTCTGCCCGAAATCCCTGCCACCAAGATGTGGGCTCAAGTGGGCGGCGGCTACCTGTTGGGCGAAGGACATTACACCGCCAATGCCATGGTATTCGACGATGCCGGCCGGGTGTTTCGCACCAGTTGGCAATCGACCGCCGAGCGCGGGCGCGGAACGCGAACGCTGAACGTGAACCTGCCGCCCAATACCGTGGCGCCGCTCTCGCTCTTCCGGCGCTCGACATCTGCTTCGACCGGCGCCTCGGAAGACGCCGCGCCGCGCGCGCCGGCCATCGGGCGGCTGACCGTGCTATTGAATGCGGCTCCCGCCAATCCCCGCCTGTCGCGGTTGCAGGCCACAGACACGATGAAGCTGCTGGACGCCCTTTCGAGCGCGGTGGAGCAGATCCCCGCCCGAAGCGTGCGCGTGGTGGCTTTCAACCTCGATCAGCAAAAGGAAATCTTTCGCCAGGACCAATTCGGCTCCGCCGGTTTCCGCGAGCTTCGCCGCGCTCTCTTCCGCCTCCAGCTCGCCACCGTGGATGTGAATGTGCTGCAGAATCCGGCGGGCTCCTCCGGCCTTCTCGCCAGCCTCGTCAATGGCGAGATCGACGCGCCGAACCGCGCCGATCTGGTGCTGTTCCTCGGGCCGCACCTGCACTCTCGAACCAAGCCGCCGCTCGACGCAGCCGTGCACCCAACCGCCGATCCGCCCGGCGTCTTTTATATCGCGATCGACCATCCCGTTCGCCATTATCTGCCGTCCATTGCCGGCCCCAGCTCCGCCCGCGACACCTCCGATCTCTCGAACTATCCCCAGAGCCAAGGCGTCGTGCTTCCTGGTGAGATGTTGGGTGAGCCGCTGGGCATCGATATCATCAGCTCCCTGGTCGCCAAGCTCAAGGGCAAGACTGAAGTGGTCGTCACGCCGGCGGATTTCGCCAAGGCAATCGCCAGAATCGCTCCGTAGCAGCGGGTAGGGCGGACACCCTGGTCTGCGCGGGACGCCCTCGTCCCGCTCTTTTCCCCCAGCACCAAGTCTCCGATACCGGCGAAGAGCCGGCCGGGGGGCCGGCTGCGGACCGGGGGGCCGCCCTACAACTTATGCGGGTGTGTCGCGGACACAAAAGTATGTGGCACACGCGTTAGCCTGTGGTTCGCCCTGCCGGATAATATACCCGTGGCCGAAAACACCTACGATTCCATTCCCTACCCGACCTTTCCGCGCCTGGCCACTCATCCCGACCGCATGGCAGCCGTGGGCCTGCTCTTCGGCATGGAGCCCGCTCCCATCGACTGTTGCCGCGTGCTCGAAATCGGCTGCGGCAACGGAGGCAATCTCCTGCCTATGGCCTACGGCTTTCCGCAAAGCCGCTTCCTCGGCATCGACCTGGCCGAAGATCCCATCGCCCAGGCGCGCGCCGACATTCGCGCCCTCGGCCTGGCCAATATCGAAGTCGCCGCGCGCGATCTGCGCGATCTGGGGGGCGACGACGGCGAGTTCGATTACGTGATCGCCCACGGGGTCTATTCCTGGGTGCCGGAAGACGTGCGCGACCGCCTGCTGGCCGTATGCCGCGAACGGCTGGCCCCCTCCGGCGTGGCTCTGGTCAGCTACAACCTTTATCCCGGCCGCCACATCCGCCAAATGCTGCGCGAGATGGTGTTTCATCACACCCGCGGCGACGCGCCGCGCGAGCGGGTGGAACACGCGCGTTGGTTTCTGGACTGGCTGGCGAAGTCGTGCCTCGCTCCCGCCTCGTTCCGCAAACTGATCGAGGAAGACGCCGCAACCCTGCTCGGATACACCGATGGCGGTCTGGCTCACGACGATCTTTCCGAGGTGAACCATCCGCTTTACTTTCGCGATTTCATGGCCCACGCCGCGGCCCACGGCCTCGCATATCTGGGTGATTCCACCGTCGACCGTATGTTCGACCCGCGCGGCCTGCTCGCCTGGCTTCCCGAAGATCGGCTGGAGCGCGAACAGTATACCGATTTCCTGTATTTGCGCTCCTTCCGCCATACCTTGCTTTGCCGCAAGGAAGTGAAGCTTCGCTATCCGCCCCGCGCCGAAATTATGGAGCGGCTATGCTTCTCGGCGTCGTTTCAGACGGTCGACGGTTACCTCGAGGGAGCCGGCGGCGTCCGCATCGGCGTCAAACAGCCGGCCGTCGAAGCCGTCGCCAAAGCCATGGGCGCGTGCTATCCATTGCCGGTCGCGTTTCAGGAATTGCTGCCCTACGCAGGCAGCGCCGAAGAGCTGCGCGAAATCCTGTTGGCCCTGATCTCGGTAGGCTTCGCCGAATGCCACTCCTACGGCTTCCCTTGCCAGGATTCCGTCACCGAGCGCCCGCGTGCCACCGCGCTGGCGCGCTACCAGGCCCGGCGCTCGCCGCAACTCGCCAATGTGGTCCACGCCGTTATTAATATGGATGAGTTCGGCCGCCGCCTGGTGCTGCTACTCGATGGCACGCGCGATCGCGCCGCTCTTGCCCGAGACCTGACCGCGGGCGCCGATGCCCCGACGCCCGACGAAATCGCAGCGCTGCTTCCCGCGCGGCTGGAACAGATCGCCGGCTTGGGATTGTTGGAAGGGTGACGCCAGTAGGGCGGCCCCCCGGGTCCGCAGCCGACCCCCGGCCGGCTCTTTTTCTTTGAGATTTTCCCGTCGCCCGCGGTTCTGCCGTTCGGTCCGTTCGGTCATGACAATTTGACAACGATCCCCGGTCCGGCTAACCTAAAAGTTTGCAACTGGTTTTAGGTGGAGACGTGTGTCAATGAGTACTGAGTTCCCTTCCAAGAACGGTATCGCCCGCAAGTGGCACGTCATCGATGCCCAAGACGCGGTCTTGGGCAAGCTGGCCTCGAAGGCGGCTATGCTGCTGATGGGCAAGACCAAGCCAATCTATACGCCGTTCTTGGATACGGGCGATCATGTGATCGTCATCAACGCCAGCAAAGTCCGGCTCACGGGCCGGAAAGAAGAACGAAAAGTTTATCGCCATTTCACCGGCTATCCGGGCGGACTGGTGGAGAAGAGCCTGGGGCGAGTGCGCGCCGAAAAGCCCACTCGGATTGTGGAAGACGCCATCTTCGGCATGCTTCCCAAGACCAAGCTCGGCAAACAGATGTACCGGAAGCTCAAGGTGTACGCCGGCGACCGGCATCCTCACGCGGCGCAGCAGCCGGTCGCGCTGACGGTGAAATAGCGGCGTGAAATAACGGAAGGTAAAGCTTAGTGGCAGCGACATTGGTGCAGTATTTGGGTACGGGCCGCCGCAAACGGTCGGTGGCTAGAGTGTTTTTGCGTCCCGGGAAGGGCGACATTACGGTCAATCATCGCGCGTTCAGCGAGTATTTTGTCACCGAAAGCACGCGCGCGGTGGTGCGGCAGCCGCTGACGGCAACCGAAACGATCGATAAGTTCGACGTCCTGATTCTCGCCGATGGCGGCGGGGTTGCCGGCCAGGCGGGTGCTGCCCGTCTGGGGGTTTCCCGGGCATTGGTGGAGTTCAACGCGGAATTGCGGGCGAAGCTCAAAAAGCTGGGGTTTCTCACGCGCGATCCGCGCGCTCACGAGCGCAAGAAGTACGGCCAAAAAGGCGCTCGCAAGCGTTTCCAGTTCTCCAAGCGTTAGTTTTCTCGCTTTCGGTTTGGCCTCGGTTCGCGCAAATCTCGCTTTGGACCGCGCGCGCGTTGGCCAAACGCCGTCGAAAGCCGGTAGAGGGATTTTCCCTCGACAAATCTACTAGGAGGTAGTTTGCCCGCAATCTCGATGAAGGAATTGCTCGAAGCTGGCGTTCACTTCGGGCACCAGACCAAGCGCTGGAATCCGAAGATGAAAGAGTACATCTTCGGCGAACGTAACGGCATTTACATCATCGACCTGCAGAAAACCCTGAAGATGTTCAAGGACGCCGCCCGCTACGTGGGCGAAATGGCCGCCCAAGGCAAGAACGTCCTGTTCGTGGGCACCAAACGGCAAGCCCAGGAAGCCATCGCGGAAGAGGCCCGGCGCTGCCAGATGTTCTTTGTGAATCAACGCTGGCTGGGCGGTCTGCTGACCAATATGGCCACCGTGCAGAAGTCCATCAAGCGTCTCAAGGAGCTGGAAGCCATGGCAACGGTGGAAGGCGGTTACGCCGGCCGGCCCAAAAAGGAAGTTATCCGCCTGGAACGTGAGCGCAAGCACCTCGATCAGAACCTGGCCGGCATCAAAGACATGCCCGGGCTGCCCGATCTGGTGTTCATCATCGATTCCAACAAGGAAGCCATCGCCGTCAAGGAAGCCCGCCGTCTTGGGATCCCGGTGGTGGCGATCGTCGATACCAACTGCGATCCGGACGAAGTGGATTGGGTCATTCCGGGTAACGACGACGCGCTCCGCGCCATTCGCCTGTTCGCCAGCAAGATCGCCGACGCGGTGATCGAAGGCCGGCTGCTCGCCACCGCGCAGGATTTCACCGCCGACAAGATCGTGCAGGATGAGGCCGTGGCCGAGGAAGGCATGCTGGCCGCCCAGGAATACCTGGATCCGAAGTACGCCGAAAAGATCATGGCCGAAAGCCTGAGCATGGAAGACGATACCACGTCCCAGTCGCAGCGCAAGGGCCCCGCATCGGAAACTGCCGCGGAACCGGCTTCCGAGCCGGTGGTGGCCACCGAGGCCGGACACTAAATACGAGGCTGGAAGTCAGAATGAAAACCGCGTCGCGGCGCGAAGGGCGGCGCTGGATACTGTCTTGGCCTCGCAACGAATCCAAGAAGGACTGAACGCATCGTTATGGCGGAAATCACCGCAACACTAGTCAAGCAATTGCGCGAACGCACCGGCGCCGGCATGATGGAGTGCAAGAAAGCGCTCACGGCCACGGGCGGCGATATGAGCGAAGCGGAAACCTGGCTGCGCAAGCAGGGCATCGCTTCGGCCGCTAAGAAGTCCAGCCGCGCCACGCGCCAGGGCCTGATCGGCACCTACATCCATGCCGGCGGCCAGTTGGGCGTCATGGTGGAGATCGACTGCGAATCGGACTTCGTGGCTCGCACCTCCGATTTCCGGGAGCTGGTGCACGACGTTGCCATGCACGTGGCGGCCACCGACCCCCGCTTTATCCGCAGGGAAGACGTGACGGCCGACGTCATCGAGAAGGAACGCGACATCCAACGCGCCCGCGCCATCAACGAAGGCAAGCCCCCCGCCGTGGCGGAGAAGATGATCGAGGGCCGGATGAACAAATTCTACGAGGAGATCTGCCTGCTGGAGCAGCCCTTCGTCAAGGAACCGGCCCTGTCGGTGGGCCAGTTGGTCAAGACCAAGATCGCCAAGCTGGGCGAAAACATCACGGTGGCCCGCTTCGTCCGTTTCAAGGTTGGCGAAACCGCGGTCGAATCGAGCGAAGAACAAGCGGCCAGCTAATGCCCGCGTTCACGCGCATCCTGCTGAAACTGAGCGGCGAGGTTCTCGCCGGGCAGGCGAATTTCGGCATCGATGCCGGCCGCGTCCAGGAACTGGCGGCGGAAGTGGCCGAAGTAGCCAACACGGGCGTCCAGATCGGCCTGGTGGTGGGCGGCGGCAATATTTTTCGCGGCGTCTCCGCCGCCGGGCTCCACATGGACCGCGTGACCGCCGACCATATGGGCATGCTGGCCACCGCCATCAACGCGCTGGCCCTATCCGATGCTCTCGAACAGACCGGTATTCCCACCCGCGTGATGAGCGCCATTCAAATGCACCAGGTCGCCGAGCCCTACATTCGGCGCCGCGCCATCCGCCATCTCGAGAAGGGCCGTATTGTGATTTTCGCCGGCGGCACCTCGAACCCGTATTTCTCCACCGATACCGCCGCTACCCTGCGCGCGCTCGAAATCAAGGCCGAAATCATCGCCAAGGCAACCCGCGTGGATGGCGTCTACGACAAAGACCCGCTCCAGTTCGCCGACGCAGTCCGTTTCGACCGCGTCACTTACCTCGACGTGCTGGCCAAAGGGCTGGGCGTGATGGATGCCACCTCGATCGCCATGTGCCGCGACAACAAACTCCCCATCATCGTCTTCAACCTCAACGTGCCAGGCAATATCATGCGCGTCGCCATGGGTGAGCGGGTTGGAACGAAAATAGACTAGTTACATATGGCTTACATCGACGCACTGTTTGTGCGCCTGTTCGTCCGCCATCGTCTACTGCGCCTAGCCAGCCGGCCGTTGACAAGGTTGAACAGCGGCGTATAGGCTCATCCGGAGGACATGTAAATGAGTGGATTGGCCGAGTTTCAAGCGAGGTAAATCGTCTAGCGTATGGGTTTATCGGACGGGACGGCAAATATGCCATCCCGCCGCAATTCGCCAGATGCAACGACTCTTCGGGGGCTCACTGCGCATTCGACGGCGGCTTAGCCTGGGTCGAGACGAAAACGCGAGCGGGCTATATCAATCGCCAGGGCCGCTTCATCTGGAGCCGGTCCGTCGGCAAAGGCCGGTAAGAGTCGCCGCGCGCCGCGCCGGCCGCTGATTGCCGCGTGACGCCCGCTCGCGACGTACTACGACTTGCCGGCCACGAAGGGGTGACCACCTGTACAACACCAATCCCATAGGAGGAATCGCCTGGTCGAGAGCTGTCTTTGTTCAGCAAGTTGCGCATCCGGTACGCAAGGTGTTGGTGCCCCCGGGACAGACTGAACTGTCTGGACTGTCCCCCAATCCCAAACCCTAACCATCCCCATGCGCCCGCCGACGACGGTCGTTGTGGCCCGCTCTCTCGATTCGGCTGTGCTATGCCGGCCGCCGAATCGGAACAAAGCGGATTTCGACTCGCTGGTCCAAGGCGCCTGCGATCCTACGCAACATTGCCAGGGAGTGGCCTTCATAATCGGCGTCCTCAAGGCGGCAGATAACCGATGCAATGGTACCAATGAGCTTGGCAAGCTGAGTCTGGGTAAGGCTCGCCGCTGTCCTCAACTCGTGGATCTTGCGGGCGATTTCCTCGTTCGCTCGCGCCTCCTCAAGGTTCTTCAGCCGGGGCGCTTTGCCTGCATAGAACCGGCGGTGAAGGATCTCCAGTGCGTCGATAGCGGGTTTCGTTCGCTTAGCCATGTCAAGCCTCCTGGTAGTCTCTAGCCGCGGCCCTGAGGTTGGTCGTCAGACACACGCTGGCCTTTCGGCGCCTGACCGGGGAGCAGAAAAGTCTTGATCAACTCACCTTCGCCGCAAACCGTCATGCCGGAGAACCGCTTGTACCACAAACCCTCAGGTACTTCAGGCTCGCCGTCAAGCCACTTCGCCAGCAGTTCCAACTGAGAAGCCGGAAGCTTTCGGCTCTGGACACGGTCGAGCAGATGCTGAAAAAGAGCGGGGGGAACGTTGTGGCGGCGGACTCTCGGCATTTCGGGATCTCTCGTTCTCCGATCCTAGATGCCATAGAAGCCGCGAGTGAGACGCTCCTTGATCCGCGCCGCCTCGACCGGATTCGAAGCTGTCGCGAGACGTTTTGCTAGCAAGCCTAATTCTTCAGGGCTCAGGCGGTAACCCTTGCCTTCCAGAAGCGCGAGCTCGGCGGTCTCGATGGCAACCTCTTCGCCGGTTGGCTTGCGTGCCACAACGCGACTGCCGGTGAGCGCCTGCCGCACAAACCAGTGATAAACTGCCAGTGCGCTCTTGATCACCTCAGTTCGCTTTGAGCCCGTCAACTCGGCCATCTGGTCAACCAGCGCAAGTTCGGTTGGAGTCAGGACCGGTTGGATTCTCGCCATGTTCGTATATCCTCAGTTTCTGTGTTTATTCTACTCTTTTCCGTGAGCGTGTCGAACTCGGCCTGTATCGCCTCTTGTCCTTCCCGGCCCGCCGAGATCAAGACCGCGTGTTTGGTGGAGACGGCGGAACGTGCCGGTTTTGAGTAGACTTTCCGTCCGGAAAATGGCCTTTGTTTCACTCGGGAGCCAACCAAAACCCACATTTCACGCAATAGCCTGCCGCAGCCGCTAGTGCATTTGCATTAGTGCAAATCGGACCTGATCGTCTTAGAATTTTCTTTGCGGACCGGTTGGTCGATTGCCGCCGCGGCGGTTGCCGCTTTTGCCTTGCCCGCGTATGCGGGCGAGGCCGCCGTTCCTCCGTTTCTGGTCACGTCCGCGCCGCAATACGATCCGGCGGCGGAGTTGCGCGGGCTGAACCGTTTTCCTAAGGGCGCGGCCGTCATCCTGATCTCGGGAACCGGCAGGCAGCGGATCGCGCCGGCATTTTACGCTTCCGCCGACCCCGCCGTCTCGTTCGATGGCAGCCGCATCCTGTTTGCGGGAAAAACGGCCGTCACCGGCCCCTGGCAAATCTGGGAGGTATCCGCCGCGGGAGGCACACCGCGGCAGGTAAGCCACTGCCTGACGGATTGCACGCATCCTTTATATGATTCGTCAGAAGAATCTGTGGGTGAGTTCCGGCTCGGGCAGTTTGCCAAGTGAATGATAGAGCGCCAGTTCGGTGACTCGGAAGGTTCGGAACCCATAGGATTTTCTCATAGTGACT
>Ga0187848_10000740_pt1 | contig 29138 bp, 27 predicted proteins | sample June2016WEW_4_40_FD_132424 | JGI IMG/M metagenome (GOLD analysis project Ga0187848, IMG submission 132424) | Peatland microbial communities from SPRUCE experiment site at the Marcell Experimental Forest, Minnesota, USA - June2016WEW_4_40 | ecosystem: Environmental > Terrestrial > Soil >... | reverse complement strand
CGCGCCGACGCCGGCATCGTCATCACCGCGTCACACAATCCCTATGCGGACAACGGCATCAAATTTTTTCGCGCCGACGGCTACAAACTCGACGACAAAATCGAGCACGAAATCGAGAATTTGGTTTTCAGCGGCGAGATCGAAAACATCCGTCCAACGGCCGATGCCGTCGGCAAGGCGGTCCGCATTGACGACGCGCTCGGACGTTACATCGAATTTGCCAAGGCCAGTTTTCCGCGCGGCCTGACGCTCGAAGGGGTGCGCATCGTCGTGGACTGCGCGCACGGCGCGGCCTACAAATCCACGCCCTGTGTGCTGCGCGAACTCGGCGCGGAAGTCATGGTTTACGGCAACCAGCCCAACGGCATGAACATCAACCAGGATTGCGGTTCGATGCATCCCGAAGCAATGTGCCGCAAAGTCGTCGAACACAAGGCACAGCTCGGCATCGCGCACGACGGCGACGCCGACCGCGTGCTGCTGTGCGATGAAAAGGGCAATTTGATTGATGGCGACGACATCATGGCCATCGCCGCGCTCGACATGCTGGCGCAAAAAACGCTCGCCGAAAAGACCCTGGTCACCACCGTGATGAGCAACGCCGGTTTGGAAGCCGCGATCAAAACTGCCGGCGGCAGGGTCATCCGCACCGCCGTCGGCGACCGGAACGTGATTGATGAAATGTTGCGCAGCGGATTCAACTTTGGCGGCGAGCAGAGCGGCCACCTGATTTTCCGCGATTCCGGCACCACCGGTGACGGCCTCGTCGCCGCGCTGCAAATACTGCGCATCGTGAAGGCAAAACAGACGCCCCTCTCCAAACTGGCCAAATGCTGGACGCGCTTTCCGCAACTCATCACCAACGTCCGTGTGCGCGAGAAAAAGCCGTTCGAGCAGCTCGACGGAGTTGCCCAATTGGTTGGCGAAGCCGAGGCGGAATTGAAAAAACAGGGTGGCCGTTTGCTGCTGCGTTATTCCGGCACCGAACCGAAGGCGCGTTTGCTCCTCGAAGGCCGTGATGCCGCAACGCTCAAAAAGTGGTCAGACAAAATCTGCGCCGCGATTCAAAAACAAATTGGCGCGTAGTTGGAATTCAAGCTTTGGCTTGTTCGTGTCGCAGTGCGAACGCGTTTAGATCGGCACTTGCGCACTTTAAAGTTCTCAACAGATGAGCGATGACACCTTGGATTCTGGATCGGCTGAGGCGGCTGGGGGCAAGACCCGATGGACGCACCATGCGATCTTGGCCTCAATTTGCGCGCTGATCATCGGGTTGTATGGGTGGAGCGCCAAGTCGGGTTTGTGGGAATCGGCGTGTCGGCAAGCGTCTGACAGCTACTACAATCTGTTGGTGCAGGGTTTTCGCGCCGGCCAGCTCAGCTTGAAGATGGAGGTGCCGCCAAGACTAGCGCAGCTTGCCGATTTCTACGATCCGAAGGTCAACAGCGATTATCAATTCCAACAATTGGCCGACCATCATCCGTTGTACGATCTGAGTTATTACAAGGGTAAGCTGTACCTTTATTTTGGCGTTACACCTGCGCTGTTGCTTTTCTGGCCTTATGCGGCACTGACCGGTCACCACCTCCTGCACAAGGACGCCGTGGTGATTTTTTGCGCGGTGGGTTTTCTGGCCGGCGTGGGCCTGCTGTACGCCCTGTGGCGGCGTTATTTTGCGGCCGTCGGCTTTGGGGTGGTGGTGGCCGGCACCGTTGCCCTCGGCTTGGTCCCGTTCACATTAGTCATCTTGCCACAGTCGGATGTTTACGAGGTGTCAATCAGTTGCGGGTATGCGCTGACGATGCTGGCGCTGGCGGCGATCTGGCGGGCGTTGCATGAACCGTCGCGTCGCGGCTGGTGGTTGGCGGCAGCAAGTTTGGCATATGGACTGGCCTTGGGGGCGAGGCCATCGTTGCTGTTGGGCGCGGTCATTCTGCTGGTGCCGGTGGCGCAGGCGTGGCGTGAGCGCCGGCGGATGGGGGTGGCGTTGTTGGCCGCGACCGGCCCGATAGTGCTCATCGGGCTGGGACTGATGCTCTACAACTTCCTGCGCTTCGACAATCCACTGGAATTTGGGCAGCGCTACCAGTTGGCCGCGAATCGACAGGACACAATGCAACACTTCAGTCTGAGTTATTTCTGGTTCAATTTCCGGGTTTTTTTTCTGGCGCCGGCGCACTGGGGTGGTGGTTTTCCCTTCGTGCGGGACATTGCAGTGCCGGCCCTGCCGAAGGGCTATATCCAGACCGAGCATCCCTTCGGCGTGCTGACCAACATCCCGGTGGTTTGGCTGGCGCTGGCGGCGCCGGTGGCGTGGCGGAATGGGGTGGCGGAGGCGCGCTCGGCCTTGCGCTGGTTTCTGGCGGCGGTGGCCCTGCTCTTCGGATTATGCGCACTGACCCTTTGTTTGTACAACTACGCGTGCATCCGCTATGAGCTGGAGTTTGTGCAACCGCTGATGTTGCTGGCGGTCATAGGCATCTTTGGTTTGGAGCGCGCGGCGGCCGGCCGGCCGGTCTGGGGTCGTGCCGCCCGGTGGGGCTGGGGTTTGGCGCTGGCTTTTTCAGTTGCGTTCAACCTTCTGGCGGGTGTTGATCGCCAAGCGGACGCGGACGGACTTCTTGGCAAAGTTCTTTTCCATATGGGAGAGACGGACGAAGCTATCGCTGAGTTCCACAAGGCCTTAAGGCTTCGCCCTGAGGAAGCACTAACCCATAACAACCTCGGCATTGCTCTTCTTTATAAGGGGCGACTGGACGAAGCGACCGCTCATTTCCGCAAGGCCTTGGAAATCCAGCCCGAGCTCGCGAAGGCGCATAACGATCTCGGCTATTTGCTCGGCTCACAAGGCCAGTGGGCTGAAGCCATTGAGCATTTCCGCAAGGCGCTTGAGCTCCAGCCTGACTTCGCGGAGGCGCACAACAATCTGGGCAACGCTCTTTGCCAAGAAGGTCGGGAGGAAGAGGCAATCGCCCATTACAAAAAAACCCTGGAGATCCAACCCGGTCAGGTTGACGTCCAAAACGACCTGGCCTGGGTGCTGGCAACCTGTCCGGAGGCTTTGCTGCGAAATGGCAACAAAGCGATTGAACTGGCGCAACAGGCGAATCAGTTCACGGGTGGCGGGAATCCGGGTATTCTTGACACCTTGGCGGCCGCCTATGCCGAGGGCAGGCAGTTTTCCAATGCAGTGGTGACGGCACAACGGGCGTTGTCATTGGCCCTTGCTCGGAACAACACCAACTTGGCTGATGCGCTGCGGGAGGAGATCAAACTCTATCAAGCCAATAAACCGTTCCACCGCACCGTTAACGGACCCAAACAAACCGACTGACGCGACATGCACCGTGCAGGTTTTACTGAGGGCGCTGTCATTTTAACGGAATTATCCCTTTCGCATACGTAAAAGAGTCGCTGATTCGGTAAACCCACAGTATGGTGTGATTTGTCTTCAGAGAAGCAAGCACACAAGGTGAGCGCGTAAAAGGCCTGGCTGAGCCGCGTCCGCGTCGCTTCACGGCACCAGCAAAATTTCCGGGCGCAGCCGGCCCACAAATTGATTCGGTAATTTCGGGTCAATCGAACCGGGCACCATTGTTTCCAATCCCACATGCCCGTCGCAAAACACCACGTTCGCCTTTTGCGAATGGCGAAAGTGACCGTGCGGATAATAACTGCTGCTGGGATAGTTGGTTGGGTTGTCCAGGTAATACCATTCTTCGAGCATCGGATTTGAGGGCAAGGCGGGCGCTTGAAAATTGTTTACTTGTGCGGTGTCGGCGTAGAGCGCGGTGTCGGTGGGGTGGCGGAGATTTGAAACATTTCCCGATTGGATTGACGGAGCAATGAACTGGTTGTAGCCGTAGCTGAACACAACATTGGTGGCCTTCAATTTGAACTGGGGCGACTGACTGTCCAGTGACGGGCAAAGCCGTACGTCACTACCGTTAAGATAGGGATAGAGTTTGCCAACGGACAAATCGAACGGCCGGTGGCCTTCCGCGCCGGACCCCAGCCAGCCGAACCACCAGAGTTGGCCGCTGTTGATGTTGGTGGGGCCGCATTCGAAACAATTGCCGCCGTTGTCGTCCCAGTAAAGTTCCGTGGCGATCCCAAGCTGGCGCAGGTTGTCTTCACATGAAGCGCGTTGCGCGGACAATCTGCCCCGGGCCAAAACCGGCAGCAGCATCGCCGATAGAATCGCGATGATGGCAATGACGACAAGCAGTTCGATGAGCGTGAAACCATTTCTGATTTCCGATCTCCGATTTCCGATTAAAGGCTGGAATGGCACATTCATGCGCTGGATTCAGCCGGTAACAAATCGCAAAACCAAAATCCTTTCGTTCGGCGCGCGCCCGCCGCGGGACAAGCCGGCGACGAATCAGTCGGATGCGTCTCTTCAAGTGGGCGATAGATTTTTTCGCCGATTTTGAATTTCACCGGCTGGTTGAAAATCGGACCCGCGAACGCGAACGAATGAAACTCCCCGTTTTCGCCGCACGGATCCACACTTGTCGGCAGCGAGCGGATGAATTCCTTATCAAGGTTCCGGCCCACGGCAGTTTCATCGAGATAGGCGTCGTTCGCGCAACAGATGACCGTGCCGAAGCCAAGCGCGAAAAATTCGCGGATGAGTTCGCGTGAATCCACCTTCCAGATTGGAAAAACGCCATGCATCCCGATGCGCGCCAGGTTTTCTTCGCGCCAGCGCTTGAGGTCTTCGAGAAAAATGTCGCCGAAGGCGCAGCCGGTGACGCCGCGCACCTGGTGTGCGAGCAGGCATGTGGACATTTTTTGCTGATACTCCTCGTTGGAACTGCGCTGACTGACGAAGATTTTTTCCAGTGGCAAACCGACGGATTCCGCTTGCCGGTCGAGCAGTTCCAGCCGGACGCCGTGCATGGAAACGCGCTGGTGGTGCTCGTTGCACGTCGTTAGCAGTGAGACGATTTCGTAGCGGTCGTCCTGCCGCAGCCGGTCCAGTGCGAGCGCGGAATCCTTGCCGCCGCTCCAGCAGAAAATGATTTTTTCTTTCATGGTCAGGCGGCAGTTGGCGCGGGTTCGGCCAGCGCTGGCCAGCGCTTTTCAGCCAGAGCAAGGCCGCCGAAGAGCAGCGCCGAATACAGCATGTCGCTCACCAGCGTGTTGCGGAAGAACGGAATGCCGGCGGCAAAACAGTTGGCGAGACCGGCCAGTGTTTTCGGATACAGGTTTTCCAAGGCCCAGACACCGAAATTGGTCAGCACGAAAAACAGCAGCGCGCCCGCGATAGTTGCGAAGGCAAGGCGTGGAAAAGTTTGCCGCAGCCGCAGCCGGAAACCTAGGCAGACAATCAGCGCGAAGCTGGCGTAAACGACCGGCGTGATGGAGTAAAAGCCAAGCACGAAGTCGCTCGCAAACAGCCCGGCCAGCGGCACAAGGAAGGCCGCACGTTTGCTGGCAACGCTCGCGCCGCCGAACAAGGCCAGCGCGGCAACGGGCGAGAAGTTGGGCGGATGGGGAATCCATCGGGAAATAACGGCGGTTAGAATCATTCCGGTCAGGACAAGGAATCGTGTTTTGTTCATGGATGTTTTTGGATTAGTTTTTTGTTTTTTTGCAGTTTCACGGACGGTCGGCGCGGACACGATAAAAGGCGTTGTTCGGCGGCGGATTGTTGTCCGGTAGAAATAAATTCGTTCCGTTTCCGCTGGTGGCAGTTGAAATATCAACCCACGAAACAAGATTGGTCGTGCGCTGGAGCGTGTAAAGCCAGTTGAGATGGTCGGTGAACTGCACCTGCCAGACGCCGTTGCTGAACGCGCCGGTGACATTTTGCGCCGGCGGCGGCACGGTGATGACAATGTTGGCGACGCTGCCATGCGCGAGGACGGAATCGTAATCGTCACCGGCGCTGCTGTAGCTGCTGATGGAGAACATGTCCACCTGGATATCATCGGAATCGGCAAAACCGTTGGCGTTGTTCAATGTGAGAGCGGGAAGCTGACCCAGCGGCACGCCGTTGGTGGTGACCACAACGACTGCGGTCTGATTGCTGGCCGTGTAAGTGAACGTGACGTGGACGGTCTGGTTCGTCGGCAGTTCGTTGTCGTAAACCGACAGGTCGCTGGGGCAGTAATCGCAACCGGAGTCGGAGATGAACGACGGTGTGGTCGTGGCTGGCGAAGGACCATAGCCAACGTAATAGCCATCGGTGTAATAATCGAATTCAGCGACGTTCGGCGCGCTGCCAAAGGCGCCGCGCATGAAACTGGCATTGGTGGCGACCGTGGAATTCAAGAAACCAAAGCCAAGCTGCATGGGGCCGGTCTTGCCGGACTGCGCTCCGCTGGCGATGTCGTTCAAGCGGAGGTCAAACGCCACGCCGAAATCGTCGTTGCGGGTGAGATAAGCACCGAGTGGTTGGTAAAAATAGCTGTTGGGTTGCGAGGAATCCCAGGTGACTTCGAGGTTTTGGTTCGTGGAATTCCAGTGGAACAGATTGGTGTTGCCGAAAATCTGCCAGCCGTCCTGTGACGGATTGTTGGTGAAATTTTCGGTGATGACGGTCGCACGCGCGACGGACAAAACGGACAAGCCGGCCAGTGCCAGCGAAACGAACAAGACTTTTTTCATGGGCTGATCTTTCAACTTGGTTCCGCAACCCCGAAATCTTTCGGGGGCGGAACGGGTTCACGATTGAGAGACCAGCGCGGGATCTGTAGCGGCGGTCTATGACCGCCGTTTTTTTTTGACAATGGCGACGCTCACCGAGCGCCGCTACAAGCCAAAAATAAAAACACCTTCAGACCCCGGCAAAACGGAGAATGAAGGCATCCAACGAATCCTGCCGGAAACGGTCCGACAGGCTGGCCTCATCCTTCTCTTTGACGGAGAAGTGGATTGATTGGTTGAGCATTATTGGTTGAGGGTTGAGGGGAATGCGTTTTTACGCTTTCAACTCTCAACTCTCAACTTTCAATTCTCAACTTCTTCAACCAGACGAGCACAGCCAAACCGGTATCCTGACTTCGGCCTCAAACCGCCTTCCCGCCTTCCCGATTCGCTTCGGTGGCACTTTGGGGAATTTGTAGCCGTTACAGTGGCGCAACCGTCCCGGATTTTCACCGGGTTCCCAGACATTTGACTGCGATGACGGATGAACAACGTTCATCCTTTTCAAAGAACAGTCTGTTTCTACGCTGAATAAAAAATTTGCCAAGAAAAAAATCTTTGCGCAGTGAATTTGGCGGGCGCGCTTCGACACCGCCACCATTCTTCCACCTCCTGGGAGCGCTGGCGTCCCGCCGGCTCGCTGCGTTGTGCCTGACAGTTTCAACCCGCCGACGAGACGTCGGCGCTCCCAGGGATCGCAATCCGGTTCGGTACAAACATCGTAATCGGTGATGGCAAGATGCAACCGGGTTTGGAGTTCCGCGCTTGCGCAACAGCAAACGCCTCAACATAATGCTCCGCGTAAAAATTATTTATGAGCCAAACACCCCTTCACGTTGCTGTCACCGGCGCTGCCGGCCAGATTGGTTATTCCCTCCTCTTCCGCGTCGCCTCCGGCGCGATGTTCGGTCCGGATCAGCCCGTCATTCTGCATTTGATTGAAATCGAACCCGCGTTGCCCGCGCTGGGCGGCGTGGTGATGGAACTTGATGATTGCGCGTTCCCGCTGCTCAAGGGCCTTGTGCCGACCGCGAATCTGGACGAAGGATTTCGCGGCGTGAACTGGGCGCTGCTCGTCGGCAGTGTGCCGCGCAAAGCCGGCATGGAACGCAAGGATTTGCTCGGCATCAACGGCAAGATTTTCATCGGCCAGGGCCAGGCCATCCAGAAAAATGCCGCGCGCGACGTGCGCATCCACGTCGTCGGCAATCCCTGCAACACCAATTGCCTCATCGCCATGAACAACGCGCCCGACGTGCCGCGCGACCGCTTCTTTGCCATGACGCGCCTGGATGAAAACCGCGCCAAGGCGCAGCTCGCGAAGAAGGCCGGCGTGGACGTGACCGCCGTCAGCAACGTCGCCATTTGGGGCAACCATTCCGCGACGCAATATCCCGATTTCTACAACGCCAGGATCAACGGCAAACCGGCGACCAGCGTCATCAGTGACGAAGCGTGGCTCAAGGGTGAATTCATCTCCACCGTCCAGCAACGTGGCGCGGCCATCATCAAGGCGCGCGGTTTATCCAGTGCCGCCAGTGCCGCGAATGCGGTCGTGGACAGTGTCCGTTCCATCATTGAACCAACGCCCGCCGGCAACTGGCACAGCGTCTGTCTCTGTTCCGACGGCAGCTACGGCATCGAGAAGGGTTTGATTTGTTCGTTCCCCGTGCGGAGCGATGGCAAGGGATTGCAAATTGTCCAAGGCGTGCCGGTCAACGACTTCAGCCGCGCGAAAATTGACGCGACCGTCAACGAATTGAAGGAAGAACGCGCCATGGTCGCCGATTTGTTGCCGAAGTAACAACGTAGCCGCGTTTGTAAAAACGCGGATTCCGCGCCCTCACGAACGCAGCTACTCATTGCGCCGCGCCGATTCTGCCAGCCTCGCGCGTGTATGGCTTTTGAATCCTTCCGCGATTTTGTCGCCCAGCTTGACCGCGCCGGCGAACTCATCGCCTGCGGCTTGTACAATCGCGCGGTCATCCGCATTGACCATTTTGCCGGTCGGATGCGGGAAAAGTCCGTTTAGGAGCCTGACCGCCTGTCTGCGTTTCATGTGACTGCTTGGTAGAGTGGTGTTTACAATGCCGTTGGGTTGGTTGATTTGGCATAAGGATAGCTGCATTCTGCACGGATATGAGATTCAGATTGGTTGTTACTGGGCTGGCCTTTTTGCAGCGTTGCGGTTGGGTTCTCTTCTTCTTTCATAAGTCGAAGCGGACGCTGGCGTTTTGTCTGATGGCCGGTCTGTTGCCGGCGTTGTTGGTTCCAACCACCGTTGCCCAGTCATCCGCGAACGTCCCACTTTTCCAATTCGCCATATTCTACAATGTGGATTTGGACATCAGCCCCGGCTCGGCATTGACTATTGGCGGCAAGACCTTCAGCAACGGGAACATCTGGATCTGTCCGTCCGGTCAGGTAACATTTCAGGATACCGTTGCCTGCGCCGGAAACTATAAGCTTCAGTCGGATCCAAATGGGGACCAAACAGCCAATGTTACCGCATTTCCCGTAACGCCCATCTACAACTTTACCGGCAACGGCGGCCAGCCACTTTCCCATACTGGCCCAATCGTCCTGTCCATCGCCACCAACGTTGAGGCCATCCTCCAACCGCCGCCACCGGCCTATGCCCCGGGAACTGCGGCTGCCTATGAAACCAATGGCTTGGTTTATGATTTCAATGCCGCCGATCTCATCATCTCCAACACCGCCAGCGCTGCCACCAATGGCACCAATATCACCGTCATTTACCAAAACCAATTTTGTGCCAATGTTTTTCAGAGGGTCCCACCCGATGCGACAAATATTTTTATTAGTGGTTACACTTACATCACTAATCAAGTCACCCATACAATCATAACCAACACAATATACAGCACCAACATGTGCTATTCCTATGTGACCAGCGTCACCTTTTACGATTTCCGCGAAGCCAAAACAAATTATGCCATTCAGATTGATGTAGCCAGGCTCAACACCTGGTTCAGCAACACTACCGCAACGGGAGGAAATAATTATAACGTTCTAAATAGCACCAGCAAATGCCACTACATTAACAGCATTTACGTCTATAACTTCATTCCTCCCACTTCTACGCGACTTCCGTGCGTGCGGGTTATCAACGGGCAACAATTACCATTCGCGGGCCTCAGCATTGCCACGCCGGTGCCACTCTATGTGGAAGGCAATTACAACGTCCAAACGGCTACCAGCGCTGCCGGTGCATCTGCCCAGACGCATAATACCGCCTACACCTACCCCGCCGCGTTTTTGGCTGACGCCATCACCATTCTTTCCTCAAAATGGAACGATACCGGCAACGCTTACCTCAAGGGTGGCAGCTATAGTTCTCGCGGTGCTGCCAACACCACCATCAATGCCGCGTGTATTGAAGGCATCGTCGTGTCCACCAATTTCACTGGCGCTCCCGCCGGCGGCTGCTACAGCGGCGGCGTGGAAAACTTCCTGCGTTTGGAAGAAAACTGGAGCGGTGACACACTGTGCTACAATGGCTCAATTGCCGTTTTGTTCCCCAGCCGATACGCGACGAATTACTGGCAGATGCCCGGAGCTTACTACGGCGTTCCCACGCGCAGTTGGGGCTTCGATACGAACTATCTCAGTCCAACCAAACTGCCGCCGCTCACGCCGCTGCTTATTATTAACACCAACCCTCCTGTGATTACGACGCAGCCGCAAAGCCAGACCGTCGCGCAGGGCAGCAACGTAACTTTTAATGTCACAGCTGCTGGTTGCTCACCTTTGAGTTACCAATGGGAATTCAACGGAACGAATATTTCAACAGCAACAAACGCCTCGCTCACATTGACCAGCGTGAACACAAACAACGCAGGCAATTACATGGTGGTCATTACCAATCTCAATGGCAGCGTGACGAGCAGCAACGCAATTTTGTCGGTCTATGCCTCCGCGGCGGCGATGTTGAATGGCTGCTCATTTTCCTGTGTCAACGGATTCCAATTCCAGGTCGCGGGCGTTCCCGGGTTCAATTATGCCGTGCAGGAATCCACCAACCTGATTGACTGGGTGTCGCTGCTTACGAACATCTCGCCGTTCATTTTCGTGGATGCGAACGCCACCAATTTCCCGCAGCAGTTTTACCGCACCCTCTACGTGCCCTGACCGGCCCCGGTTTTCCCCGCATTGCCAGCCGCGCCGTTTCTGTTAGCCTCGCGCGCGTATGGCTTTTGAATCCTTCCGCGATTTTGTCGCCCAGCTCGACCGCGCCGGCGAACTCAAACGCATTCCCCAGCCCGTCGCCACCGAACTCGAAATCACCGAACTCGCCGACCGCGAAATGAAATCGCCCAACGGCGGCAAGGCGCTGCTCTTCGAGAAACCAACCGTTAATGGACAAATATCGCCGTTTCCCGTTGCCATCAACACGATGGGTTCGCACAAGCGCATGGCCATGAGCATGGGCGCGAATTCCGTGGACGACGTTGCCGCCGAACTCGGCTCGCTGATGAAGGCCAAGCCGCCAACCAGTTTTCGCGAAGCCATCAAGCTGCTGGGCCAGGCGCTCGATTTGCGCCACGCCAAACCGAAGCTGGTGAAGGACGGTCCGTGCAAGGGAGTGATCCAGAAATTCGAAGCGCCGCCGACGCGCACCGAGCCGTGGCCGAATGCGTCGGACATTCTTAAAGTAGGGCAGGCGTCTCGCCTGCCCGGGCAAAGAGGAAACGAAACCGAGATGGGCAGGCGAGACGCCTGCCCTACTTTAGCCAACCTGCCGATTCTCAAATGCTGGCCTTTGGACGGCGGGCGTTTTATCACGCTGCCGTGTGTCGTCACCAAAGACCCCGACACCGGCGAACGTAACGTCGGCATGTATCGCATCCAGATTTACGACGACCGCACCACCGGCATGCACTGGCAGCTCCAGAAGGTCGGGGCGCGCCACGGTCGCCGCTACTACGAAACCGGTGCGCGCATGCCCGTCAGCATTTTTCTCGGCGGCGATCCCGTATTCACCTTCGCGGCCACCGCGCCATTGCCTGATGGCTTGGATGAATTTCTGCTCGCCGGTTATCTCCGCAAGAAATCCGTCGAACTCGTCAAATGCGAAACCAACGACCTTGAAGTCCCCGCCAACGCCGACTTCGTCATCGAAGGTTACGTGGACCCGAAGGAACCGTTGCGCGACGAAGGACCGTTCGGCGATCACACCGGCTATTACACGCTGCCCGAGCCGTATCCGGTGTTTCATGTCACCGCCATCACGCACCGCAAGGACGCGGTATATCCGGCGACGATTGTCGGCATGCCGCCGATGGAGGATTTTTACATCGGCGGCGCGAGCGTGAAATTATTCCTGCCCATCTTGAAGATGAATTTCCCCGAAATCGTGGACATCGCATTGCCGGCGGAAGGCGTGTTCCACAACCTCGTTTTTGTGAGCATCAAGAAGACCTACCCGATGCAGGCCTACAAAATCATGCACGGCCTTTGGGGCATGGGCCAGATGATGTTCACCAAATACATCGTGGTGGTGGACGACGACGTAGACGTGCACAACACCAGTGAAGTCCTGTTCCGCCTCTGTGCCAACACCGACCCGCAGCGTGACAGCATCTTTACCAAGGGCCCCGCCGACGTGCTCGACCACGCCACCAGCGAAATGGCCATCGGCAGCAAACTCGGCATTGACGCGACGAAGAAGCTGCCGGGTGAAGGTTTCAAACGCCCCTGGCCGCCGTTGATACGCATGGATGAAACCGTGCGAAAGAAAATCGATGCACTGTTTGGAGGAAAACCATGAAAACGAAATCCCTTGTCGCGTCGAAGCCTTGGCGTAGGCGGATGATCAAGATGGATGAAAGCGTGAAGGCGAAGGTGGAGAAACTTTTCGGCACTAACCTTAATCACTGATTCCATGAACTACATTGACATCTCCAAACAAGCCCCGGCAGATCCGGAAAAAAGAAAGGAGTGGAGGAGAGAAAATTACAAGAGAATTGCTGCATCGCCAAAGTTGGTGCTAAACGGCATTTCAGATGATGAGACACTTCGTAGATTTATCGATCTGCCAAAACTTTTTGACCTTCTGAAAAACAAACGGCTTCTGATGCCAACGCTCGGAAAGCTTATGGTGGGAGATCCATTTGAATGTTGGGCCAAAAAGAGTTTTGATCAACTGGATCGCGCCGCACTTGAGGGGCTGGCGAAGCAACTTGAAGAGTATGCGCCGACGTCGAGTTACTTTCCGATCAATTATTCCAACCCCTTTGACCTCTCCGCTTCAAAGCCTGAACCCCAGTTCGACTCTGACATTAAGCAAATGACTCTTGAGCAATTGAAAGATGCTGTTTGGTATCTGGAACGTGAACGCCTAAAGAATAATTTAGTATGTAGCTGTTGGCACAAGGGAGACATCGAATCTGATGCAATGTGGAAAATTTACGCATCGCAATTAGGGGTTTCGATTAGCAGTTCTGCCGCAAGAATGAAATCGGGCATTAAAATGATTGTGCCGAAAATCTACGAAGAGCATGCGGAACTTCATCTGTCAGCTGTCCACTACGAGGAGGACACCAATGATAGCGGGAACTTTGAGCCATGGTTAATTAAGCGGAAGGCCTTTGTTCATGAGAAGGAGGTTCGTCTTTATTGTGATGTGCCTTTTGCGTTTGCCTCAAAGTTCGAACTTGAAATTGATATTCCAAAATTTATTGAGGAAATTGTGATTTCTCCGTTCACTACAGCGTGGCAAGTTCCAGGTCTTGTTGGCGCAATTGAAGCTCTTCTGAAAGAAATTGGTGCGGGTCAGATTCCTGTCAGGCAATCAAGACATATGCGTGTGCCGAAAATAGGCTGGCCCACCATTACAAGGTTGCAAGAAGGAGAAATCTATAGGCCGATAATTGGAGATCTAAATTAATTTGAACCCAAATGATAGTGGATGCTAGGGGTGTGCTCACGCACCGGGCGGTGGCAGGATTTCCAGTCCGAATATTTTCGCAATCTCCATCACGCGTGGGATGTCCTGTGGTTGCCGCGCGCCAGCAGGTAAGTCAACAACCCGTTCCACTGCCATTGATTCGGATGGATGAAGTGGTGAAGGCGAAGATGGAAAAAACTGTTCAAACTGAAGCTCTAAATAAAACTTGCTGAGATAAACCAAAAATGTATATTCAAAACCAATTATGAAATCAGCCTCGTTTGACGAAGAACTGGAGGCGTTGAAGATAATTCTCCACGCCCTTGAACCGCTTGATGAAACCCAGCGCTGCTTTGTGTTAAAGACAGTGGCCGAACGTATGGGCATTTCGGTGGGTTCTGCTCTAGCGCCGGGGGGTGGGCAAGTCCGGAATGCAATTGCCGCGCCGACAGGTGGAAGTGCATTGCCACCAGTCGGAGCAAGTGGTGCAGATGGTAGCGGCGGCGTTCTTGACGGTCAGACAGCCAAACAGTTTCTAAAATCGAAGACGCCAAAGACGGATGTCCAACGAATTGCTTGCCTTGCTTATTACCTGACTCACGCGCGAAACCAACCGCACTTCAAGACTGAAGACCTGACCAAGCTTAATACCGAGGCTGGAGGGATACCGCTATCGAACCCATCAATGGCCGTTGCCAACGCCACAAAACAAAATAAGTTTCTTGGAGCAGTTGGCCAAGCGAAAAAGCAAATCACCGCATTGGGAGAGGACGTCGTAGTCGCGTTGCCTAGCGAAGAAGCGGTCAAGGCTGTAGTAACCAATCAGCGAAAGCCTCGGAAGAAAAAGGCGAAAAAGGTTTTGGCAAAGACAAAATAGTTAAGGTGTGCGCTCGATCATTCAATCACAGCTTGCGTCTGCGCTACCGGCAAAACTTGTTGACGAGTTGTTAGAGGCTCATGCCGAAGCCAAACGCAATCTCTATCTGGGCGGCTTACGCCTGAGTGAAGTTGAAGGCGGGAGGTTCTGCGAAGCTGCGTTTCGCCTGTTGGAGCAGATTACTCAAGGAAGTTTCACCCCCCTCGGAACGTCCCTGAATACGGAGAGAATTATTCAGCGGCTTGGCGGTCTTCCAAGTGGTTCGCATCCCGATGCAATCCGCATTCATATTCCTCGCGCGCTTCGATTGGTGTATGACATTCGAAACAAGCGCGACGCCGCGCATCTCGGGGATGGAATCGACCCAAACTTGCAGGACGCTACACTCGTCACGTCCGTTTTGGATTGGGTGTTGGCTGAATTTATCAGGCTTTATCACAACGTCACCGCTGATGTTGCCCAGCAGTTGGTAATTCAGATTGTGACGCGTGCAGTCCCAGTGGTTCAAGATTTCAACGGGTTTCTAAAATTGTTGAATCCGAAACTCGAAGCGAGCGACCACTGTCTGGTTCTTCTTTATCAGCGTGGCGAGCAGGGGGCGACCCTCAAAGAACTCTTAAATTGGGCTCGTCCAAAAATGCGTGCGAATCTTGGGACAACATTAAAGCGATTGGCCGAACAGAAAGATTTGGTTCACTACGACGGAAGCCATTATTTCATCACGCACCTCGGTCAAAAGGAAGTTGAAAACCGGCATCTCGTTGAGCCTTCGGTTTAGCAAGTCAAAGTCCCACTCACGCGCCGGGTGGCGGCAGGAATTCCAGCCCGAATTTTTTCGCCATCTCCATCCCGCGCGGGATGTCCGGCGGTGGCTGCGGGTCTTTGCAGACGGCCACCAGCGCCGGTTTTGGGGGATTTGGGGCGGTAAGAACCGGTCTTCAGCCTAATTGGCTTATTTTCAGCCTGTTCCGCAACGTCTGATGACTTGCAAACGTCGTTTCCCAGTTGTCGGACGACGTTTCCGAGTCGTCGCACGATGTTTCCCGACTGTCGGACGTTATCCGACAGTCGTCCGGCGACGTTTCCCGCCTGTCCCGCTTTGTCCGACAGTCGTCGGAAGACATTTCCCAGCCGTCCCACGCCGTCCGACAGTTGTCCGATGAAGTTCCCCGGCTGTCACACGCTGTGGAACAGTCGTCGGACGACGTTTCCCGGTTGTCAAACGTCGTGGGACAGTCGGGAAACTTTGTCCGCAAGTCGCCGGGTTATCCGCTCCGGGGGGTCGGCGGCAACCGTCACGCGCCCAGCGGCAGCAGAATTTCCGGCCCAAGTTTTTTCGCAATCTCCATCACGCACGGGATGTCCTGCGGTTGCAGCGGCCTTTGCAGACGGCCACCAGCGCGCCACCTTGGGCTGGATGTAAGCGCGCCGCTCAAGTAAGTTCCTCAACGGATGATGTTGCCGGACGATCCCAACTGGCAGATGACCGTGTTTTTCCTGCTCGCGCTGGCGGTGATGGGATTCGTGATGAAGCTGGTGGCGTTGCTGTTGCCGGCCAAACGTGAAATAGAGCGAAGAGCCGTGTCGTGGGTGCTGTTTTCGCCCGACTCGGTCTTGCGTGCGCAACGGGCAACCGGCGCTGGGCCGGTGGTGCTGCGAATCCTGATGCTGTTTGCTGCTGTGTTGTTGAGTTATTGGGTCTATTGGCAACTGGTCCATGGTTTTCAAATTCACGGAATTCTACTGAGCTATCTTGCCGTGCCATTTCTGCTTCTGATTGGAGAATCGCTCGTTGCCATTGTGAACCTGTTCCTGCTGCCCTGTGGCTACCTGCTTCCCGCGGTGCATTGCCGTCCGTGGGCTGCGCGGAGCATTGCGGATTTTTGGGGCAACCGATGGAATCTATGGTTCAGCGACTGGTCTCGCTACGTCATCTTCGGCCGATTACGCCGTCGCCCCATGTTCGCGCTGTTCCTGGTCTTTGCGGCTTCCGGCATCATGCACGAATGCGTAATTAACGTCCCGCTTTACTGTGTCACGGGCAGAATTCTCTTCGGCACGATGATGGTTTACTTCCTCCTTCAAGCGGTCGGCATCCTTGTGGAACGCCATTGCCTGAATGGCCATCCGCGCTTGATGGTGATGTTTGTCTGGCTGGTGGTTTTCGTGCCATCGCCTTTGGTGCTTAACGAAGGATACCTTCGCGTGCTCCAGCTTTGGCCGGAATGCAACTAGATTTGTATTCACGCGCCGGGTGGCCGCAGTAATTCCAGCCCGAATTTTTCGCCATCTTCATCACGCACTCCCTTGGGTCAACGTGGCGGAACCACTGCGTCCAGCAATTCCTTGTGCCAGACTTTGGCTTGCGGGTCATACAGGCCGAACCCGGAACAGAATTCCCAGTAGGCAAAACTGAAACCGCGCTGCACTGCCGCGTCAGCCACGCATTTCGTCCAGCGGGTGCGGGATGCCATGTCCGCCTTTTCGTAGGTGCCAAATTCGTTCAGATAAATCGGGCGGTTGTTCTGTTTGCCCCAGCCGGCGGCGATGTCAAAATCCTTTGCGATTCGGCGTTTCTCATCTTCCGTTCCAGTCCATTTCAGGCCGACCCATTTATCGGCACCCGGAATCCAGGTTGCTCCCTGTTGTGTGAATTCCCCCGGCGCGTAATAAAAAATGCTGACGATGATGTGGCGATCATTTTGGGGCAGTTCAAGGAGCGGAAGGTTATCCAGGCAGGAAAGGCCGGCCGGACAAATGACGATGGTTCTGTGTGGGTTGGACTGTCGGATGGTCGCGATGGTTTCTTTGAGGAGTGAATTCCATCTGCCGGCGTCGAGTTTGCCCTGTGCCTCCATGAGCGGGTCAAAGACCAGCGTAGTCGGGCAGTCCTTGTATCGCTCCGCGATTTGTTTCCAGACGGCCACAAATTTATCCTTCTGGCCATCGGGGTCGGCGTAAAGCTCATCGTAGTGATGCGTGGTGAGCACGGCGGCAAGATTCCGCGACAGACAATTCGTGATCGCCCAGTCAATCCGTTTGAAAAAAACCGGATCAATGGTGTAAGGCGGTTCATTCGCGGCGTGGGCGTTCCAGCGGACCGGGATGCGAATGGAATCAAATCCGGCGTCTTTGATGATCTGGAAATAGTCATCCTGAAGCGTAACACCCCATTCGCCTTCCTTTTGGGGCGTATCGAGCGCGCCGCCGATATTGATGCCGCGACCAATCAGCTTGTTGATGGCGAACGCATTTGGAGGATCAGCGGCGGCGCAACTAATAGCGACCAGAACCAACCCCGATAAGGCGACGATGGGAAATGACAGCTTTGACATAATTGGGTGATTAGTAGCTACGCAACAGGTTTAACATCTTCCGGTCGAGCTTGTGCCCGTGAAAATCCTCGTATTTCACATCGGCGCGCCGGCTGTCCAGCACTCCCTCTTCCCCTCGCGGGCTCCAAATGGCCCAGCCCCAACTCGCTTCCTTGTATAGCTCCAGGCAGGTGCGCATCCAGGCCAGCGTCACCGCGTGAGGTGTCTTGTTGTAAACGCCGAATTCCCCAACATGGATGCCCACTCCTTTTTGCGCGAGCTGCTGCCAAGGCTCGAACAGGTTTTTTCGCAGAGTCGCCTTGTCCGAAAGCACCTTCCCGTCGCGTTGTAACGGCCAGGTCGGCACCGGCCACTTGTCGGCGTCCTTGACCCCGGATTCCTCGTTCCAAGGTGCTTGGTAAAACGTCAGTTCAATCGGATCATACCAGTGCGTGCTTTGGGCGATGCCCAGGTCAACCAATCCATTCACCGGAATGCGGCCGCACTGTAGTCCGTCCGCGATGATCAGCCGGTGCGGATCTTCGGCGCGGATCGCCTGCACGAGGCGTTTGACCACCCGGATATAAGTTTCCTCGGTGATATTGGTGGGTTCGTTGAGCAGGTTGAAGCTCACTCGCTCGTTCGGAATTCCCTGGTAGCGCCGCGCAAAGTGCGCCCAATGAAACGCGCAGGCTTCGAGCGCCTGCTCATCCTTCCACAAATCGAGCGGTTCCTTCGGCCCGCCCACGCAGTAGCCGGGCGCGCGGTGAAAACACATGTTGATGTGCACGCCATGTTTGCGTCCAAGTTCGACCGCGCCGTCAATGTCTTTCAGTTGGTCTTCGCGGAGCTTCAACCAGTCGGCAGGGTCCGACCAGCAAAGATAGGACATGGGCAGACGCGCGAAATTGAAGCCCCATTCGGACATCAACTGGAAATCCAGTTCCTCGAAAGGGGGATTGCCCCCATCCTGCTTCCAGAATTTTGCCAGCAGATTGAAACCGCGCCAGCGCGGCAGGTGAGCGGCGGTTACCGGCTTGGCGGCGGCGGCGGCGCTGATTGAAAGCGGAGAGGAAACGGCTGTTGCCAGGGTGAGTGTTCCAGCGGTCTTGAGAAACCGTCGTCGGTTCATGGCATGGAGCAAAGTGTCAGCTTCGCGGGAACCCGGCAACCTCCGTTTCGTCAAGGCAAAGTGCAAAGTGCTTCCCACCGCAATGATTCCCGCCTTCCGCCCGTTCGCGCGTTTGATCGGATACTCAATGGCCAACGAGCGCTTCTTTGAAGCCCGGAAGCCAGTCATTTTTTTCAATGTCATACGCTTTGAAGATCACTCCGAAGTCGAAGTAGCACCAACTGAAGCCGTTCGCCTCGAACTTTTCCCGCACACTTTTAGTCCACGTCACCCGGCTTTGTTTGTCCGCAAAAACAATGGATCCGAACTCGCCGACGGTGATGGGCCGCTGGTTTTTCTCCGACCAGTCTTTGACCAGCTTGAGATCGGCGTTCACCACCGCCAATTCCTCTGCCGTGCCCAACCACTTCTTTCCCAGCCAACGGTCAGAACCTGCCACCCAATGCGCCCCCTGATGCGTGAAGTCGTAGGGCAGATAATATCTCACGCTGACGATCACATTCGTTTCCCCCTCCGGAATGGCCAGCTTTTCAATCGAGCCATGATAGGCGTAGTCGGCTGCGTCAATGATCAGGGTCCGGTCTTTGTCTTCGGCCCGGATCACCGCAAGGATTTCAGGGATCAACGCGTTCCACTTGTCGGATGTGAGATTGCCGTGCGGCTCGTTCAAGATCTCGAAGAACAGTTTTTCGTGGCTGTAATTCCTGAAATGCGCGGTCAATTGCCTCCAGATGGAGAAAAACATGCTCCGATTGGCTTCATCATCCGGATTTTCATACAGCTTGTTGAAGTGATGAATGGTGATGATGACGGCCAGCTTCCTCTTCAGGCACCAATCCACTATTTTGTCCACCCGCTGCAGAAATGTCTTGTCGATCAAGCCGGGAGAAGTTCCGCTGACGTGTGCCGGCCAGCAAATCGGGAGCCGGACAGAATCAAACCCCGCATCGGCCACGGCCTGGATATACGATTCCTGGATTGTCAGCCCCCATTCTCCTTCTTTCGGGGCCTCGAGGGCGTTGCCAAAATTCATCCCCCGCCCGATGCTCCGGTTGCGAACGAAAGCTTTTGATCCTCCCGGGTTTTCGCTGGAGCGGTCTGCGCCGGTTGCCGGGAACAGCAGCAGCAACATCAACAACCCGGAGTGAAACAATTTCTTTTTCATTCCCAAATCATTTCTAGCCTGAAGCGGGACAGGTGGCAATTCAATCTCAAGGAGATTCAGTCCCCAAGCCCAAGGGTGCCGCTTCATGGTTCCCTTGGGTTACGGTTAAACGTGCGCCGTTGCCGCCCGGCTTAAATCCCATGGCGCGTCAGCCGTTGATCTGCCGGTGGAGTTTAAACAGTTCGCGGAAGGCGCGGAAGATGACGCGGGGATGTGCGCCGGTTTGCTGGCCGCGGGTGCGCGGGAAATGATGGACGCCGACCTGGGTGATGGCATATCTGCGCCGGGTCGCGCGCGCGAGAATTTCGGCATTGATCAGCGCGCCGTTGCTCCGCATCTCCATGTCGTCAAAAATCCGGCGGCGGTAGAGTTTGAAGGCGCAGTTGATGTCTTTGAACTTCATGCGGAAGAGGAGGCAGACCAGGCTGGTCCAGCCCCAGGCGTTGAGCCTCCGGAGCAGGCCGTCCTGACGGTTCAGGCGGAAGCAACTGACGATGTCATGCTCTTTCATCAATGGCAGGAGCGGCGGAAGTTCGTTCAGGTCAAACTGGCCATCGCCGTCGGTGTAGAAAACCAGCGTTTTGGTGGCGGCGCGGAAGCCGGATTGAACGGCGGCGCCGTAGCCGAGATTGGTCGGATGGTGGACAACCTTTACCCGCGGATTCGCTTTGGCGATGGCGTCGGTGATTTGGGGCGTCTGGTCGGTGCTGCCGTCATCCACCAAAATGATTTCGTAATCCACGCCGATTTGCCCAAGCACTTTTGCGGCGGATTCATAGACGCGCCGGACGTTGTCCTGCTCGTTGTAGCACGGGAAAAAGACGCTGAGGGAGTCCGCGCCGGGGCTGGTGGGTCGCGTGGCAGTATCTGGCATCGGTGGTTTTTTAATCTGTCTGGTTCATTTTGCAAGGATTAAGGCTTAAAAATACGAGTGACGAGGCGTCGCTTGCCGGGCGAGGTTCATCTGCACTGTTGCATCCCCAAAGAAGCATCGCGTAAGTTGTCCAGCCTGTGACCAAAGCAAATAACCGCCAACACCCGTTGCGGGTCGGCCTGATTTCGCTCGGCTGCGCCAAAAATCTGGTGGACGCCGAAATCATGCTCGGCGTGCTGCTCAAAAGCGGTGTGGAAATCACCAACGACCCCACTCAGGCCGACGCCGTCATCGTCAACACCTGCTCGTTCATTGATGCCGCGCAGGAGGAGAGCGTGGACACCATCCTCGAATCCGCCGAGGTCCGCACCGCCAAAAATCGCGGCCAGAGCCTGATTGTTTCCGGCTGCCTGCCGCAGCGCTTCCGCGAGGAACTGCCAAAACTGTTGCCCGAGGTGGACGCGTTCATGGGCATTGACCAGGTCGCGCAGGTGTCGGACATCGTCAGACAGGCGGTCGCTCGCCGGACAGAACGGATGGGGAAACATCCAACATCCAACATTCAACATTCAACATCGAAGGGAAAAATCACTGGGCGATTTGCTGAACTGGAAAAAAGACGTACTTCATCCGAACACAAAAAGGAACAATCCGTCCGTGGCACGGAAAAATTCGGCAAAACCAAAACTGTTGTAGCGGCGTCTCGGCAGAGCGCCGCCACTCCACCCGTCAAGGAAACATCAGCGGCGCTCTACCGAGGCGCCGCTACGCATCTTAAACCGCTGGTTGACGTCAACCAGCGCCCCACCTTCATCCCCGATTTCGGCACGCCGCGCTTCCGCCTCACGCCCCGCCATTTCGCCTACGTCAAAATCGCCGAGGGCTGCAATCATCCGTGCAGTTTCTGCATCATTCCGCGCATGCGCGGTTCACATCGCAGCCGGCAACAGGCGGACATCGTGGCCGAGGCAAAGGCGCTGATTGCCGATGGCGTGAAGGAATTGAACCTGATTTCGCAGGACTCGACCTATTACGGCCTCGATTTGCGACCGGGCCACAGCCGTGCGATTTCGTCGCCGGAAAAATTTTCCGCCGCAGCCAGATCACTTTCCGCCGATGCCACCACCATTTGCACGCTGCTGCGCGAGCTGAATTCACTTAAGGGCGATTTCTGGATCCGCCTGCTGTACACCCATCCGGCGCATTGGACGGACGAACTTATCCGGACCATCGCCGAATGTCCGAAGGTCGCGCGTTACGTGGACATTCCGCTTCAGCACATCCACGAAAACATGCTCGAACGGATGCGGCGCGAGACCTCGCAGCAATATATCGTGGACCTGCTCCGGAAAATCCGCGCCGGCGTGCCGGGCATCGCGTTGCGGACGACCTTCATCGTCGGTTTTCCTGGCGAGACTGAGGCGAGCTTCAACACGCTGCTCGACTTCATCCGAGAAACAAAATTCGAGCGGCTTGGCGTGTTCACTTATTCCAAGGAAGACGGCACGCGCGCCGGGGCGATGACCGGACAGACTCCCGACAAGGTGAAACAGCAGCGCCGCAAGCTGGCGATGGCCGAGCAACACAAAATCGCCCGGCAGGTATCTGAATCCTTTGTCGGCCGCACGCTCAAAGTCCTCGTCGAAGGCCGTGCGAATGAAGAACAACTCCATCAGGCCAATGTCAGTTCATGGGAGCACGGTCAAATTCGGACAGAAAGTAGCGCAGGCGTCCCGCCTGCGCCGGGCAAGCGGGGAAAAATTGAAAAGGGGAATTTGGGCAGGCGGGACGCCTGCCCTACTTTAATCGCCCGTGGCGAAGCGGATGCACCGGACATTGATGGACGGATTTACGTGTGTGGCAAACTGCCGGTTGGAGAATTCGCCCGGGTCAAAATCGTCGGCCACACGGATTATGATTTGATTGCCGAGCCGCATTCGATGCATATGAAGAAGATTTAAACTTTATCCGGCGCTTTTGGCTTTGTTTTTTGAACCACCTTAAGCTTCTCCACGTGAGCCAAAAAGTTTTGGCCTCTTTTTGTTATCGCAAATCGCCGCCATCGCACGCCAGCAACTTTCTCATTGGCAACTAAATCATGCACCTGAAGTTTGGGGCAAACATTGTAATATAAAAACGTGTCATAATCGGTGCTGTCATGTGCATTTGTGATGCCCGTTACGATATCGTCTCTGACGGCATAAAATAGTTTAAACAAATCTACTTTTTTAGGTTCTTTTTCCTCCGGCTTATTAAATGCTTTTGTTTCAATTTCAGTTTGTTTGAGAATCTCAATTAACTCATCAAAAGATGCCTTGTCATCTGTAGTTTTACTTTTTGATTCTAACCGGTTTTTGAAATCATCAACTTGTGCAGATAGTTCTTTGTTTTCTTGAGCGAGCCTATTGATCTCATTCACCAACGGTTGTGTATCTGGAACGTCATGTCTGACGCTTCAATCCACAGCTGAATTGTTTCCATTTGGGTTCTGTCGCCAGCAATAAACAATTCCATTCCTGCTGGAATATGCCCCGCTTTTAGAATTGCAGCAACGGCCGCTTGTCTCTCGTCAATTAAATCTGTGAAAGTCGACGATACAAAAATTTGTAATTTCTTTTGCATATTTACGACGGACTTAACACGTAACAAAATAAACGGCGAGAAGGAAATTGCATTTCCCAAGGCAGTGATTCAACTTTGGTCAAACAGTTTATCTTTCATGGCCACCATTGTTTTCGACATCGAGACTTCCGCGCTGCCGCCCGACACTTTTGACGAGGCGCAGCAGGAATACCTGTTCCGCGAGGCTGAAAAAATCGCCGATGAACCGGTCCGCGAAACCAAGCGCGCCGAAATCCGGCAGCAGTTCAATCTTTGGCCGTTCACCGCCCAGGTCGTCTGCATCGCCATGCTCAACGCGGAAACGCAGCGCGGGCAGGTGCTGTTTCTCGCCGAAGATTTTGAAGAGGCCGAGGGCGAGGCGGGGCCAGTTGAGTTTATGCCCTGTGCAGATGAACTTGAATTGCTCACGGCGTTTTGGGACGTGGCGAAGCATTACGATTCGGTGGTGACCTTCAACGGCCGCGGCTTCGACGTGCCGTTCATTTATCTCCGTTCCGCATTGCTCAATGTGCCCATTTCGAAGAAGAACTGGCTCGGCTATCGTTACGCCATCGAACCGCATTGCGACCTGGCGGAGCAATTCACGTTTTACGGCGTGAGCGGGCGCGAAGGCGCGGCGCGGCGGTTCAACCTGGATTTCTACTGCAAGGCCTTCGGCATCGAATCGCCGAAAAGCCATGGCGTCACTGGCATGGACGTGAACACGCTGATGGCCGAGGGCAAATTCCGCGAAATTGCCGAATACTGCCTGCGCGACGTCCGCGCCACGGTGGAGCTTTACCGGATTTGGAAGGAAAGGCTGGCGGGAATAAAATGAACGTGAACGGCAAAGGATTTACTCTTGTTGAATTGCTTGTGGTCATTGCGATCATCGCCGTCCTTGTCGCTTTGTTGTTGCCGGCCTTGAGTAACGCCAAAGAAAGAGCGCGCCGGACGGTTTGCATGAATAATTTGAGGCAAATCAATTTGGGCATACGCATTTATTCCGACGACTCAAGCGACACATCACCCGCCTTGACGAAAGGACAATTCGTTTTTTGGCGCTATCGAGAACTTTTGCAGAATTACCTTGGCTTGAGTGGTCCGCCGTCGCCTAAAGACAAGGTATTCGCCTGTCCGGCTGATACATTTTATTACGCCTTAAGTCCGGTAAGTGGCTTGAAATATGTTCCTCATGGACATTACGAGCAATCAAACTATTCTTATTCGAGTTATGAATTTAATGGGGCAAATCAAGTAACCAATGTCATTCCCGGCGTTAAATCATTGCCCGGAATCAGCGGACGCAAACTAAGCTCGATAAAGCATCCCGACAAAACCGTTCTGGTTGCGGAAGCCACGGCTTTTGCGCCTTATTCCTGGCATCAACCGAAATCTCCTACCGTCCTGCCAAGCGGCTTTGAAGTGCCCATGTTCAATAATGCTCAAAACGTAGTCAGTTTCGTGGACGGGCATGTCAGCTACATCAAGATCTATTGGAACAGTGCGCCGGGCAGCAACGGTTTTTATTCGGTGGCGATATTCTACGATCCTCCTGCGGGATACGATTACCAATGGAGCGGAGATTGACACATGCACTTACTCGTTTGCTTCGCGCTGAAGGAAGAAGCCGCGCTGTTTCGAAAAATCGCGGCGGACAAACCGGATGTCGCCATTATTGTCACCGGCATCGGGCGGAAGAACGCCGAAAAATCCCTGCGCGAGTTTCTGGCCACCCATTCACCGGAACTGGTGCTGACCTGCGGTTTTGCCGGCGGATTGAATCCGGATTTGAAACTCGGCGAAGTTGTTTTTGAAACAGCAAACGCGCCCCTCGCCCCGTCCCTCCTCGCCTCGGCGAAGCCCGGGTCCCCGCCAAGCGGGGAGAGGGTGTCCGCCAAGATGGGTGAGGGGTTGTTCTCTAAACTTTCCGCCGCTGGCGCAAAACCGGCGAGGTTTTTCTGTGCTGACCGGATTGCAACGACCGCTGCTGAAAAGGAAAAATTGCGCGCTGGAACCGGCGCGGATGCAGTCGAGATGGAGTCGGAAGCGATTCATGCCGTCTGCCGCGAGCGTGGAATTTCCTGCGCGATAGTGCGGGTGATTTCGGACATCGCCGGCGAAGATTTGCCGCTGGATTTCAACCGGCTTTCCAAACCGGACATGAATCTGGATTACGGCAAGCTGGCATGGGCGATTGCAAGGTCGCCGGGGAAAATTGGCGCGTTGTTGAAATTGCAGAAAAAGACCCGGTTTGCTGCTGAAAAACTGGCGGCGGTGTTGGTGAAAATTAATTTCCCGTGAATCGGAGCGCGGATGTGTCCGCAGGATCAGCCGCAGCGTGTCCGAAAGTGTTCTATCCAACCGACCTGCTGCGACTGGCGCTTCGCGCACAGTCGCGCTCCGGGACAATGTTGCCACTAATCATTTGGCGACGGTCTCAGATTGGCCGGCTGGCGGTGGCGCGGGCTTTTCCTTCGCGTGTTCGCTGTAGCTGATGAACGCCGCACCAATCATGATCAAGATCACCCCGATCCAGCGGATTGACGAAACGCGTTCCCCGAGAAACCACATGGCGGCAAAGGTCGCGAACACGAAGCTCAAGGCGGTCAGCGGCCAGAGAAGGCTAATCTCGCTCTTGGCCATCAAAATCAGCAGGCAGAAAAAAAACAACGCTTCAAAAAACATACCCAGCAGGATTTGCGGATTTGTTGCGCCGGCCTTGACGACGCGGAAGATTTCGGCGGCGGTCACGCCGTTCATGTCGCCAATTTGGGTCATGCCTTTTTTCAACAGGATGACTCCGGTGGACTCGAAGACGAGACCGACACAGAGAATCAATAACAGTTTTATCATGGTTTTGTAGCGGCGGTCTGCGACCGCCGCATTTTTCAAAGCGCGACGCTCACAGGGCGCCGCTACAGTTCCTGGTAGCGAATCAATTCGATGCCGAGTTTTTTCACCCGTTCCTTCACCCGTGGACTGACGAGCGCGTCGAACTCATGCTTAAATTCGTCGAGCGATGGGTGCGAGTAAAGCTCGGAATCGCCCGGCGGCAAAACGGACAACAGTTTTAAAAGGTAGTCTTCGTTCACGTGCGCGTTTTGCAACAGGCCAAAGATCCTTTGCGTGTGCCGGATGTTTTTGCGGCGCAAAGCCGATTGGGCGCGCCCTGAAAGGCAAAAGTAGATCGCAGCGTGCGTGGAACGGTACAACCGCCGCCCGGAAGCCAGGGGCGCGTCCATCCAGAACAGTTCACGCGTCAAACGCAGCCGCCGAATGCCAAGCTTCTCGGCATCTTCCATCAATAGGCGGAACACGGTTGGATGCAGATGCAAATGCAAGTGGCCATTGACGTGGTCGAGGGGGAGGCCGGTGGCGCGGAATTTTTCAAATTGCGCGTGAATTTCGGCCCGGAGTTGTTGCTGGAGGCCCCGCTGGAAAAAATAGCGGAAGCCGGTCGCGACGGGATTTTCAGAGAATTCACCGCGCGCGTTGACGAGGCCGGGAATTTTTTCCGGCGACAGTGCGGCGCGCCCGCACAGCAATGACAAATGCAAGCCGACGCCGAGTTTGGGATTTTGCTTTGCGAGCGCAACCGCTTCTTCAAGTCCCGGCTCGTTCACCATCAAACTCGCGGTGGTCAAAATGCCTTCACGATGCGCGCGGATGACGGCTTCATTGATGGAATGCGAACGGCCAAAATCGTCCGCGTTGACGATGAGGCGCCGGGTGGAATCAGGGCGTGCCATAGTTGGCCCCCGTCGTTCCCGTCGCCACGCGCAGCCACGCGCGGAGAATCAACAGCAATTTTTGGGCGTTATTGACCCGTGCGGGATGCGTGCCGAAAACATTGAATTCCTTCGCCTCCAATTTTTGCAGCAACCGCCAGTAAACCGATCCCATCAATTCGGCGGCGACCATTGAGCGCCGGTCTTCGGCGGGCAGTGTTTTCCGGGCAAGGCGATAAAAATTTTTGGCGCGGCCGGCGACGCCGGCGGCGAGCTGCGCGAAGGGTTCGGAATATTCGTGCTGCAAAATTTCGTCGGGCGACACGTTGAATTTTTTCAACTCGGACAGCGGCAGATAAATCCGGCCGCGGCCGGCGTCGGTGCGGACGTCGCGCAGGATGTTCGTGAGTTGCAGCGCCTTGCCAAGATAGACGGCGTAGTCGCGGCACGCGGGATTCTGATAGCCAAAGATCTCAATGCTCAACAGGCCGACGACCGACGCGACGCGATAACAATAAAGTTCAAGTTGCTCAAAATTTTCATAGCGCTTGATGTCCAAATCCATCTCGCAGCCCTTGATCAATTCATCGAAGAGCGTGAATGGCAGATGATATTTGCGGATGATGGGTTGGAATTCCTGGTTGATGACGAGCTGCGGCGGTTCATTTCCGCAGGCGCGGCGGATGTCGGCACGCCAGTCAGCGAGTTGCTCACGGCGTTTTTCAACCGGAGCAGATTCTTTGTCAGCCGCGTCATCCACTTCGCGGCAAAAGGCGTAGAGCGCGGACATGGCGTCGCGTTTGGCTCGCGGCAACACCACAAAGGCCAGCGCCAGATTTGAGGCGCTTTTGCGGGTGATCGCGCAGCTGTGATACATTTACGGTTGAGGTGTTGGTGGCGGCCGGCGGAAAGGTTTTTCTTCCTGGCGAACCGGCGGCAGCCCGCCGTTTTGGGCGAGGGTGGAATTTGGCGAATGACGTTCATGGCGATGGCGGCGTTTGCGCCGTCGTTGTCCCGGCTTGCGAAAGAAAAAAATCCAGATCAGCGTACCGATCCCCACCAGGGCAAAGGCACCGGTCATGATGAAAAAATCCACCCATTCTGGTGTCATCCGGCCTACGGCTGGTAGTGCGTCATCCATGGCATCAAAATAAAATCAGTTCTCAAAAATTTGCCGGGTGAAAGTTACGGGCTTTCATCCGGTGTGCTGTCGCCGAAGTCCATATTCAGCCGTTGCATCCGGTAACGGAGCGAATGCCGGCTTAGCTTAAGCTGTTCGGCTGTGCGTGCCGGGTTAAAATCGTTTTGTTCCAGCACGTTGGTGATCAATTCACGCTCCAGACGCGCCAGTGCGTCGTCCAGCGATTCATTGGGGGCGGCTTGTGTGGACGTGGTTTTTTGCAAACGCGTTTCGACCTGGAAATCCGGCAGGCTGGACGCCTGAATCTCGTGCGTCGTTTCCAAAATCAGCGCGCGTTCGATGACGTTGCGCAATTCGCGAACATTGCCCGGCCACGTATGCGAAAGCAGTTTTTGGCGCGCGGCGGGCGTGATGGTGTTTACGTTTTTATTCATCGCCGCGCGGAACATTCTCAAAAAATGCCCGGCCAGCAGCAAAATGTCCTCGCCCCGATCGCGCAGCAGCGGCAGACGAAATTGCACCACGTTCAGGCGGTGAAACAAGTCCTCGCGGAACTGGCTCTCGCCGATGGCTTTCACGATGTCGCGGTTGGTTGCGGCGATGAGGCGGACGTTGACGCGAAGTTCGTGCGTGCCGCCGACCCGCGTGAACGTGCCGTCCTCCAAAAACCGCAGCAGCTTGGCTTGAAGCGGCTTGCTCATGTCCGCGATTTCATCGAGAAAAATCGTGCCGCCAT
>Ga0187848_10000739_pt1 | contig 29148 bp, 29 predicted proteins | sample June2016WEW_4_40_FD_132424 | JGI IMG/M metagenome (GOLD analysis project Ga0187848, IMG submission 132424) | Peatland microbial communities from SPRUCE experiment site at the Marcell Experimental Forest, Minnesota, USA - June2016WEW_4_40 | ecosystem: Environmental > Terrestrial > Soil >... | reverse complement strand
GGGTTTCCTCTTCTTTTAGTCTCAGCTGGAACTATCGCTTTGTTGACGAAAAGCCTGACAACCTCACAGGCTTCCATAATAGAACATGATCGGGGGCAGCTTAAATTCTGCACACCCCTATATTGTATTCTAGAACCTAAGATGCTAACATTTGCTTTATTGGGTCTCTATATTTTTTCTCCCAGAAATTGTAATGAGCAAATGAACAACCGCAAAAATGGCCGCCAGAGTATTCTGATAAAAGCACTTGAGGTTCAATATCCATAATGTTTAGTTGTGCAACCTCTTTTAAACTAATCAAATTCTTTTTTCCCCTATACTGTGCAAAGTTCAAGGCTGTAAATCCTTGCTCGGAATGGAAAAAATCAGTTAGTTGAACGTTATCCAGAGCGCTAAACTCCATGGAGAAACCAGGCGGCATTCCAATTAAACCAGCGTTTAGGCAAAGCCCTTGATCGTAAGCATCAAGTTTGTTAAAGAAATCGCCGTAAAACCGACCAGCAGCGTCACTTAACGCCACCAGTGCGCCTTCTCTAATGGCATTAAGGAGTGTAGGAGGCATTTTCCAAAGAATTACATCGTTGTCCAAAATGATCTCATACTTACTGGAATCCAGACGAGGTGGGGCATACTTCCACCAAGAATTCTTAACTTTATCGTTTTGCAGGTTTTCCTTCAAACAATCTGTAGCATCTAATAACTCGACTTCATTCATTGTAGCTATGCCTGAAAGAGTGGCTTGAACAGAAGGACTTAGGTTATTGGCACAAATTACCAGTCTGGCTTTTGGAAACAGTGTTTTAGCAAACTTCACAGAGCATTCTTGCATTTCCCATGCTTGCCAACTGATTTTTCTTGCCTTTGTTTCTCCGAATGTCCATCTGACTAACAAATTATGAAAGCTCAACTGCTCCCCATCCATCCATCCCTGCTATTCGGAGACCTTTAAGGTTATTTTATCTCCTTCCTGATGATGCGTACCCATTGTCCTTTTTCATCAATTATTCCGAGTTTGCCGCTGAAGTCTTCCACAAGAGACAAGCCATTGTAAAAAGGCTCAACCCATTTATATCTTGCAGAATAAGCGTTCTCTCCGTTGGTGTTTATGTGGAAAAAGCCATTGCAGTCCGCAGCAATAGCGAAGCCCTTATGGAAAGGCCAAAGTAATCTGTATTTTCGGTTGTTGATGAATACTCCATGGTTGTCAATTTGGTGAGCAAAGCCTTCTTTGTCGTAAACAACCGCAGTGCCATTCTTGAAATCGCCCACATATTTGAAATTCGTCGCGTAAGCTCGAGTGCCATTTTTTGTTAGATGGAAGTAATTATTTTCTAAATCACAAACTGGCGCCATGCCTTCCTGATAATTTCCAACCCATGCGGAATGCTGATCGTATAAGGGATTTCCATATTGATCGATGTGGTAATATCCCTCTTCGTCGCATACTGCAGCTAACCCTTGGTAGTAACCGAAGGTTGTTTTGAACCGTTTCTTGTAAATCGGGGCGCCTTTCAGGTTGATGTGATACGCGCCGGTCTTATCTAATACTGCAGCGATTCCAGGTTCATGAAAGCTCATTACTTTTAAAAAACGTGTTTTGTAAAGCGGTTTATCATTAAGAATGTGGTGAGTTCCATCAAATGATATGTGGATCATCGTTAAGTCAATAGATGGGTCCTCTTTTTCGTTAAGCATAGTTACTATTAACGCTCTACCCAAATAATATCTTGTTTATACGTTATTTTTTTAGTTTTCATATTATTGAAATGCTATTTAAACAGTTTAATATTATGAAAGACCTAAAACAAAAACAGCGGTTGTGTTCCTTACACATCGTCATCTAGGTGGACATAATGAATAAAGACAAATCTGCCAAATTGAACAAGAAGAAAAAACTCTCTCGAAAAACAACCTGGTTGCTTGCTGAAGGATACCAAGAGAACGCTGAAGAAGACCTAGCGATAGCGAAAGATTTTGAAGCGGCTGAAAATGAACTGGACAAAAACTGTGACAAGTAGGACTGATGCCTTTTTAGAATCGAGAAAGGTCTAAAGCCATTTGAGCTCTTTACCACGAGTGATTTCTTTAGTTTCTCTGGTTATGCTGGTCTTAGTGTTACTTCAAATGCGTATCCGCTGAGGGTTTCTTCCTCGTGTAGTCGAGTTTTTATCAAATCTGCATTTAATTTAGGGACTGTTATTCGTCCGTCTTTGTTCATTTTTGCATAGAAGGTTTCGTCGACTCCGCGGCCGAACAAACGGACGGACACTGTCAGGAGTTGGGTGGATTCTAATTTGAACTCCCATCTGATTAGGGTGGGGATTTGTATTCGGTTTCCTTTGCCTATGGCTGCTTTGAAGCTTACTGAGCGTGTTAGGGGCATAAACCTTTTCCTACCAAATACAACTGTTTTAAACCAATATTAACCATTACTGACCATTTTTAACCGTAGCCTAACTTTGATTTAAGCCTTGTTCCAAAAAAGCAACCCAAAAAACAAAGAACAAAAATGGCAACTCAAACGTGCGCTTCTCGACACATCACCGTTAACTCGAAAATTAACATTGGCTAAATTGATCGGACGACTGGATCTAAAACCTGCTAATTCTTTGGATAACATTATTTTCCTGTATGCACAACGCACCACATACTTAGTGCATAACGTATACTAAAGTTTGAAACAAAATCGAGAAAAATCACAATCATAACAAAAATCACGAGAGGATCTTTTCAACAGATTTCTTTATGATCGCCTAACTACGTAAAGAGCTATACATATTTCTGCAAATGTTACTCCACCCAAGGTCAAGGTTGCAAATGCATGGTTAAACGAGAAAAGGTAAACCAAAGCATATGCAATTTCCGGAACGAAAACCGTTAAGAGTCCAACTAAAATTTTTTCCCCGTCATTCACTATGCCTGCTATTTTGCTTTTGCCAACAGAGCGTAGAAAAATCGTGATCTCAAAGATGCTTGCAGAAACAATTGAAATTACCATGAAAAAAGGTATCGAAATCGTGAACCACGATGTAGGCGGCTTAAACAACGCAAGACAAAGCAGCGCAAAAGGAACTGGAACGAAAGTCGCCATAGTTATTAGAGCTTTAGACGTCAACAATCTTTGAGAAGTAATTGGCAAAGTCTTAACGTACTCTATTCCCTTGCCTTCTGAAGTCAAAAGGGCTAGGGGGATTAAAAGAACAAAAATAGCACCCATAGAAGTAGCAACAAGCACCGTTGAAGTCCTCAAAAACTCTACATTCCAAGCCAAAAACGCTACAATCACCGTCTCAAAAACAGGAAGCACAAAAAAGAATGCCGTAGCTGGATTCCGCGAAGTAACCCGCAGATCCTTCACAACATAACCTCGCAAAGGACCTCGCGACTTTATCCGAAAATCCACAGCTCTCAATCGATCAATTTTAACACCCACCCCTTGAGAAATACGCTTCACCGTGCCCAAGCTCCACTTGGCTGAAAACCATGCGCCTAACACATAAATTGCCATAGCAACCGATGCCCCAAACAAAGTGAAAAAAGGCACAATAGAACCAGACAATCTTGTAACGATCAAACCGGCTGAAAACGGATAGATTAAACTGAGCAGAAAACCCGCTAAAGTGTTAACACTAAGCAACGATTTATCCAAAATTGGGAGAACATAGTAAGGCACGCTCATAAGTAAGCCTACTCCAAAAAGCAAGCATCCCCAGAGCAAGACGAAGAAACCACGAAAAACTGTAGTACGCTTTGACCTTCCGCCACGCATATAATTCTTATGAAAAACACTTGAGAGCCACAATGCAACAGCGACGGCAAATACTGAATTCATCAAAGAAGCAACAAACATAAGCGCAGTAGCCAAGGGAGACAACGTAAGGTAAGCAACCAAAACAACCTGACTCAAAACGGAACCCACCACTAAATAATCTACAGACCTGACAAAAGAAAACAAAGTAATTAATGAAAAATCATTCGAAGAAATCGGCAAAGTAGTAAGCAAAGCTGAAGATTCCGCGCCGACAAAAGAAGAAAGCGTCTGAATCGCATACAAAGTCATAAACCCAAACGTTATAGCTAAACTAAGAGAAACCGAACCGCTCAAACCAAACGCTGCAGAGCCCAGCAAAAATGAACCGAAAGGAATTATTGAAACCACAACATTAAAAACCGCAATAATTAGTTTATCAAACTTAGCAATCTGTAACGCCTTTTTGCTTAACTCAAAATCGTCAGACACATCTTTGTTAGTCGAGTTTCTTCCAAAAGCGCCCCACCACATTCGATTTCTTTCTTGCGCTAATGACCTAAACACTACTTCTCTGTACGGTAGTTTGCTTAAGCGCCAAGCTTCAGTGAGCTTCATTTCCAAAGAATGCCTCCCTAAGCATCCTTGTCCTATCAGCAACCGCGGCCTCTTCATTAGTCAACTTCAAAAACACCTCTTCTAAAGATGAACCCTGACCGTCAGTTTTACTTCTCAACTGCTCCAGCGTTCCCTCAGCAATTACCTTGCCATGATCAATAATTCCAATCCTCGTGCAGAGATGCTCAGCAATCTCCATTATATGCGTAGAAAACAAAACCGCTCCACCCCGCTCGACATGCAAAGACATCAAATCCTTTACAACTCGACTACTCTTAGCATCCAACCCGTTCAAAGGCTCATCCAAAAGCAAAACAGGCGGCTGATGAATAAACGCAGCAATCAAAGCAACTTTCTGCTTAAGCCCCATCGACAAAGTTGCAATCGGAGAATCAAAGAACTGTGCCAAATCAAAAACATCCGCCAGTCGAGACACTACTCGATTAGCAGCAGCTTGATCAATTCTGCGCATCGACACTACGAACTCAAAAAAATCCCTCGGAGACAAGCTCTCGTAGACAATGGAGTTCTCAGCGACGTAACCAATCCTCGACTTCACGTCCACCGACTCGGATAAGGGATCAAAGCCGCAAACCTTCACTTTGCCCGAGTAAGGTACCACCAAACCCATCAAAACCTTAATCGTGGTCGTTTTTCCTGCACCGTTTGGACCTAACAACCCAAAAATTTCCCCAGGCATAACTCGTAAACTTAAATTATCTAAAGCCAAAAAAGAACCAAACCGCACTGAGACATCTGAAACCTCAACTAAAGGCTCCGCAGATAAATCTCTGGACAACCCTACCAGTACTCCGCTAAATCGCAATCAAAGAAATCTATGCCTTAACAAATTAATCTTTACGGATTCCAAATCAACATCAACCATCAACCACATCAATAGTTTTCGAAGTCTCAAATGAAATAATTTCGAGTGTTCAACTCAACATTTAGAGGTCTTTTCGGGTCGGGTAGGAGACGCAGTTAGTAGGATAGGGACGCAGGGAGTCGAATGGAGACGAACAGAGACGCAACCTGTAAACGAATCAAACCCTAAATCAAAAAAGAAACCCAAAACGACAAGAACAAAAATCTGGCTGAAACCCGTCAATAATATTTGTTCAAAGTTAAATACACTTGTGGAATTATGAATAAGCAGATTAAAGGTGTTGCGAACAGATTTGCTGACCAAGGCTTCGTCGGCACAGCTCCGCATCTTTTCAGCGCTGTCAAGAAAGCTATGATGTGTACATGTGGCAAATTCCTCCCGAAAAACGCAACGCATATAGAAAAAAAGAAGCAGCAAAAGAGACATTTATAGAACACCAATGATTCTTCCACTTAGTAGAGAAGGGTACCTCAAATGAACTTGAACAATTTTACCTTTAAATCGCAAGAAGCTATTCAGAAAGCCACAGAAATTGCTGCAGCAAAACAGAACCAATCAATTGAAGCCTCACATTTATTGAAAGGAATATTGATGGTTGATGAAAATGTGGTTCCCTATTTGTTGAGGAAATTAAATGTAAACTTGGCTGTTTTTTCAAAGGAACTTGATAAGCTAATTGATTCCTTGCCTAAAGTTAGTGGAGAAGGACAACAATACCTCTCAGCTAATTCTGATCGCGCACTGCAGAAGGCGGAAGAAATAGCTTCAGAATTCAAAGATGAGTTCATTTCTATCGAACATCTATTGCTTGGAATCTTAACTTTAAATGATGCCGCTTCAAGATTACTCAAAAGTAACGGTGTCACTGAAAAGGATTTGAGGACAGCAATCAAACAATTGCGGAAAGGATCGACGGTTAACTCTCAAACTGCAGAAGAGACCTATAATGCTTTGAATAAATATGCATTGAACTTAAACGACCTGGCTAGAAAGGGGAAACTTGACCCTGTAATTGGGCGTGACGAGGAGATCCGAAGAGTCCTTCAGATCCTATCGCGAAGAACAAAAAACAATCCAATTCTAATCGGAGAGCCAGGCGTTGGAAAAACCGCAATTGCAGAGGGACTAGCTCACCGCATAATCAATGGAGACGTACCAGAAAATCTGAAATCAAAACAAATCTACTCACTAGATATGAGCGCACTTATCGCCGGTGCAAAATTCAAGGGAGAATTTGAAGAACGATTAAAAAGCGTTGTCAAAGAAGTTGTTTCAGCTGAAGGCGAAATTGTTCTATTTATAGACGAGATTCACACACTCGTGGGAGCTGGTGGCGGTGAAGGAGCAATGGACGCAGCTAACATTCTCAAACCTGCACTAGCTAAAGGCGAATTACGTGCTATAGGCGCTACCACTCTAAATGAATACCAGAAGTATTTTGAAAAAGACAAAGCTCTTGAAAGACGGTTCCAAAAAGTCATGGTCAATGAACCAGATACATTGGATGCTATTTCCATTCTTCGAGGCCTAAAAGAGCGTTACGAATCATATCATCATGTCCGAATAAAGGATGAAGCTATAATTGCAGCTGTTGAACTTTCTCAGAAATATATTTCCGACCGTTTTCTCCCAGACAAAGCAATCGACTTGATTGATGAGGCAGCATCGAAACTTCGACTTGAAATTAATTCTTCTCCTGAAGAACTGGAAACAATAGAGCGGAAGATTCGCCAGTTAGAGATTGAACGTGAAGCCATTAAACGAGAGAAAGATGAAGGAAAACTAAAATCGCTAAATGAAGAGATCGCAAACCTTAGCGAAAAACGTAATCAGCTGCGAGCTAAGTGGCTATCTGAAAAAGATATAGTTGAACAGATTCAAATAAAAAAGAACGAAATTGAACAACTTAAATTTGAAGATGAGAGCGCAAACCGCACTGGGGATCTTGGAAAGGTAGCAGAAATTCGTTACGGCAGAATTCCCGAAGCAGAAAAAACAATAAAAATTCTAGAGAAAAAATTATCAGAATTGCAGAAAGATTCAGTCATGGTTAATGAAGAAGTCGATGCTGAAGAGATTGCTGAAGTAGTTTCACGCTGGACAGGTATCCCAGTTAGCCGAATGCTCCAGAGTGAAAAACAGAAATTGCTTAACATAGAAACTGAACTTCACATGCGAGTTGTCGGACAGGACGAAGCAATCAATGCAGTATCAAATGCCATTAGACGAAACCGTGCAGGTTTACAGGATCCAAAACGGCCAATCGGATCATTTATCTTCTTAGGTACTACGGGTGTTGGAAAAACCGAGTTAGCAAAGGCGTTAGCTGAATTGTTATTCAACAACGAAAACAACATGGTCAGAATTGACATGTCTGAATATCAAGAGCGCCATACTGTTTCAAGACTCATCGGGGCACCTCCTGGGTACGTAGGTTATGAAGAAAGTGGACAGCTAACCGAAGCTATTAGGAGAAAACCTTATTCTGTTGTGCTTCTCGACGAGATTGAAAAGGCGCATCCGGATGTTTTCAATATATTGCTTCAGGTGCTTGACGATGGTAGATTAACTGATAACAAAGGTCGAACCGTGGATTTCAAAAATACCATAATCATAATGACCTCAAACCTTGGATCTCATATAATTCAAGAAAACCTGGAAAAAGTAAATGAAGATAACCGTGAAGAAATTTTAAATCAAACACGAAAACAGGTTTTTGATTTGCTGAAAAAAAGCATTAAGCCAGAATTCCTGAATCGTATCGATGAGATAATCATGTTTCAATCGTTGACGCAGGAGGAAGTGCGCAGAATAGTTGAACTTCAACTAAAAAATATTCAGAAGATGCTTGAAAAGAGCTCCATCAAACTGACAATTACTAAAAAAGCGGTGGATTTTATTGCCCTCATCGGTTTTGACCCTCAGTTCGGTGCTAGACCAATAAAACGTGTCATTCAAAAAAACATGTTGAACGAATTATCAAAAATGATCCTGGAAGAAAAAGTCGATAAAAACTCAGTAATCGTTGTCGATGTGAAAAACGGGAAGCTGGTATTTACCAATAAATAATAAACATCATTTCGCGCGTGCTGTTGAAGAAACCCCCGTTTTCTCAACCCATCGAACACAAACAAACCAACACTATACTTCTACAGAGAAGTAACTTTACTAAAAGGTGCAAATAATGAGAGAAACCTGTTAAGCCTCTCGATTAATAGACAGCGCGCTCGATTAGGTAAACATAAAAGCGGCAGATGTTTGGAGTTACTAGCGGGATGAGTTAATTGACAAACGTTCAAGCAAGAAAATGGGAACCAGACGCTAGAACCGAACCTGAGCCTAGAAGAGAACCGTTGCCTAGAACAGAGCCAGAACCCAGAACCGAACCAGCACCAAGGACAGAACCAGCTGCGAGAACGGAACCAGAGGCCAATAAGATATTGTCCATTAAGTGCCCTTCTTGCGGTTATCTCGTGATATATTCTAAAGGAACTAAGAAGCAAACTATCAGTTGCACAAAATGCGGAAACGTCTTTCAAGTAGAGTAGGATTTAGCGAATTATGCACCTTAGAATAAAAAGCATTTACATCGAAATTGAAGAAACAATCAAAAAGGAATCAGCTAGTAAACGAGATGAATGGTAGTTGAATACTTGCTTCGTTTTGTGACTTCTCTTTAGAACTTCCAGCTAAAATTTCAAGGAAGTTGGGGTTCAAACGCGGTTTTACAGTAGTTTCCAGTTGTTCTTGGCGGTCAGAACCCTTTTATACTCAATTTTTCAGAGTTATAATGGTGATAATTTTTGTCGAATTTTATTGTTCTTGGAACCTGGACAGAACAGGGTATAAAAAATGTCGCAGAATCTCCGGAAAGAGTCAAGACCACCAGAAAAATGATTGAAAAAGCTGGAGGAAAAATGCAGTTCTTCACAACCATGGGAAAATATGATTTTGTACTTTTAGTTGAAATTCCCAAGGATGAAGACATGGCGGCAATTCTTTTGTGCACAGGCAGCATGGGAAACATCCGCACGATAACAATGAAGGCTTGGACAGAGGCAGAAGCCACCAAACTGCTCACAGCACCCCACCCTTAGATTAATTTGTACCCGTCTTAATCATTTTCAACTACTCACTTTTTTCTTTGTAAAAAATGTTTTAACGGACGCTGAGGAAACACTTTTTTTAATGAAAAATGCGACAAGCAATCTACGCGCTTGATGCGCACTGAAAATTAAATATTCTCTGAAGCTTTTTTGGGTTTAACTTCACGCTTTATTTGCAGAACTTGTTATCGGCCAATTTTAACTCTCTTTCTAGACAATATCCTTCTGAAATACTCTTAATAAAAGCTTATATGATTATTTTTATTTCTTCTATTTTGTAAATCGAACTATTCTTTTACGGTTGAACTTTGTGATTGTTATGGGGAAAACAATTCTTGTTATAGGGGCCACGGGTCACCAAGGTGGCGCAGTTGTAGAAGCCTTGCTGAGAACCGATTTCTCAGTGCGTGCTATGGTTCGCGATATGCGCAGTGATAATGCGCAATCTCTGAAAAAGCGCGGGGTAGAAATGGTATTGGCTGACTTGGATGATTTTGATAGTCTCATCCATTCGATGGACGGGGCATATGGCACTTTCAGTATGCTGAATTTCATGGATGCAGGTGTCCAAAAAGAAGAAGATCGAGGAAAACGCGTTGCAGACGCCGCAAAAGAAACAGCGATGCATCATTTCATTTACTCTTCTGTCGGAGGTGCTGAACGTAACACTGGAATTCCTCACTTCGAAAGCAAATGGCATGTTGAGCAGCACATCAGAGAACTTGAACTACCCTACAGTATAGTACGCCCAACAACTTTCATGACGAATTTAATGGAGTCACCTGCCAACATGCGTTTTGGGGCATCTTCAATGATGCAACGCGAAAAAATGAAGCCACTTCAGATGATAGCTGTCCAAGACATTGGCAAATGGGTTGCACACATGTTCCTCAATCGAGATAAGTTTCTAGACAAAGCGGTAGAAATTGCGGGCGACGAGGTTGACTTCCCAAAAATGATGGCTGCTTACAAGAAAGTATATGGTAAAACGCCCATGGATGTCCAAGCACCTCCGTCTACTTCAGCAACGCAATCAGCTTTTCCCATTGCTGACTTTCAAAAAATGTTGAATTGGATTAATACCTACGGATACAAAGCGGATTTAGAGATGAATCGCAGGGAAATCCCTGATTTGCTCACATATGAACAGTTCATTGCCCTAAAGAAACCATTATAGTATCTCTGCAAGGAACTATGGGAAAGCTTGTCAAAGTGGAAAGGGCACCTTTCGAATTGCCGTTTTAGAGCATAACATGCCCATTTGCCTCTTCCAACTCTAGACTAGCAACGTATTCACGATCTTTTGGCGGATTCTTATCCCTCTCTTTTTCAAACACGATTTTGGTCTTCCAACCCAAGTGTTCGGCAGCAAGTTGCAAATGGCAAATAGCAATGCCCACATTGAGAGGGAAATAGCTCCCACCGACGACGCTTCTGAGAAATCCGGATTTGGCTGAATAAGCATGAATCAAGGTCTTGTCTCCGGTAAAATACCAATTCTGCAGGTTGATTGCTGATGGAGCTAGACGGACTGGTTCCAACAATTCATCAGCGCCCTCAATATTGGTTATCTCTGAGAGAGGTTTCCTCTTAAACTGCGAAATACTGGTTCTGTGAAGTGCTTCCTTTGAATTCCCAAAAGACATCAAAATGATAAATTCAAGGCTTGAAGACTCCCTTACTTCTTTAGTCGGCTGAGGAATGCCCAACCAGCAACTGCCTATGCCAGTGGCCGAAAAATAAAGATCCATTTGCTGTAGCATAAAACCGATGTTAGTCTTGTAAGCATCTTTTGCTTCGGAGAATCCTGCTATGTAATGGGGTGCTTTGTTCATGCCCTTTCTGGTTACTTGATCCGGCGAAATTATCTTGAACTCTGTCTTAATTCCCGCGGACATTGGCTTTAGAGCGCCCAGGTTCTTGGAAATCTCTTCTAGGTGATTTTGGTCTAGTTGAGCGGAATCATAATTCCTAATTGATTTTCTCTTGAAAATCACTTCGTACAGATCATTCTCATTCATTTTCTCACACATAATAATCACAAGTTGACTGCTAGTAAAAGCTTCCCTTGCGACGCGCGGCCAATGGAGAAGATGATGGCTGACAGATATATCGTGATTGATCGACTGGTCAGGCTACCAACAGCGGGTTTCGAGAGATTTAAAGACACAACCTGCAAGAAATTCACGCTCTGACACAAAAATGGCAACTCAAAACGGTTGTTTTCTAAGAGCAAGAAAATTTGATAATTTTTTTCTCTGGAGGAGGAATTAGAGTTTGGGGAAACGGTTAAATATTTACTTCATAGAAGTTAGTTTTGGTGAAGTGTGATTTTTTGGGTCAAACTGTTTCTTTCAAATGTTTTGATGGCGTGGATATGTCTGCTTATGTTGCTGCTCCTAAATCTGGAGGCAAACACCCTGCAATCGTTGTTGTTCATGAGGCGTGGGGTCTTAACATGCAGATTAAGGGTGTCGCTGATAGATATGCGGAACAGGGCTTTGTGGCTGTAGCGCCTCATCTTTTTAGCCGAGACAAAGACCTCACTGAACAGGCTATCGAGAAAGCTATGACGAGGATGTGGCAAATTCCTCCTGAAAAACGCAACGACCCCGCCGCAGTTCAGAATCTAATGGCGAGTTTACCTGAAAACGAACGGAAAATCATGAACTTTTTCTTCGCAGGCAGAGAAAACGCAGAAAAAACAATGGCACAAGACCTTCTTTGCCTAGTAAACTATGCCAAAACCCTTGAAAGCGTGGATGGAGAGAGACTTGGAATTACAGGTTTTTGTTTAGGCGGGGGGTTAACTTATCAGCTTGCTACGCTGTACCCGTTTTGTGCCGCTGTGCCCTTTTACGGTGCAAATCCTAAGCCGCTTGACGCAGTTGCAAAAATTAAATGCCCCGTCTTTGGAATCTATGCTGGGGAGGATCTGAGAATAACCAGCGGTGTTCCTGCTCTTGTGGAGAGTATGATTACTCAAAAGAAGACGTTTCAAATGAAAATCTACCAGGGCACTCAACATGCTTTCTTCAACGAAACAAGGCCCTCATACAACAAAGACGCTGCCCAAGATGCGTGGACCATGACGTTGGCCTTTTTCAACAAATACCTCAAGGCACCCACATGAGCAGCACAGAAAAGCAAAACCAAAACGACTCCAGCCTGCTCTGGGAATGCTTCACCAACTGGTCACAAACCATAGAGAAAACCACAAAACAAAAAACCCAACAAAAAACAGCAGAAACAAAAAAACTTCGAGGAGAAAAGAAAGATAAAACCATTAAAACAAAAAACGAAAGATCTCTTAGCAGTTATGGGAACTTTAGCTTTAGAAGCATTATTTATTTTTGGAGCAGCAAATAATTTTTACAGGTACTTATTTCTTAAAATATATCTTGATATTTTCCTCGCTGTTCCCTCAACCATTGGATCAGCAATTTTACTAGTATTCATAATAGCAATTCTCGCGAGCTATCTGGACAAAAGAAAAGTCCTACGAAGTTTCCAAGGATTAAACAACCATAAACACTGACTCGAAAATAACAAACATAACAAAAATCACAAAGACTTCTTTCTCAAGCCTTCTCCTCAAGTTTAGTTTCTGGTTGGTCGTGAATGTACCTCTTTCCCCTGAGAAGAGACGCGATGGCTGCAACACCTGCTAGTCCGGCACTCACGTAAAATGCGATGTGCAACGAAGACATGAAACTATTGGCAATCGCAGTTGGAAACCAGTGCAGCCCAGTGAGGGTGCTAACTACCTGGTTGCTCAGTGTTGCTGCAATGCTGTTCGGCAGCTGGGCTATGATTGACGCAACGGGATTGTACCCCAAGAAGGCGGAGAAGAGCGATTCAGTTGGCGAGAGTGATGTGAAGTAATGAATCAGCTGGGGCGCGCCTGCCGATGTTAGAGAGGAAGCGAATGCTCCTGGAAGGCTGTGCGAAAGCGAAAATACAACGACTGCAAAGAACGCAGCGATGCTAGCCACCATCCCCGTATTTTGCATAGTGGTTCTCATTCCAGAAGCCGCTCCTCTGTTCTCTGCCGGAACCGAGTTCATTATCGACGCTGTGTTGGGCGAGGCGAACATCCCCATCCCGAAACCCTGGACATATATCAGCACCGCAAACTCGAAGTAATCAAAGTTGTAGGGAAGGGTTGCCAGGCCGAGAAATGTGCCAGCGGTAATCAACATGCCAAGTGTCGCCAGCCCCCTCGCGCCGTACTTGTCTGACAGGGTTCCGCTGATTGGCCCCATAGTTACGAACCCAGCGGAGAGGGGCAGCAGATAAATTCCAGCCCAAAACGGCGTATCGGTGTAACTAATCCCATGCAGCGGGAGCCAGATTCCCTGTAGCAGTATGCTAAGCATTATCATCACCCCGCCCCTTGCTACTGAAGAAAGAAAGCCAGCGAATATCCCGGCGGAGAAGGTTCGAATCTTAAACAAGCTGAGTTTAAACATGGGGTACTTCACCCATCTTTCCACGAAAGGAAACGCCATGAGCAGTGCAATTCCTGATATCAAACCAACGATTACGTAAGGGTCGGACCAACCCATCGTTGCCGAGCCGTAAGGAAGCAGCCCATATGTGAGAGAGACCAAAAGCACAGTTAGGCCAGCGGCGAAGGTAATGTTGCCCCAGACATCTATCTTCTCTCCCTTGCACACAGTGCCCAACTCCTTCAGCTTCCAGTAAGACCAGGCTGCGCCAAAGGTACTCACTGGTACGCTGACCAAGAAGACGAATCTCCAGTCTATCGTGGCGAGGGTACCGCCCAAGACGAGGCCTATGAACGAGCCTGCTAGAAATGCAATCTGATTTATGCCGAGAGCCTTGCCTCGCTCATTGTATGGAAATGCATCGGTTATTATCGCGGCACTGTTCGAGAACAGGAAAGCGGCGCCGACTGCTTGTATTATTCGAAAGAAGATCAGCTCCAGCGCGCCAAGGCTCCCGATATTTGGGGTGAGGAAGAGGAGGATAGAACCGAAAGCGAATATTGCGAACCCCATGTTGTAAAGTCTGACCCTTCCATAGATGTCCGAAAGTCGCCCGAATGATACCAAAAGGGTCGCGGTGACGATCGTGTAACCGAAGAGAATCCAGAGGAGATATTGAAAAGAGGTCAGCGGATTCAACTGTATCCCGCGGAATATGGCTGGGAGAGCAATCAGCAATATCGTGCCGTCTATCGAGGCCATCAAAGTGCCAAGAGTTGTGTTAGAGAGAGCAACCCACTTGTATTCGACCGTTGAATTTGCACCTCTGGTTCAATCAGCACGCTTATCAATAGTTATAGGATTATCAATTTTCTCTAATTACTTCACTTAATAATTTATGGGTGTGCACGCGTGGGCTTGAGCTGGAAATGAGGAAAAGACTCTGAAGCTGTTTGCCGAGAAAGTAATGCCTAAATTCTTCTTAAGCATACAAGAAGTGACGTAAAAATCGATATTTTTCCCCGATTACTTAGTTCCTCATTTCAACTTTTCCTTGGCTATTTTGGCTTATTCAGGGTTGCACTGTAGTTCTTGCTATCTCAGATATTCAACTTTACGCTTGTGAAACCGCTTGCATTCTTTAACGACCTTTGCAATGTATGGCGGGTACATCATCCCCATCCCTGAAAGCAACAAGAGTTGCGATGCCTGATCACTCTTTGTCTCACTGTATTCTGGGCATCCTGGGCATTGATCGGGGAACTCGTTGAAGCACGCATATTGTACTTCCAACCTGCCTCCCCACTATTAACTGGGCAAGGTTAAGTATTTAAACCAGATTACTATAGCGACGCAAAAATCCACTATGGTGCCTGTTGAACCTTTCTGTATTACCCTCTATGAATTTGTGTTCAAATATTGAAACTGTCTAAAGAGGATTGGAAAAGGACAGAGACAAGTCTACAGTTTATCATGTTTTTTTCTATATCTTCCTTGTTTAAGTTGCAGAGTGAAGCTGTATTTTCCATTCCTGGAATAGTCTCTGAATTGGGTTTTGCAATTATCACATAAATAGGCGGAAACCGAAAAGGGACCGTATTTCCATGTTTTATTAGGTTTAGTTATTTCGTTCTGACAGTTAGGACAATTCGTCATTGCAATCAAATATTCATTATTACTTCCAAATTTAAAGATTTTTTTGTAACAAGAGCCCACTTGGGTACAATAAGAAACGCTAGACCTGTCTCTTGCTCGTTGCTTATTCGAGCCTCAGAAAGACATTAGTGGAGACCAGTGAAAGAAACAGAAGCGAATATTTTGGCCGTTAAATGGATTGCTTTGGAAGAGCTTAAAGAATATCTCGAAAAACAAAAGGATGGAATCAGCAGCAACCAAGTTTTCTATTAAGGTCTCTTTGTTCAAAGTTAAATACATTGTTTGATTATGAATATGTCAAATGTCCACAGACAAATAACCTAGACGAAAACAATTATGAAGGCTTAAAGATGAAGGTTCTAGCAATTAACGGAAGCCCAAGAAAAACTTGGAACACAGCGACATTGCTCAACAAGGCGCTCGAAGGCGCAATCTCAGAAGGTGCAGAAACAGAAATCATCCATTTGTATGACCTTGACTTTAAAGGCTGTACAAGCTGTTTTGCCTGTAAACTAAATGGCGGGAAAAGCTACGGAGAATGCGCCTATAAAGACGAGCTAACACCGGTTCTCAAAAATATCCGAGAAATCGATGCTCTCATCCTCGGCTCACCCATATACATGGGCACGGTAACCGGCGAAATGAAGAAATTCCTCGAACGCCTGATCTTCCCCTACCTGGTCTATGATGCCAGCCGTTCCTCCCTTTTCCCAAAGAAGATGCCGGTCGGATTCATCTACACAATGGGCGCAGATGAAATCCGCCTGAAAAAGATGGGCATAGACCGGCATATTCGCCTAAACGAGATGATATTGGGCAGAATCTTTGGGGCATCAGAGTCAATAGTCGCCACTGATACATACCAATTCGAGGACTACTCAAAATACGTCTCTTCGTTTAACGTAGAAGAAAAAACAAAGAGACGCAGCGAAGTATTCCCCCTCGATTGCGAAAAGGCATACAAGCTGGGCGCAAAATTCGCCAAAAAAACCAAAGAGCAAAAGTAAGGACGGACATGCTATATCCCTGACTATGCTATGAGATTTCAACCAAACTCTGGAAATTTTACTCCCACGCGCGCTACCCAAAACAACCCCCTCAAAAATGGCAACACAATTGTTGTTGTTCTATCAGACAAAGAAAAAAAATTCGCGAGAAAACACCATTATAATTGGCAAGCAAAACATCTCCAAAGCAAACACAAAGGGCATGGCAGTTTCCGCACGAATTAGTTAAACCCCTCTAAACCAAAAGGCAAATGGCAAAATTCTTTATGACGCGCGGGCTACTATGGATGATAGGATGATGGGTGAGGCTATGATAATAGTTGCATTAGATTTAAGAGTTGAACCATCCTTACGAAGTGTAGAACTCTCATGAAGTTGAAAGGTTTACCGCTTAATCTGAACATATATGAAACTTCTGAAATGCTGACAAACAAACATTTTCAAGAATTCAAAATGCCTGAATTTGAAAGAATTTACCTTCCGGAGAATATGAGACCTTTCACGGATATCACCCCCTTGGGTACGAAAGAATTTATTATAGACGATAACAGAGGAGCAGTTTCCACTTTACCCTATTTGAAAATGGACGCCACTGACTTTCACCTTTCAGTTAAAGGCATAGGTTCAACCACCAATCCGTTTTCTCATCAACTTCTCGGAAAAGCTGAAATATGCAACCTGCTGAAAGATTCCAAACTAAAAGACAAAATCGTGAATTCCGAGGAAAGGGCCCCACGATACCTTACAGGAGAATTATGGTTAAGAGGCTCCCCATATGGGGGGCAAGGTCTCCAGCACGCAACTACTTCGATGAGAGTGTCAGAAATGGCCGACCTTACCTCCATCCACGGCTTTCGAGTCGCGCCCCTTGTGAAAATAGTTTTCCTTCCTGAAAGCCTTGAGAATGAAATCAAAAAAATATATTGGTATCGCAGATTCAGGGGCAGAATGGTTCAGGAAATAAGGTTAGTTCCTTCTAATGTGCGGATTTATTTTCATTCTGGAAGCACTATCGGCGGGAACATATGCCAAATTTTTGACCTTTTTGGAATCGACAGCAATGATAAAGCAGTAAATTTTCTGAAGAATTTTATTAAAAGTGGTATCGCATACCTAACTCTGTTCCCTAGGATAATAAACAGCAACAAAGACGGAACTTTCAGTGGACTGGATTTCTATGATGTCTGGCTAGACAAGGATGCAGTCCTCGCTCCAGACGGCACTATTTACTTCGTAGATCTTGAAGGCTTGGAATGGATAACTGTTGAAGAAAAGAAAATCTCGGAAAAGATAGACGACCAGATATACAGATCACTTTACGAATTCATGTACGCGTATGAACAAATAGAACGAGAACGATTCGCAAGATTCGGAGGTACGACGGACAGGAAAATGCAGTTCGAGTACCTCCTCAAAGAGGCCCTCAAGGATGATGAAGTTATTGACCTTGCCAGTGAGGGACAAGGTCTTAAACTAGTCGTGGGTAACATTCTTGGGGAGCAACGTTTAACTAAGAAATTCCCAATCATGGACCGGTAATAGAAATGCACTGCAATGACGTAAGAACATTTTTCTCTCAAATAGCTGAAAAATCAATTTCAATGCAAATTCAACAAATAGATATGGATTTTCTCTGCAATAGCGGCTACCTTTCAGTGATGCAAAAAGAAGATTACGATCAAGCTTCAGCCGAAGTTTCAAACTTGACACAGACGAACATAGACTTGGCGAATGCAGAGAATGCAGACAGGAGCGCAAAGACCGCTCTAGACGCAGAGGAGAAGAAAACTCATTCAATCAAGTTTCTTTTTGAAGGAAAAGAGAATAAGGAAGCTGAACGTGAAAAAGTAGAAAGCGAAAAAAACGTTGTCTCAAAAATAGAAGCTGACATAGCTGAAAGAGACACCAAGATAAACGAGCTTATTCAGAAGAAATCCATAGTTGACAGGATGGTGCCATATGACGGGAAATATTTGTCACTTACTGGTCTAGGGGTAATTACGCTAAACGATCTCAATGTCAGGAATTACAGGGTTTCAGATAGCGAATTTTCGAGCTTTATGGAAGAGAGCAGGGAGACGCATGGCGAATTGCTATCCATAGCATCAAGAGCCAGCTTTCACGTCTCTAGCCTCAGAGTCGAATTTCCGGAAACTGATCTTTCCCAACTCTGGAGCGTGTCGATAGGATTGGCGAAGCTTCAGGGCGACGAGGATCAAATCAGTCAAAGATTTTATCAAGCACTCGAAATTCTCCAGCATTTCAAATCCACCACTGAAAATAAGATGATGGCAGCGGAAATAATGACATCCTTCAGGACGGATCCAACCCAATCGCCAACCAATTCTGATCTTCAGAATCTTTCAGAGTCCTTAGCAAGTCTCGATCACAAAATCAGGCATGACGCTAAAGTTCCTAAGCAACTATCGGCCGGCGTTGCAGCCATAATTATGTTTCGAAGGAGATTTGACGGCACATTTCCCACTGACAGATTTGTGGAATTTTCCAAAATGACCTCTTCATATGAATCAGCTGCAATACTGTCTGTAATTAATGTCCCTTCAGACCAACTAGCTGGTAAATTCCAATCATTCAGATCACTATTCAATTCCTGGGGATACACTATATCAGAGGATACCGAACTTGCTTCTGCCTATTTATCAATTTCCGATTTGGGACCCGACGATGTGAAAACGAAGATGACCATAATTATAGATGCGCTTAAGAATTACCTGGAATATCCACTCGTAGCTGCCGCAATACTTACTTCAATACCAACCCTTGAAGCCAATGAGACTCTTGACCTGATGGAAAAAGCTTATTCTTTGCTTGGATCTTTTGCAGCGGGCCTAGAGCGTTCTGAGCTGATAAGCCTTTCAGTCCGGATGATTCACGGAATCAAAAATCAACTTGTAAAGGAAATTGACCCAACCGCGAAAATTATGACAACGCCAGTGCAGTTTACATATGTTCCATCAAACATTTTCTTCATATACTATGCGCCTCTGATAATCGCACATTCATCTTACTATTCAACATTCAGCGGCATTGGAGGCTATCATCCAGCCCATGTGCACGGCGTAGGGGGTTTCATGGGCTGATCTCTAAGTCGGTTCTTATTGTACTTTTACTCTTCCTAGCTCTCTTCCTGGCTCGCGCCGCTGCAGCCTACGCTCCCCATGTTGGAGATCGTTTCAGCTATTACGAGGTTGAGAATCTTGGAAGCGGCACTGGCAATTACACTGGATACAGCGAACAGACAATCGTTAACGGAACGGAAATGATGAACGGAGTTAGTGGAGATGGAATAGTATCTGCCAACTACAGTTACTCATGGACCTGGAACAACAGCACAGGCACAACAGAATCTGGAAGCTCATCTGGAGATTTCACTTTCTCATCAGTCAACTTCCTTTACGTTAACGGAACAGACAACCAAACGGGATATGTTAACCCAACCGTCTGGTTCTGCATGGATAACTCGATCCCGAAAGGTGGTTCCTTCTACCTTCTGAACACTGAGATGACAGTCATATCCAAAAATAACAGCTATTACCTTCCTTCACAGAACAGGAACGTGAACACGATTTTTGCTCAAGGAACCTCGAACTATCAACGAAACGATCAATACGGACAATTCGCTGCCACCTATACCTGGAAAGCTTACTTTGATCCCTCGACAGGATACATCATAGGATATAGCTATGTTGAACACGATACCAATTCTTCAGGAAGCGGATTCACCTACACCGACAACCTATATGTGAACTCAGCTAGCTATCCACTAACAACGGCAGCCGCCAGCAATTCTAGCGGTGGAAATTCAAGCCCACCACAATACTTCAGCTACATTATTGGAATAATCCTAGTCCTCGTGGTAATTGCAATTCTCATTTACGCGCTTTCAAGAAGAAGCAGAAGAACACTTCCCAAACATTCTCAACGACAACCCTACCAACAAGACTCACCCCCGCCAGGTCCGCCGCCCGAGAATATTGATTTGACTCCAAAGCAACCGCCGGTACAGCAGATCGTGATTAAAGAAGTTGTGAAAGTAAAATGCCGCTACTGCGGAGCACTAATAGACTCCACAGCTCAAACCTGCCCTATATGCGGAGCTCCCAGAACATAGATAAACGTTCTAACTTTTCATTTCCTTCTTTCTATCCAAGTCCTTTTTAAAATACTGAAAAACCTGTCCAGATACCCGCATATGCGCTTTCATAACATTTCCTGAAGAAGCTACGTTATAACGAGAAATTTCGCAGAATGCTGAACTTGCATGTTTTGACTTAAGCCAGAGAAGTCGAGCATTCAAAATATCTTCACCTATGCCTATTCTTCTAAATTGAGGTTTCACATAAAGAGAGTGTAGTCTTCCAATCCCATTCGCAAATGAAAGCCACCCCAACCCCGCAATTTCGTTGCTTAGCCTAACGATAAAGCACCTATCTCCGCTGTTAAGCGCAACGCTTACCCACCTCTTGTTTATCTCCGGATGGGTTGAAGCCATGAATTGTTCTATCTTGCCTATGTGCCCCTTCTCCGCCATGGAAATTTCATAGCTGAACCTATGAACAAGGGCAAGATTCTCAAGGTCTATGGTGTAAATATCATAGATTTCACTTTCGAGCTTAGTTTTCATCTCAGAGAAGAGGAAATTAAACGGTTTTAATTCATAAAAGTAGTCAAATACTTCCCTTGATCGCGTGTAAATTGTTCCGAGCTTCTCAGAGTCGTCGTACATAAATATGCCCGAAACAGCTCCCTCAGAAGATCTGGATACATACGCCTTACCGCCTATTTCAAGAATTTCTTTGATGAAATATTGAAGATAAGGATCAAAGAATGAGAAGCCATTTGGGAAAACGAAGTCTACATCAGATGTATTCCGTATTTCGGAAACTTTCATTTCTCCTGATCCACTCACGTTTACAAATATTAAGTATATCAATTTGATAAACTTGAGTTCTCATCTTATTCAAACACTGCCCAGCTTTTCAGCATTGGGACATAAGTGGTGGCCTCGCGCGAGCAAGGAACCTAGGATCCAAGCGAAAACAGGCCAAGAACTGCGCCAAAGGTGAAGGCTCGCTTTTTTTCTAAAAGTTCCTGGTCGGCTAGTTTATGTTGATTCAAGTGTTTATATTTACGAGGTGGCCTGCTAGATTTTCTTCTTTGCCATGTGCGCGAACAAATCTTAGGTCGCAGGCGCTTCATCCTGTTTTTAAGGAAAATTGCGCCATTCATGTTAAATTGACAAGTTTATGTTAAAAGCTAATTCCACCGTAAAAAAAGTGTTGGACTAAGTTTAGTTTGGAATAACCCTTGTAGGTTGGAAAGAAGGTCTTTACAAGACAAAAAATGAGTTTAATTGCCGATTTTTTGTACAAAATTTGTTATATTTTAGCAAGCACTATCATAATGTTGTAGGTTGAGGAGCAGGCTTTAAAAGCGATGCATTGAGACAAAGAGCGTACCAATTAAAACAGCGAAAAATTGGTATGCGACAAAAACTCTGTTTCAATGGGCTGAACATCACTAAATGTTGCAGTGAGGCCATGAGCAGCATAGCCAAAACGGTGAAAGACTATGCAACGACAAAAACATAGCCTCAGTGGACCGCGAACATCTTAAGGCTCAGACTCAACCTACACTTCTTTTCAAAAAACCAGCACCACAATTCTTTTTTAGTTCAGAAAAATCTTGTTTCCTTTACTACACACTAAACAAACCAGCTTTTAAAGCGTTAATACTGACTGTGTTTAGTGTTCACGCACACTCTTTAGTTCGTACTTCTCAAAGCCCCTTTTGAATCACATAGGAAAACTTTTAGGAGAAATCAACGATAACCCCACATCATGAGAAGAGAAATCGAAAAGGCACTTCTGGACCTCAAAATAAGCAAATCATGAAACACAGGGATGTTGAATGGATGCTCTATAAAATAGTTAGATTGAAGGACGGACGAACAGCGACGCTGGATTGGATAGAAGAAAACGATTTGCCAGAGCTCGTGGAAGCACTTAACAGTGTCATCCGCGAAGGCAAATTCCTCTTAGTGAACAACGAGATAATCGACATGGAAGAAGAACGAAAGTGGTTCCAGCAAAGCACCAAAGCAGGCATGCTTTACTTAGTAGCCAGAGTCGACGGCAAAGTCGTCGGGGGCGCAAGCATCCACCCTTTCAATGACAAACGCTCGCACGTTACCGAATTCGGTATTTTCATCCGTGATGGCTATCGCAACGTCGGCTTGGGAACAGAGCTAACAAAAGCATTTGTCGAAGCCGCAAAAGAGCATGGATTTGAGATTCTTCAGCTTTCCGTCTACGCTACAAACGAACGAGCGTTTCATGTTTACAAGAAATGCGGATACAAAGAATGCGGCAAACTATCCCACGACATCAAATTCCTCGACGGCACATACACCGATAGAATACTGATGGAGTTACCTTTGCACTAAAGGTTTCTGGAATCGAAAAACGCTTAAACCTTTTCATATCCACACTTCGTATTTGACGAATGATTCTTAGAACCCAAAAGCAGGTCTCGAACTGATTCTTGAGTGAGTAGGACTAAATTTTAATCCCCAAACCCAAACCCAAAAAACTACGATTCTAACACCTATACGTCTAACACTCACGACTCAAACACACACGACCCACTACTCTTTCCTTTATTCATTATCATATCAATCATCATCACACACCCCCCTACACCCCTATGACAGACAGACAAAATAAAGGGAAAGTAAAGGGGTGCGGTAAGGGGAAATCTGTGCCCTTCACATAATAAATAAACACAATCAGTCATACACGCATGAATAAAAAAAGTGAAATAAAACTTAGCTTTTAATTACGGAAAGAATTATATTTCTGAATTTGGTAATGCTATAATGGTGATTTATTTTGGTGAGCTTTGATAAACTTTCTGGGAAATTTGTTATTTGTGCAGGCGGTTTTGATCTCGGGGAGATTAATGGGGTAGAAATGAACACTGAGACTTGGCAAGTTACTCATTTACATGTGAAGTTGTCAAAATCAGCATCTGAGGACCTTGGATTCCAAAAAAGATTTCGAAGCTCAACTGTATGCGTGCCTATCTCATTAGTTTCTAAAGTTGGAGATAATATATTGTTAAACAAGTCTCTTGATGAATTAACCAGACACCCAGAAATTTATGAATGCCGAGAATGACAGCTAATATCCAGCTAAATGCTTTCGATTACTTTTATAAAAAACCTAGCAGAATACCCAAATTCCTTATGGTTGAAACAACAACTATTTTATTAGAACTGCCTCTTTCATATTTTTGAAGTGAATATCGCCAGTTAGGATTTTCGCTTTCAGTTTTCCAGCAGTTGCCAAGATATACGCATCTGCAAGCCCAAAATCCTTCACAGTTTTCCGCATTTCAAAGTGCAACAGCCCTACCCGCAAAGAAAGTTCCTCGTCAGCATCTATTATTTTTGAATTGCTTGTTAGAACATCATAAGCAATCTTAACATCCTTCCCTTTGCGAGCAGCTTTGCTCACGACCTCTGCAATCGTCAATACGCAAGTAAAGATTTCATTATTTTCCTTAATTAGATCGCTAACTTTGCGTCCTATCTCTGTTCCATCTAAGTATTCTATCCATGCATAGGAATCTACTACATATCTGCTACTCATGGGCGGTTAATTCATCTTCAACAGTGAATGGACCGATACCTTTGAGAATTCCAAAGCCATCAATTTTGCATTTTTTAACAGTTATTTCAACATACTCGTTTTCTCTTATCTTTTGGGTCTCGACAAGTTCTTTAGGTAGAGTAACAACGATGGAGCCGCCCACTTTTCTAGTTTTGATTAAACAGCTACGCATATATTCACCGTTATATTAACTTATACATAAGTTATACTTAACAATTTCTGAAAACCCAATCAGAAATACGCAATTTTACCCTTCTTTTCCTTAAAACTCATATTTCTTAGGCTTGCCCACTTCCTTCTTCCCCTTCAAGCAGCTATCACACATCGGAAACAGCTGAACGTTCTCAACCAAATCCTTAATCAAATTCTTCAAAACCAACAGCAAACTCACGTAGGTTCAAGTGTTATTTCTACGAGGTGGCCTGCTAGATTTTCTTCTTTGCCCTGTGCCGCGAATAAGAACGCTTTTGGTATGAATACGCGTCCATCCTTACCCATCTTTGCATAGAAAAACTCACAACCGCCCCCAAGCCCACCTATTCCAACGTGCAGAACCTGATCAGGTTCCAATTTAAACTGCCATCGGATAATCTTGGGAATCTGCACTTTATTACATCCCTCAAGAGGCCTTTTAAATTCCACTCTTCCAGTTAAAGGCATGCTTACCTGCCTGCGACTTTTCTTGACTTTCTTTGACTTATTTTAACTTTTCTCGACTTTTTTTGACTCAACCTGCAAACAATTCAAACCCTAAAACAAAAAAGCAACCCAAAACACAAAGAAAAAATTCCGCGGCAAAAACACCAGAAAAACCACGCTTACCTCTGCGAAAGACTTAAAGTGTGTTCTGTGCCTTTAGGTTTCGGCGGTGGATCTTAGGCGGTGGGGCAGGGGTCCATTGTACCGTAAACCCTCTATACGACGGGCTGACATCTGCGGATGAGGCGCCGAAGGCCGCTTGGATCTTCATTTCCGAAACATTGACTATCCGTCCTTTGGGGCTGGCGGTCAATGGGCAGCTTCCGTAGGGGAGCTGTTTCATTGTTCACCAGGCGAACCCGGCTAGGCTCGGGAGAGAGCAACCTAAGTTTGGACGTTATGCGCTCAAGGGGGCGCGGGTAAGAGCGTAGGGCTTGAGGCTTCCAGGCGGAGTCTGGACGTCAAACCGCAGTGATCCGCCGCTACTGTTCAATGCATGCAGTTTTGGGGTTAAGGTGCCTTTCTTTCTTTTGTTGGGAAAGGCAAGTTGAGTGACAGTAACCCTCCCAGAACTAGTAACAATACTGAAGCAAAAATAAAAATTTAAAGTTTAAGTTAACTTGACTCGTCGAGGCTTTTTTTGTAGAGCGCTTTGTCAATTACTCTTACGTCGAGGTTTTGTTTGGCAGCTGTTTTCCTTATTGCCGTTAGCAGTTTTAGGTAATTCTGAGTTGTTAACAGGTTGGGCGGTGGATTGCCAAGCAGCGCCTTCCATACTGCTACGTCTAGGATGCCGTAATGTTTAGGGTCAAAAAACGCGAGGATAACACTGACTAACACTGGACTGACGCCTTCCAAGAGCGTGAGACAGTTCATCCGATAGGCATCTTCGCAAGAAGGAATGCTTAGAGCTTGACTTGAAAGACGATTAACAGCCGCCTCATCGTTTCGAGCCACTAACGCTAAAACCCGCGTTTTCTTCTCAGGCGCTTCTTTGAACTTCCACTCAACAACTTGCGCTAAATCAGCCAGTGTTAACGCTTTCGCCTTTCGAAATTTAGAGCCTAACTCCCGCTCCCTCTGCGCCTGCCAACCGAAGCTTTTATCGTATTTGCGACTCCACAACAAAAAATCCGCCTTATCCACACAATCACCATGCAGCGAATAATTGAGAAATTGCTTACATTTCTGCCTTTGCCCAAAAATGATCAGAAATAAATTAAGAAAGGTTGAGGGTTAGTTTTGGTCTACTAAATGGGCTGTTCCATCTGGACAATACACTTTCTCGTCTTTGCTTACACGCCTGTAGCGTTCACTGCACATGTGCTGGAGCGTGCAGCCATCACAATCTCTACTCAGCATTTTTCCGCCTCCTTTTAGAGCTTTGAGCATCAGTGAAATCTGCTTATAAGAATATGTAACATGCATGAATATACATAGAGAGCAGATTAGCAGCGCTTCTTGCATTCAGTACATGTCTTGTAAGCGATGCAGTCTTCCGAGCAGGAGATGGCAAGCTAGTGGAGCACTGCGACGTAATGTCTCCTGTTCCGCCCAAACTGCAAATAAAAACGGCATGTTCTAAACGCGAGTATCCACACGGACAAGAGGCTTGCCCATTATGTCCCGGATTGTGTCAGCTACAGCGAATGATGAGCGGACCCGCAAAAGTTTGGTTTGGCGTTTACCCTGAGAATTAAGCGTTATATCTCCATTGCCAAAGATTCTGCCGCCAACAGACTGGTAAACTAGCAAATCTCGAAAACCCATCGGCGTGACAACAAACGAATGCAACCTAATGATGCCACGTCGAATTTCTATTCCATCATTCCGTAGCACATAAATATGGGAGGCCCAAAAAACCAGTAGCCCCAACATGCTGAGCGGCCAAATAACAACGGACGTCAAAATCGTCCAAGCAAAAACTGGTAATCCAGCAAAATAGTATGAAAAACGCCGAAGGAAATTTCAAGCCAGATAAATAGGACTGCAACCACAAAAACAGTGACCGTGCGAATAATAGCCGCTGGGACAACCCACAGCTTTCCCAACCAAACGACATCGTCGTGCTTGATATGACTATTAGAAGTCAAACAAAAACACAACCACTAGACAATAGGTAAAAAGCATATTTAAGCATTCAAGCCTAAGAACTATGCGGTTAAAGCATCTAGTATTTCAAGTGTTTTATCTTTTTGCGCCTATTTTCTGACAGCGATAATATTCAATTTGGTGAAGGCTAAAATTGCCTTAATATCTTCTTTGTCTTTATTTGCGCGTTCAGGTGGCATGGTTGCCTTAATCATTCTGAGTTTTGCCGCAATTAACCCTTCAGACGCCGTTTAGTCGGTGCTTTACGGCGGGCAATCAACAGTACTGCCCAGCGGCTAGGAAGCCGAAGAAAAGCACATACACGCTTGAGTTATAATCAAATAATACGTTCATGTCCAGCATCAAACGTACCCAAAGTATTAAATGATAAGATTAATGCGTTATTTTTTTGCGCCGTTCCTGTTAGATTTGTGGACTAGCCAGCATTTCTGACAGTACACAGGTCGATCTGCACGAGGTTGAAACGGCACTTTGCATTCACAGCCACAATCACTACAAACTGCAGCGTAAACTGGCTCTTGGTGATATTGACTAAACAAATGGTAGTTCTTGAGGCGTGGCCAACCTGTCTTGGCGTAACGAAGCATTTCAGGGTTGTCTTTAAGCCAACGCATCATGTGAAAGAAGCTTTTGCCTCTTTTTTCTTCACGTTCAGCTAATGGCTCGTAGCCTAAGTTACGGATTTCATCCAGGTAAGCAATTTCTGTTAGTCTCTGCGCTTCGCCAACGACTCTGACTCGTTTAACGCGGTCTTCTCCGTAAACTTTGCGGAGTTCCTCAGCGGCCACGTCAAAGATGCAACCTTGACAAATGTGGATTTCCTCTTCCGGCTTGAGGTTAAACCATGCGACAAGCTTAGAAACGATGCGTGAGGATTCTTGCAGGTACTCTTTTTCGCGGAAGATTTCTTGGTAGAACCTTACGTCGATCAAATCGTATTTGAATTCACCTGTTTCTTCTCGGTAAGCGCCGACTACTACGCCGAAAAGTAAGTCACCGCTGCCTGCGTCATCAACAATAAGTGTCAAAGTATTGGTGACCTCACTTCTTTCAACGCAATGCTTAATTCATGTATAAAAATAGTCCTCCAAAAAGAAATAGAAGTAATGGATTATCCTACTGTGACTCTGCTGCTTAATACTTCAGCAGGGCTTTGTAATATGCTGATAACTCCTTTTTTTCCAAGACGCAGTTGCTTCTCGCCTCTAAAAACGCATATATGTGAATTCTTTATTTCAATGCTGTTTCCAACAGCGACAGAGTTGATTTGTCCTTCCCATAGGCAGAGTTTGATTTTTCCTGTTTCGTCTCCAACCAAAGCGTTAACTACCCTGATAGTATTGCCAAACTGCGTGTGAACCTGCACTGGCTTAGGAATCTCGAGAACCTCGGCCTTAACGTTAACCCTTTTCATACAAGCTCTCAAATCGTGAATCGCAGTGAAAACTGATTCTGTATTTTGTTTAGCGATTTTTTTGCATATTTTATCAGTGCTCATCCAGCTTTCGAACGGATTATCCTTCCTCAACAGAAATTGTTCATCAACTCTGAACTGAGCCACAGCGTTATTGTCTTTTTTTATTAGAAAAATTATTTCATCTTTCACCTTACCCCGATATTCAACTGCAAGGTTGCCGCAGACAGCTTTTCCGTCGTCTCTTGCTTTAATAAGTGCCTGGAAGACTTCAGAGGGGTAAATGTTGTGTTTTACTGAAAGAAGAGCAATGTGCTCTCCTAATGTTGATTTTTTCTGTCTCAAATTCCCTCTCCCATATCATTAGAGTTAAGAGAAAAAGCAGGCAAAGTGTTTATACTTTCTCTCAAATATCTCGAATATCTACAATATAACGAGGAGTACCTATATTAGCTTGAATGTAAAAAAGCCATTTTTCCTGAATTTTTAAGGAAATTTCAAACCTTAAGTTATCATAATGAAACAATGTTCAAAATACTCTTTTTTATTTGCCCTTTCTATTTAGAAAAGGTTTGAAATAACAATTTGATGTTTAATCTAAAAATAGTAAGCATTCAATTTATAAGCATGGAGAGCACGTTAAAGGTACTGTGCAAGAAGCAACTTTTGCACAGCAAATGTAGTAGGAGTTGAAATAGCGAATGTATAATAACAGAGAAATGCACAAGGCAACCTGCGCTGACTGCGGAAAAGAATG
>Ga0187848_10000737_pt1 | contig 29166 bp, 21 predicted proteins | sample June2016WEW_4_40_FD_132424 | JGI IMG/M metagenome (GOLD analysis project Ga0187848, IMG submission 132424) | Peatland microbial communities from SPRUCE experiment site at the Marcell Experimental Forest, Minnesota, USA - June2016WEW_4_40 | ecosystem: Environmental > Terrestrial > Soil >... | reverse complement strand
TGCGGTTGGAGCTGCGGTTGGAGCTGCGGTTGGAGCTGCGGTTGGAGCTGCGGTTGGAGCTGCGGTTGGAGCTGCGGTTGGAGCTGCGGTTGGAGCTGCGGTTGGAGCTGCGGTTGGAGAAGGCGAAGGAGTTGGGAACGGATTTGCTTGCGTGGATTGCACTTTACCAGAGATGCTTCCTGAAGGCACAGGAGTTAAAACGAAGTTAACGCCAGACGTTCCTACGTTAACCGTAACCGTAACTCCAGTTTTCTCTGCCGAGGCATAACCAGTTGCCGTGACGGTGACATTATAAGTCCCAGTGCCAAGACCAGTCTCTATAACGTAATTGCCATTGCTATCTGTAGAATTTGATTCGGAACCACTGAGACCCTGCGCAGTTACATCAGCATAGGCTATTGGACCACCGGTTGAGCTCGTAACTGTTCCACTTATCGTTCCCGACGGTTGAATGATAACGGTTAGCCTGAAGTTAGTATTAGGCGTTACCTGACCTGCAACGACATTTACGGTGGTATTAGTGGCAAAGGAAGACCCGTAGGAAGCCTCCACTGTATAGGTTCCCGTTCCTAGGTCGGTATTCATCTGGTAGTACCCGGACGAGTTGGTGGAGGCAAAGTCACCGTAACTACCGGAAAAAGCGTCTATGGACGCTCCTGAAATGGGCGCTCCGTTTGTAGTGTTTGTTACTCTTCCAGAGATCACCCCCGACGGGTCGAGTGCAATGTTAGCAACAGTTGTTTCTCCGGCAGTAACTGCTATTCCGTTCACTGTGTTTGTCAGATAACCCGTAGGGAACAATTCTGTTACGCTGTAGGTTCCGGTAGGCATGTTAGAGTTTAAAGTGTATTGTCCAGTGGAATTCGTTATTGCAAGTGAGGTGTTTCCAAAAACAATAATGTCTGCCAAGGCAGCATGTGTAACCGCATTTGTTGCCGTCCCAGTGATCACGCCCGATGGCTCAAGGGCAAAGTTTACACCGCTCGTCATTGCTCCGGCGGTTACGACAATGCCAGTAAGGGTTGCATATATGTACCCTGTTATAGTTTCGGCGCTGACGTTGTAAGTCCCGGGTTGTAGGTTTTGGATGATTTGGTAGTTGCCGTTCGCATCTGTATACGCATCGGGGATGGTTACTGTGCTTGTAGGGCTAGAGGCTGTGATTTCGACGTTTGGCAAGGGCGAATGCGTCACTGCGTCAGTTACTGTTCCATTAATGCCGCCTGAGACGTTCATGTATATGTCGACATTTGTTGTTTCGACCCCGGAAGTCACGGAAATGTTGTCCACTTGTTGGTCAACATAACCCGAGGCAGAAGCTGTCACTGAATAATCATCTCCCGTGCCAAGATAACTATTTATTTTGTAATTACCCTGAGAGTCGGATACGGCGGATCCGCTCCCGTTTTCTCCTGAAGCAAATACTGAAGCGCCTGAAACAGTAACATCAGACAGGCCGTAGACAGTATTAGATGTGCCAGTGTTGAAAGAAAATTGAAACGCATTGATCGAAATTACAGCAATTACTCCAATTAGAAGTATGGTGAGTATTAGATTTGCAGCTATTTTGGTCTTGGACAATTTTACTTCATCCTCCAGTTAAAAGCAAAAGCGAAACAATTCGACTTAAAGTCATACGAACTGAATGCTATTTCCGTCAAAGTATATTTTGTTTTCTTCATGCATAAGCACCAAAAAGATTAGATATTCCTAAGTATGGTTGTTGAATGCGCTTTAATAAAGAATTGTGGTTACAAAAAGAAGTCACAAGCATTCTTTCTCTTGCCATTAATAATTGCGCCATTTTGCGATGGGTGACAGTAGCCTCATAACCAGACCCTCCAGAAATAGGTTAACATCAAAGACTCATGAGCATTGAAATCACGAAGCAAAACTTCAATCCCTCCTAAATTCCAAGTTGCATTGTCGCAATGAACCACCTTGAGCGCCAAAGAAACGTCATACATATTGGATTCTCCTTCAGATTTTCCGTGCTGAGCACCAGCTTTTAGGAAGTTTCAAAGAATATACTGGGAATGGGCACAATACTTAGTACAGAAAGCAAAAGATGGATCAGAATCTTGAGAAATAAAACTAGAAGGAAAAAACAAGTGGGTAACACTGACACGAAATGCATACAAGAAGAAAGTTGTTAGGAGTCTTTTAGTGTCAAACTGTCCAACCTTAACAGATTTTAGACAACTGTTTTTTTCTTGACAAAGACTACAAGTAGGTATAGCACATAAATAACGCTGAAACCAACTAAGCCACACTCAAAGCAACGAATCAGCGCATGACTCTCGCCCAGAATGAAATAACCCTGTGTTGATATGTCATAAAAAGTCCAGCACATCATGGCGACAGCACTAAACAGCGATGAAATTCCTACAATATGAAATGCATCTTTCAAGCTTGCAAACATACCCAAATACACCCACGTTTTTTGTTTGCGGCAGGTAAGGCTACAGAATCGGCTACATCCCCATCATGAGGGGGTCTGTCGAGAGTCAAATCCCTGCTAGCTTTCTCATCTTTTTCTTATCAGATATGTATGTCTTATGAATACTGAATCTTTATTAAAAAAATCTTGTTTCACATCATTGGGTTGTCATGCTTAGGAAGCGCAGTTTTCTTGGGCTACTTGTTTTTTACGACGTAAACATTACAGGGGTCTTTTACGGCATAGAAGTTAATCATGTAACTTCTTCAATTGAGTTTTTCTGCATGCTTTATGCGGCAACCTACTTGACATTTTTGATAGGACAAACAATTATTAACTACCCGAAAAGAGGCTAAACTCCCAAATATCAAAAAAGAAAATGCGCGGCGCGTTAACAGCGCCGAAGAAGGGCGCTATAAGGAGTTCCCAACGCGCGATAGACGTTGGCGTCTGAGTAACTCGCCGTTTGTAGCCAAATTTATGTTTGTTTTAAGGTGCCGTCTGAGTAACTCTGAACTTTCATCCAATAATGTCAAGCTAATGCCTTCTCATCATCCGGCAAGAACAATTTAGTGTAAGCGAGATAAAAAAGTATAGATGTTCTCATGTCAAGTTTCTAACGTTAATTGTCCAAACCTATAATCTTTTATCAAACTATGGTGCTAATTTTAATAGTTCTGCGGTCTGTATTTGTTTTGAGCGAAACCTATGGATTACGTCGTAATCGCTGACTCATATGAGAAAATTGAAGCAACCACAAAACGTCTAGAAATGACGGATTTGCTGGTTGACTTGCTGAAGAAAACCCCCAAAGATCTCATAGCTAAGGTTGTTTATTTAACGCAGGGCAAATTATACCCTGACTTTGTTGGCGTGGAAATGGGCGTTGCAGAAAAACTAGCAGTCAGAGCATTAGCCCGAGCGTCTGGACAAAGTGAAAGCACAATTAAATCTGAACTGCAAAAGAGCGGCGACATCGGCGAAACCGGGGAAAAACTTTTAGCTAAACGGAAACAATCCACCTTCTTTACTAGGACTCTTACGGTTGAGCAGGTTTATGAAACACTTGACAAAATGGCTAACACCTCCGGTTCAGGTGCTGTAGACACGAAAATGGCGCTTACCTGTGGTCTTTTGACTGATGCGTCACCGAAAGAGGCAAAATGGATAATTCGTACCGTAACAGGTAACCTGAGGCTGGGCATTGCGGACATGACGGTTCTTGACGCGTTGGCGATAGCTTATGGCGGGGGAAAAGAAGCTAGAGAACTCATTGAACGGGCATATAATATTTCTTCTGATCTTGGCAGAGTTGCAAACGTAGTTGTCGAGAAAGGTTTGGATGGAATTAAAAAGTTTCAAGTTGTGGTTTTTGAACCCATAAGACCCATGTTGGCAGAGCGGTTAGCCTCGCCTGAGGAGATTTTGGAGAAACTGGGCGGTAAATGTATGGCTGAATACAAGTATGACGGGGAACGGATACAAGCACACAAGAAAGACGGCAAAGTCATCTTGTTTTCCAGGCGTTTAGAGAATATTTCTAGCCAGTATCCTGATGCGATTGAATTAGTCAAAGAAAAAATATCTGCGAAGGAAGCGATTTTGGAAGCTGAATGCGTCGCGATGGACTTAGAAACTGGCGACATGCGTCCTTTTCAGGAGTTGATGCATCGGAGACGCAAGTATGGTATTAAAGAAGCAATAGAACAGTATCCTATTTCGCTTTTCCCTTTTGACGTCCTCTATGTTGATGGTAGCGACTTAACCCTTGAGCCTTTTCCTCGAAGGCGTAAAGAACTTGAAAAAATTGTGAAACAAAGCGACCGCACAGTTCCTGCCATTCAAAAATTAGTCAACAATCCAAAGGAGCTTGAGAATTTCTTTGAAGAAGCAATAGCGGAAGGCTGCGAAGGCTTAATGTGCAAATCCGTCGCCAAAGACTCAGTTTACCAAGCGGGAAGCCGAGGTTGGCTTTGGATAAAATACAAGCGCGACTACAAAAGCGAGATGACAGACACTGTGGACCTTGTAGTCGTTGGTGCGTTCCATGGAAGAGGAAAGCGAGCGGGAACGTACGGTGCCTTGCTTTTAGCCACCTATAACGATGAAGCGGACACTTTTGAGACCGTCACCAAATGCGGCACGGGCTTCACAGACAAAGACCTCGCAACTCTTCATGAAACGCTTCAGAAGCACGTGATTCCCCGCAAGAACTCCCGTGTCCAATCGATGTTGGAAGCGGACGTTTGGTTTGAACCCAGCTTGGTGCTTGAGATTTTAGGTGCTGAAATCACATTAAGCCCCATTCACATGTGCGCTATGGATTCAATACGCAAGGGTAGCGGTTTGGCAATTCGTTTTCCACGTTTTACCGGTAAATATCGAACTGACAAGAGTTCTGAAGACGCGACTACCTCAAAAGAGGTTGTTGAGATGTATCGCGCTCAACTGAAGAAGATCAGCGAATCTCCGCAGACATAAAAAAGCTAAAACTGATAAGCATCAACCGCTAAAATAAACAGAGTGCGTGAATTACTTTGACTCAAGACCAGGAAAAAATGAAATCACTTATCGCCTTCAAGAAGCGAATGGAAGAGCAACTGGAAAAATTAACTGCTGAATCTAAAGAGGTTCAAGCTGCCTTGGATATGGTTAATAGTATTTTGCTTGATAAGGGCTTCAGACGCGGAGACATTAAAGAAGTGCCTGAGACACCTGTGCTTAAAGAGGTTATTTTGCCAAGGCAAGAACCTGAACCTGCGAAGGTCGTTGTTCAATATGCCTCTGACACTTCAAAGTCTGTCGTTCAGCATATGCCTGATACGGAAAGTGTTATACCCCTGAAAACTATGACTGATGAGCCATTGGCGCTAATTTATTTTGATAAGCATGCTATGCATGTGTTGCCTGATGAAAGCAAAAATTTTAGTGTCAATACGCCGCCTTTCAGTAATTTTCTTGTTGAAAAAATCTTCGCTAAAATGCAAGAGAAAGATAGTGAACTAGTCAGAACAAAGCAGTTAACAGCGGATAAAATGTTTTCTTACAACATTGTCCGTGAGGGAGACCTGATAAGAGAAATAATAATCAGAAATGTGGATGATGAACGACTCAAAGAGCTTAAGTCAAGCATCCGCTGGACTTTTGAGAAAATGTATGAAAAAATGAAAAGCGCCTAAAGGTTACTCTGAATGTTTCTTTAACGTGTCAGTTATCCTGTTTTTTGGGCATAAGCCCACGAGTCTTTCGGCCTCGGAACCATTTTTGAAAATTATCATTGTTGGTATGCTGAAAACTTGGAAGCGCTCGGCAGTCGCTGGGTTCTCGTCAACATCAAGTTTGCCAACTACGACTTTCCCACTGTACTCTTTCGCTAATTCCACAACAGTTGGAGCTAAAGCTCTACATGGTCCACACCAATTAGCCCAAAAATCAACAAAAACCAACTTGTTTTTCTTTATTGTTTCTTCAAAATTGGCGTCTGTTACATGAAAAGGTTCAGTGCTCATTTGTTTTAAACTCCTTTTTAATCAATATTAGTCTAAGCTTTGTTTGATATAAACTGTTCTGAGCACTAAAAAGGGAAAAATTAACTTGCACCACTACGCCAAGTAGTACAAATAAACTTGAAAAAGCGCTGAAGGAAAGCAAGCAATGAATGTTAACATCATCAAAACCCTGATCCAAAAGATCCCGCGCTCAGTAAAATTAGCAGTTTTCATCGTTGTATTAGCAAAAATTCTAGTTTTAACAATTGGCTACGTTGTAACATACATAAACAGTGGACCTGCTCCACCGCAGACAATCCTTATGAACATGTTTAACCACTGGGACGCTCCACATTACGAAGCCATTGCAAAGAACGGGTATGTCAACACAGGCGACGCAGCGAACTTTATCGTTTTTTTCCCATTATACCCTATACTTATTCGCTTGTTCTCAGTTGATTCTAACTACACCAGCCTTTCCGCGCTAATAGTCTCAAATGTTTGTAGCCTAATCGCCTTCTTCTACCTCTACAAGCTAGCAAAACTCGAATTCAATGATAGTGTAGCCGTAAAAGCCGTCCTTTTCCTCAGCGTTTTTCCCACCGCGTACTTTCTCTCGGCACCCTATACCGAGGGCCTTTTCTTTGCCCTAGTTATCGCAAGCATTTACTATGCACGGCTTGGCAAATGGCAGTTCTCAGGTTTAATCAGCTTATTTGCAGCGCTAACACGGATTGCTGGGCTTCTGCTGTTGCCTGTGCTTTTGGTTGAATATTTTCATCAAAAAGGTTGGAAACCAAGAAAAACAGACCCAAGCATTCTGTGGATATTTTTAACGTTTGCAGGTTTCCTCATCTATCTTGGCATAAACTATCAGGTCACTGGAAGCCCGTTTACATTCCTGACGGTAGAAGTTACGCATTGGTATAACAGGCTTGATCCACGGACCGGTTTAACTGCTGCTTACGGCTGGGCAAAAAATGCATCTTATCCAGAGAACATCACCGTTGGCATTGCGCCGCTGGTTTTCGCCGTCTTTGGATTGCTGATGGTTGGAGTTAGTGTTTGGCGGCGTCTGCGTCCAGTCTATACAGTTTATATGTTTCTTTCCTGGGCTCTTGCCGTTTCAACATCATGGTGGATTAGCGTTCCTAGGTATGTGATGGCAATGTTTCCCATATTCATACTGTTTGGCTTACTCACAAACAAAAAAGCGATCAGCATAGCAATTGTGATAGTATCGGGAGCAGTTTTATGCTATTTCACAGTCTTTTTCGCATTAGGCTGGTGGGCCTTCTAAACCATTAATTTCAAAGCTGGGTTGCGAGTTCTTTTAGTTCAAGCAATTTCCTTCGCTGTCTATCTGTTGGAGTTTATTGAAGATTGCCCTGATTGGTTGAGCGGGAACTGCTTATCATATCTCTTGTATCGCCAATACCCATAGGCAACTAACCAAGACAGAATGAAGATGAGAACTATTCCGAAACCGATCGATTCAAAATCCAGTCCGTTAAGCCAACTCCAGAACCAGCCGTTAAGGTTCAATTCAGTTGAAAGCACCTGCAAAAGCTCCACGGTACCAATCGCCCATGCAACAAGCACCGACATGAGAGTGATTGTTAAATTATAGTATATCTTCCGTATGGGGTTATAGAAAGCCCAACCGTAAGCTAACCTCATCGTAACACCATCTGAAGTATCTACCAAAACCATGCCGCTTGTAAACATTAATGGAAGAATCAGAATATAATACAGAGGAATATTCGTGGAAACGCCTACTCCTATGCTTATAGCGATGAGGGCAACTTCGGTCGCGGTATCAAATCCTAAGCCAAAAAGTACACCAATTGGATAGATCTGCCAAGGTTCACTTACGATTTTGAAAAGCGGGTGAAAAAACCTATTCATGAAACCACGTTTGTCAAGCAGATTGTCGAGTTCATCCTGATTTAACTTACCTTGCTTTAGACCTTTGAAGACTTTGTAGATTCCAAGCACGATGATAGCGTTGATTAAGCCTATAATCCAAAGAAAACCACCCGATACTAGGGTTCCGATTATTGCACCTGAACTTTCAAGAGCAGGAATATTAGTTGCAACAGCCCGCGTTGCCATGACTAGACCCACTATAAGGGCAACGACTATCGTGGAATGCCCAAGAGAAAACCACATTCCAACTGTAGAGGGACGCTTTCCTTGCTGAATCAATTTTCGCGTCGTGTTATCTATAGCTGCTATGTGGTCAACGTCAACACCGTGACGTAACCCAAGGACGTAACATATTAGTCCGAGACCTGCAAGAACCACGGCGATTTCTCCAATAACGAATGATGCAATAAAACCAAACACGGTAACAGTTAGAATAGTGGCGAAAATAGTAGACACCTTGACTTTTTCGTTGCGAGACAGACCGAACGCAGAGCTTTTTTCCGTCAATTGCACGAATTTCCCAAGTAACACTAATTTGAGTAAAAGTGTTACTGTAATGTATAAAAGCTTTTAGGCACAAAACACTCACATTCATCAGCGATGTCCATGTCAAAAGTTACCCGTATAGGAGTAACATTCCCACCTGAACTCCTCAAAGACTTCGACGAAATCATAGGCAAAATGGGCTACGAAAGCCGTAGCAAAGCAATACAAGACGCAGTAAGACTATACGTATCCGAGCGAAAATGGCTCAAAGCAGAAGACACTATCCAAATAGGCATGTTGCTTATGGTTTATGACCATGATGTGAAAGGACTTGAAAGCGAACTAACCGAAACACAGCACGAACACTCCTCACTTATTACATCAACTATGCATATTCACATTAGCGAACGAGACTGCTTAGAAGCTATAGCAGTTAAAGGTAAAGCCTCAGAAATACGTGAACTAAGCGACGAATTAACATCAAAAAGAGGAGTAAAAATCCTCAAAACAACAATAGTAACCGTTTAAACGTCAAACATTCGCTCAAGGGAAGCACGCGCCTTCTTCGCAACTGCCTCAGGAACCTTAACCACATTCTTCTCCTCTTTCAAAGCAATATACAGGCGGTCAAGCGTTGTCAACTTCATGTTTGGGCAAATCGCATCTTGATAAGCTAAGTGAAAGTTTTTCTCTGGGTTCTCTTTGCGCAGGCGGTGCAGAATACCTTCTTCAGTGCCGACGATGAAGTTTTTGGCGCTGGATTCTTTGGCGAAACGGCACATTTTTGAGGTGCTGCCAACATAATCAGCTACTTTGCGCATTTCAGAACTGCATTCAGGATGCGCCATGACGGTAGCATCTGGATGTTGCATCTTTAGCACTTTCGCGTCTTCAGGCTGGAAAAGCAAGTGCGTTGGGCAAAATCCCCATTCAGGAATCGGAATCAACGTCTTACCTGTTTTCTCAGAAACGTACTCAGCTAGGTTGCGGTCTGGACCAAATAGTACCGTGTCTGCATCGAGTGATTTTATTACTTCTACTGCGTTGGCGCTTGTGCAGCAGACGTCGCAGTTGGCTTTGCATAAAGCCAAAGTATTCACGTACAGCACTATTGGAGCCTTTGGGTATTGAGTTTTAGCACGTTTTATCTCATCAACCGTAAGCATCTGCGCCATTGGACAGCGTGCGCCTAAGCAGGGCAAAAGAACTTTCTTTTCTGGATTGAGAATCGCTGCTGATTCGGCCATGAAGTCTACAGCTGAGAAAACAATTATTTCAGCATCTTTTTCCTCAACCGCTTTACGGCTCAGCTCAATGCTGTCGCCGACGTAGTCAGCTATGTCTTGAATTTCTGGCCTTTGGTAATTATGAGCTAAAATCACAGCTTTCTTTTCTTTCTTAAGCTTTAGAATTTTATCAGCTAACGCCATATTTCCGCCTGTTCCGCGTTGAAGTTGAAAAATAACAAGGACAAGACAACAGATATATGCTTTTACCTTCAACACGAACATTTTAATCTGTAAACATCAAGAAAAATAAACTGAAAAATGTTTGAAGGCAATGCTTTTTTGAGAAACGCTAAAATGTTTTAGTGCCTTTGTTTGTTTGAGTGCTTAATATATGCCGTACAATGAGCTGAGAAAAGATTACTTGCTAAACCGCTGGGTCGTTATTGCAACCGAACGAAGCCGCAGACCCACCGATTTTGCTAAACCAAAAATTGAAACTGCCGAAAGCGCGGTTTGTCCGATGTGTGTTGGCAACGAGAACATGACTCCGCCAGCATTAATGCTATACTTGAAAAAGAATGACGAAATTAAGAAGGCTAAAGATCCGCTGGTTGGTGATCGTCCGAAAAACTGGCTTGTTCGATGTATCCCAAACCTTTTCCCAGCGTTTAGTCCGCCCAAACAACTTCAAGATGAAATTCAAATCTTAAAGGACGAATGTTTTGGCTACGCGGTTGGGCATCATGAGGTTATAGTTGAATCTCCAAACCATGATGAGACCCCAGCTGACGCCCAACTGCCTCAATTGGAACTAGTGATCCACGCGTTTATTGATAGGCTCAGAGAGTTAAGTGCAAAACCATACGTTAAGTACGTTTCGATTTTCAGAAATTATGGTAAAGAAGCTGGCGCGTCGCTTTCTCATGCGCATAGTCAAGTAATCGCAACACCCGTAATTCCTGTAGTAATCCAAGAAGAGCTAGATGCAAGTAAAGCATTCTACGGCGAAAAGGGTAAATGTGTTTTCTGCGACATAATCGAGCAGGAATCAAAAAGCCCAAGGCTTATTTACGAAAATTCAGATTTTATTATCTTCGCTCCTTACGCAAGCATTAACCCACTGGAATTCTGGATTATGCCTAAAAAACACGCCGCCAACTTTCTTAACTTAGATGACACTGAAGTGTCAGCATTCGCTAAAACCCTCAAAGCAAGTCTCACAGGCTTAAAGGGTTTAGTCAATGATCCACCTTACAATTACGGTTTCCACTTAGCCATAAACAAAGAAGCCCAAGACTATTACCATTGGCACTTGGAAGTTTACCCCAAGCTGTCAATTTGGGCAGGCTTCGAAATAAGCACAGGAACATACATAAACACTGTCACACCTGAAACAGCCGCTGAAAGCCTCAGAAAAGCAATAAAACCTTAAGTGCTCAAATTTTCCTTCCAATATCTTGGTTTAACCAGCAATACATCTTCAATGTAAGCTCTCAGTGGCTCGGCGACACTCCACGCTTGCGAGATGCAGCCCCTTGGCGTGTTTGGTGAGTCGCAATCGTATATTTCGCTTAATGTGCCTAATCCTGCTTGGTTGATTCCGAGGCTGAATAAGGGCAAAACAAGATTTTTCATTGCGTACTCGCGTGATTCGTCGCTGTAGCCGTTTATTTTCAAAAATGCCGTTATGAATGGTCCCAACAGCCAAGGCCAAATTGTCCCGTTATGGTAAGCGGTGTCTCTGCTTAGCCTATCGCCAAAGCATTTACCGACAAACTTTGGGTCACTTAACGCTAAAGTGCGCAAGCCATAAGGTGTTACTAGCTCACGATTCACCATATTGACAACTTTTTCGCTCTTTTCTTTATCCAGCATGCTAAAATCTAATGAGACGGCGAAAATTTGGTTAGGACGAAGTGATGCATCAGCGCCATTAGCGTCCAGAACGTCAAAGAGGCAACCTGCGTTGGTGTTCCAGAATTTTTCGTTAAAGCTAATGCTGGTTTTGTTTGCGATTACAGCGTATTTTTCGGCTAAGGCTTTCTCGTCGAATTTGTTTGCCAGCAATTGCATGATTCGCAGTGTATTGTACCATAACGCTTGGATTTCCACTGCCTTTCCAGCCCTTGGCGTAATCTCTTTGCCGCCTACAGCTGCATCCATCCACGTTAGCCTTGAACCATGCATAAGTAAGCCGTCATAATCTAAACGAATACCAAACAAAGTGCCCCGCTCATGATAATCAATTATTGCTTGCAGATTTTCCCAAAGCTCTTCTTGAACAAACGCGGAGTCCCCAGTATATTTTAGGTATTGAAGCGCTGCATTAACATACCAAAGTGTGGCGTCAACAGTATTGTAGGCTGGCTCACCAGACTTATCGCCTACAAAATTTGGAATAAGCCCGTTCTGGCAGTATTGAATGTAGTTTTGAAGCATTTCCTTTGTATCGCTAAATCTGCCAGTAACCATCATAAGGCCAGGCATTGAAATGAAGGTGTCTCTGCCCCATGGTTCAAACCAGTGGTAACCGGCAATGACGGCTTTTCTGCCAGCGGTATTCTCTACTACGAAGGAGTCTGCGGCTAAAAGAATCCAGTTTAGCCAATCGGTCATTGGAACCTCAGGGTGTAAGCCGTAAAATTTTTCCAGCAGATTACTTTGCTGTGTTAATTCTTGATTGAAAGAAGCATCAACTTCATCAATTGTGTTGCCGATAGAAGCCAGAGCTTCTCTTGCTGTTTGGCTTTCATGGTTCACGGCGAAGCTTACCGCAAACTCTTTTTCTTCTTTAACTGGAACTTGAACTTCAAAATATCCGGGTTGGAAACAATCGTCACTGCTGGCTTCGCCTCTTGAGGCTTCCATGCGATAGAATAAGTTTTCTATCCAGTTGATTTTCTCCTTGAACTCTCCGTCAGTTGAGCGGCACAAGACTGTGGCTTCCGGATGCTGGAAAGCTATTTCTAACTCTTTGCCGTGGCTTTTTTGAGTGAAGCCAAAGGGATTTTTCAATCTATCTTTGACCTTGTGAAAATATCTACACGTTAAAATTGGGTAGATTTTAAGTTTAGCCTCAAAATTGTTGTTGTTGTTATTAACCCTGTAGATTACTGAGACAGCGTTCTTGTTTTTAGGCATAAAAACCGCTTTGTTAACTTCAACACTGCTAAAGTCATACATGTACGTGGGGAAAGGAGCTACTGAAAATGCCTTTAGGAACTTGTACCCCTGCGGGTAAATCACATCATGAAACTCGTTAGCACCCAACCGGTAAACATCATTACCCAAGAAAACATCTTCATCAAGCTTTGAAACGCACACTGTGCGGTCGCCGGGCGGATGCAACGCGGCAACCAACAAACCATGATATTTCCTTGTGTTTATGCCTAAAACAGTGCTTGAGGCGTAACCGCCCAGCCCATTGGCTATGAGCCATTCCTTCCGCATCACGTTGCCAAAACGGGAAAGCGTTTCTTGATTGAAGGTTATGGCTGGCATTTTCATTTTTACGTCATCAGCTTGGCAATGTTCTTGTCGCGTGGAGCACAGAAATAATTAGCTACTGGAACACATTTTGTTCTGAACAAAAGCAGATGAGGCTTCGTCAACTTGTACTCAGTAAGCGTTTCAGCATATCCCATGCCTTTAGCGAAAACCAGCTCTGCAGCATCGTAAATTTTCAAGAATTCAGCTGAAACTTGCTTTTTCTGCAAGCCAACCGCGTCGGTTCCCGTAGTTAAAATGTTGTCAGCTATTTTATCCATGCCTGAGAATAACACATCGTCTACTGTGGCGTCGTTAATGACGGGTCCTCCTTTAACGACATATGTTACTTTTAAGCCCATGTTTTTTAACTGTTCAACAAGCAGCATGTCAAAAACGATTTCTCCAGCGTTATCCGCTAAGTAGAGAACACTGTCTGCTTTCTTTGCTAACTCATATGCTTTGTCAATATCATCAATAACTAAGTCTTTAGCTGCTTCTCTAAAACAACCCGACAAATTGTACAAGCTGAACTTATGGCCAGGAATATCAAACTCCATAATATTGCCCACAATAGCGCATAAGCACGCTTTCTTGAAACGCTCCTGCTGATTATTCCCTTCTTCCACAAGTTTTTTTGCCCGCGGTAGCATTTTCAGAGCTTTCTCGTTAGCAGCCTTCTTGGTTCGAAGGTAGGGGTCATTGTTGCCTGTTAACTGTTTAATTATGCGGTCTCTTTTGGTGCCTAAATCCGCCGCCACCGAAGTTGATTTGAATTCTCGATTCAACAGTTTAACAACTTCAGCGAGGCATCTGAAACGTAGCGCAGGGTTTGTTGTGGCTTGATAGATTTGCGCAGACCCCCGAGCAAGCAGGCAAGATTCACATTCAGCTTCAACTTTCAACGTTACTCACACAGTTACTGTTTTGTTGCGTCGGCAAATGCACGTAGGATACTATATGGGTCTTTCGCTTTTACTATGCCGCTTGCAACAAGCACGCCATTTGTTCCCAGCTTTAAAGCTGTTGAAACGTCTTCACTTTGACTTATCCCCGCACCGCATAGAATAGTAATATTAGAGTTAATTTGGCGAACAAGATTAACCGTGTTAGTGACTATCTGGGGTTGCGCTTTAGAAACTGCGATTCCTGTGCCAATAAGCTCGGGTGGCTCAATGGAAACAATATCTGGTCTCATTGCAGCCGCGGCAACACTTACAATGGGATTATTAGCACATACACATGAAATTAGTCCTTTTTCACGAGCCAACGTGATAATTGCATCGATATCTGAGAGTTTCAGTTGTCTCTCTGAATGATTGATTAATGTTCCAACAGCGCCTGCTTCCATAACGGACTCCACAAGAACATGACCTGTACTGTTGCCAGGTTTAATGGGGTCGATATGCTGAGCGAACACGGGAATCTCAACCGTTTCAGCAACCCTTGTTATGTCAGTAAACTGCGGCGCCACCACAATAGACGCGCCTGTTTCTTTGGATACTTTTTCAGTGTTCTTTGCAAGTTCAACAGCTTTTTGCCCTGTTGCCTCTAAATAAGTTTTAAAATTTACGATAATTATGGGCGTTTTTAGTTTCAAGTGGTTTGCCTCGCTTTAAAGGGTACAGTATTTTGTTAATATCGTTTGCCTTTCCAAAAATGCAGTAAGGTTATTTTAAGTTAAAAATGTTATGAGATAGATGCTTTAACTTGAGAGGCAGCCCTTTTAGCAGCATTAGCGGCATTTTCCATTAACATGCCTATAAGTTGCCCGTTTTTAACCACGGCAACTCGCTTCATGCCCTTTTCTTCCATTAGCTTCATGGCTGTAATCATGGATTCGTCGCCTTGAAGAATTATAAGCGGTGTGTAGTTGAGGTCTTTTGCAAGAGTTCTCTTAGGATCCTTGCGTTCTTCAACTATTTCCTTCAAAAGGTCTCTGTCGTTTATTACCCCAACGGGCTTATGATTTTCAGTTATGAGAATTGAAGTAACGTTGTTTTGTAACATTTTATCGACAAGTTTAGCAACTGCATCAGTTGTCGAGACCTCAATAGCGGGAAGTTTAGTTCCTGCTTGATTGCTGATTTCTGAGATGTCAATTCCTCGCTTCCAAATATCACTAAGCATTTCGCTTACTCTTTCTATTTGGATGAGGTCGCTGGAGTAGAAGGTGTCAGCTAAGTAAAAGGCAGATTCAGTTCCAACATCGCTTAGCGGCGGCATCTTAAACATAAACAAATGTTTGTTGTCAACCAGCATCATTGTCAGGTAGCTGATTGGCACATGCTTGATTTCATAATGACTGGAAAGTCGCTGTGCTGGTTCAAGATTATCTAAATCTATGGATGCCATTAATCGAACTTTCAGGCCTTTTTTGAAATAATTTATTAACGGGTCATTTTCAGATAGGCGATTAATGCTCTGTGAGGTTGTGATTATTACAATGTCTTTTTTCGCTGATTCAAGAACCTTAGTCACTCTGGACCAAGCTTCTTCAGGGTCTTTTATGACGAGTGTTTCGCCTATCGGTATTCCGCTCTTCAGCTCATCTATTCGTCTTGAAGCGTCAACTCCGCTATGCCACATTTGGACAAAAAAAGCTTTCAAAACTGAAATGAACATTTTGTCATTTATCCATAAGCCTTCATCTTCCAAATTAAGCACGGAGGCTTCATTGCCAAAAGGCGCATACAAGATAGCTTCTTCTTCATCTTTAATCAAAAAGCGCGGGAAAAATTTGGAACTCATGTTTACATGACGAAGTTTAATGTTTAACTTTTCTTCCAAAATATTCCTATCTATCCTCTCTACAACCTTGAGGTTTTCAGGGGAAATCTCTGTTATTACTTGAAGCGGTATGTTTAGCTTTTGGGAAGAAGTAAAAGCTGTATCAAAAATACCCGCAATATCTTCTTGAATTAAACCTAAAGCAGTTGTTAAAATCATAACTTCAGCATTTGACTCCTCAATCATAGATAACATTTTAGCATGAATTTTTTTCTTACCAGTTATGATAGAGAATTTAGCCACAGGATATTCTGATTCGGGAGCACTTATTGATTGCCAAGCCGTTAAAAGGGGCTGTTTCTGGTCAGTTAGACTGGTAACCTCGTTCTTCTTAGCACTAATAAATGAGTCAACTAGGGCTTCAAAAGGAACTATGGTAAAACGTGTAGGCCTTTCCAGTGTTGCTTCAAGGAAGCCTTTCTCCTGCAGCTTCTTGAATGTACGATAAGCTTGAACACGCTCCATTTTAAGCCTTTTAGCTACAAAGCTAGTTGATTGGACACCGCTTTTGGCAAGGAACATATAAACCTGAATTTCCCTTTTTGACAATCCAAGAATCTGAAGAAATCTCGTGACATCCTTTTCACTCATCAAGCAACCGCCGTTTAAAACCCGCTGTTCTTAAACTAAAAAATGTAACCCGCCATTTATATAATTAGTGCTTACTTGTAGACTTTTCGCCGAAACATTTGACTACAACTGAAACATTTTCTGATTAAAATGGTTAAGCAAGTGTCTTTTGTAATGTGCCTTTCTCATTTTTTACTCTTTTCGCAGGCTTCCATGATTTTCTAACAAAACTCGGATAATCACCATTTTTTTTCAGCAGTTGCCTCAGGAAACCTATGGTCTTTCCATCAGTTAAGTATCCACTGCCAAAGTCGCCGTATTCAACTTTTAAACTTGCAATTTCTTTATCGCGCTCCACTTTAGCAATGATGGATGCGGCTGAAACAACCGGGAAAATCTTGTCTGCCTTATGTTTAGAAATAATTCTGGTTTCAATATTTAGGCATTCTCTGATATGGTTTCCAAAACGATGCTCAACGGTGTCTGCCGCATCAACATAGACTTCATCGGGTTTTAATGCTTCAATTATCTGCGCCATTGTCTGTGCCTCAAGCCTGTTTAGTTTGTGTAGTTTTCTTGCGCTTTCAACTGCTTTGTCAATTTGGTATGGAAGCACCTTTATCGTCTGGTATTTTTCGGTTAAACGAATGATTTCAGGGTACAATGCTTCACGCTTCTTAGCTGTGAGGAGCTTTGAATCTTTTACGCCTAATTCGCTTAAAAGGGGCACATTCTCAGCTTTCAGCATGACGCCAGCGACTACTAAGGGACCGATAACGCATCCACGCCCAGCCTCGTCAACACCAGCAACCAACATTTCTTCTTTTCATCCTTAAACTATGAATGCGTTTGATATTCTAGGCTATATTGTTTTTCCAAAAACTGCTTCTACGAAGAAAAAGCAGATATATTGCAGTAAGAGAGTTGCTTCAGGAATGTTGGGGATTCCATTTTTGTTTGCGAATTTTTCTATTAAAATTGAGGAGGAAGGGGGATACTGTTTGCTTAGCAGTTCATTAGATAAAAGAAGGTATCGCTACTCGTAAATCAGGTTCGTTGGGCTACTATCATAGCGTGTGCCTTGTCAAAAGGCTCCAAATTCACAACTTCCTTAACATCAAAGCCCCTTTTACGCAAAACATTTGCTTCTTGTCGATATACCGCGTCTGGGTCCATCGTCACATCGATGCTTTGCGCTTTCACTGCTAACATCACCCATCCCGATGGTTTAAGAAACACATCGGCGTTGTCAGCGAGCAGTTTAGCCTGTTCCGGCTGCGCCACATCACAGTAGATTGTGTCTACTTTGCCGCAGATGAACATAGCGTATTTTTCCGGCATCCGAGCATCCTCAAGAAGCGGTGAAATGTTAGGTCGATAAGCCGCGACATTGTTAACTAAATCCCTAATCGACCGCTGAGCAAATTCCACGCAGTAAACATAACCCTTCTCGCCGACGATGTCTGAAACATGGCTTGGAGTAGTTCCGGAAGCAGCGCCCAAATAAAGCACTTTGAAGCCAGGTTCTATGGGCATGTTTTGCAGGCCTTTAAGAATGACTGCTGCGAGCTTGCTTCTGAAAGCGTCCCAAATGCGGTACTCAACACCTTTAATTTTAACGAGTCGTTCGCCGTAAACATTTAGGCTAGGCGTTAGGTTGCGTGTGGCTAACCTTTGTGCTCCGTCTTCAAGAGTGGCTTGGTAGATTTCCTTGAATTTTAGGCGGGGTTTAACCTTGAGGTGCACGCCTGTCTCTTCTCCGATTCTGACCGCCGCCGTAACGTCTTCTGCCTCGGTCGCGTTCTCTGAACGTTTGGTCTCGCCTTTCTGGTCTTTGTTCTCTGCGTTCAAATGATGGTCTCGGTTTAGATTCTTTAGGTGGCGGCGGCTCCTTGTATTTCTCACGGATTTCTTCTAAGCGCTTGTTAATGTCCGCTTTTAATTTGTCTCCGATAAAATGACCTCCGAAAGCATCAGCTCTGGCGGCGATGGCTAGTTTCCCAGCGATTACCCTTGCGATTTTTCCTCTCTGCCACCTCTTAGCATCATGCAACAAAGTATGCTGGAAGATTAAGCCGTGCTTTGGCGGTCTTGCGCCCGTTTTCAAGGATCGGAACAGTGCTTTTTCTGCACCTAAAACTTGAATAGTGCTTGCTGGTCTCATAGCCAAGGTTCGAAGGCTGCCAGCGATAGCTATTAAGCGTGCACCCAGAAGTGCCCCTGCAACGGCGCGTACGTTAGGCGCCATTTCCTCCATGGTTCTGTCAACATAGTTCTCCATATTCTTTCGTAGTTCATAAAATTCAAGCACATTTCTGGCTAAGGCTTGTATCTGCTCTAAATCACGTTCAGCAATGTCTGCGCCCATGGATGATTCAGCAGCTTTAGCGACTAATCCTGCTCTTTCTTTAGGAATATTTTCCTTTTCTAAGGCTTGGGTTGTGTAGCTTTCTCTGTCCCCTAAGTTCACGACTAGCCGAGCATAAGTTTCATGTTTTTCGATTAAGCGGTCAAGCTCGGGGAAGTACACGCCGTACCATTCTCTAAGCCTGCCCATGAATAGGTTAACTGTGCGGTCTAAATCATCCAGCGTCTGAATCCCTTGAGCGATTATTAGGTCTCTTTTTTCGGAGGCGCCTTTAATTCTTAACCTAGCAAGTTCCAAGCTGACGTTGCGGTTCCAAAGGCTTAGGTCTTGTTCATCTTTTACAAAACCTGATTCAAGTGCAACTTCATTCATGCGTGAACGTAGAACTTCAGCTTCGGCAGGTTTTGCCACTTCCATGGTAACGTTCATTTTGCGTTGAACTTCTTCTGCCAAGTTGGCGTCTTCAAAAATAAAAATGTCGTAGCCTACGTTTTTTAGAAGAGAAATTAATGAGAAAACTTCATCGGACATTTTTCCGGCTTCAGCTTTAAGCAAGCTTCTGGCTGCTGCCTGAGGTTTTTTTGGAAAAAGAACCTTCTCTACTAAACTGTTTTTGTCGTCGAAAGCTGCTACTCCATAAGGAAACTGGATTATGAATGCTTTCATGTTTCTGAGCCCCAATAAACTAACTATTGTCACTGCTCTAACTTAATAAATAGTTATGTTACCTTAAATCGAAAGAACCGTATTTTTCCATGTTATCAGCCTCTTTAAGCACTGCGCCTAAAAGCCAAATCCACTTCTGCTCCCTATTTTTGAATAAAACCTATATAACCAAACAAGGTCACAAGCCACCGCTTTAATGGTCTCTCGCAACAGGGAAAATGGGGTAAAATTAAAGGCACCATGTTTTTATTTGATGGTAACATAAAACAATTGCGGTTTAAGTAAAATAGGTTAGCTTAGACGAAGACAAAAATTTCAGGAAGAGAGAGAATCATTCGCCTGCGCCTAAGTTAACCATCAAATCACGCTTTTAGCTAATCCTTTCTGCGTGGTTGCAATTACTAAGTGTGTCTTCAATGATAAATAATGATGTGACTGTACCTTTACAATAACAAGGTTTTGAGTTCTCGACTTTTTTATTTTGATTATTTAGCAAGCCTAGAAAAGATGGGTGATATCTTAGGGCCTCATGTTTCAAATATGGCAAAATACTGCCGAAAGTGTAGTTTACCAGCAAAAAGAAAAAATGAATTAGTCATCTATCGCCAAATAGCTAAAATGACTTAGAATACTTGAATGTCACGCCACATGTATCACATGTGTAAATTGATACGCAGAAGACAGCGTTCTCTAATTTTTTATCAGGTTTAGTAAGCTCTTTTCCGCATTTTGGACACTTAACAGTGTAACATGAAATCATGAAATTTCAACTTGTCTATAATAGTGATTAAACTATATGAAAATTTGTTGTCTCAAACAAGCTACAACAAATGCTTTCCACCGCTTTCACTTCAGCCAATCTTTTCCCTAATGTCGTTTCGTCACTTGTCTTTGAAGCACTTTAGCCCTCATTTTTCAGTGCTTGATTTATCCAGACCTTATGATGCTTGCGGGAAGCCTATTGGAGGAGGACTTAAGCACTGTTCAAAATGCCCGATTTTTCTGCTGCCTGTGTTTGGTTGAGCTGATGTCAGTCAGGGCAAAGTACCGTTCAGAGTGCCCTGTTTGCGGTGGTGAACTTCTGTATTCTTGAGGCGGACACGACTAATGGAAGTGGTCTTTTTTTGGAGAGGAAATTCAAGGGTAAATTGTGTACCTTTTCTAACTTTACTTTCAACGCTCACCTTACCGTTTAATGCTTCGGTTAGCTTTTTGACCACTGCTAAACCGAAACCTTGACCTTTTGATTTAGTTGTAAATAAGGGCTTGAAAAGTTTATCTTTAGTTTCATCTGGAATACCCAAGCCAGTATCCTGGACGCTTATGAATATCTTGTCATCTTTGTAGGTAGCATCCAAGGTTAGTTTTCCGCCTTTAGGCATGGCTTGAATTGCGTTTGAGCACAGATTTATTAGAATCCTCTTCATAGCTGAAGGATCAGTCATCAGTTTTTTTAAACAAGGTTCAATTGAATAAACAACATTTATGTTTTCAGGAACTTTTAAGCCCGAAAAAACGTCTTCAACAAGCTTTGTGAAATCGGTTTTTTCAATCGAAGGCATTAAGGGTTTAGCGTAATCTTGAAGATCCGTAACGATCTTGTCAATATAAAATATGTTATCTTCAATAGATTGAATGCTATCTTTCAGGTACTTCTTGGCATCACTCTCAGGCAAGGCATCTATTTCCTTTTTTGATAAGAATATTTCGCCAACTATAGATTGCAATGGATTGCGTATATCATGCCCAACCATTCCCGCTGTTGCGCCTATAGTAGCCAAACGTTCAGCATCTTTGCGTTCAGTGATGTCCACGTTTGACTCGAATATTTCTGCTATTTCACCATGCTCATTTAATTTGGCTAACCAGTAACTTTGTACTGCGACTACGCGCCCAGGTTTAGTTTGATGAATGAATTCTCCTGACCATTTGCCTTCTTGTTTTAGCTGATCATTTATGTCTTCAAGCGGCATTGAAGACTTTGGATTAAAAAGAGTATTGGTCTTTTGTCCAATAGCTTGAGTCTTGCTCCACCCGTATAATTTCTCTGCGCCCAAGCTCCAGAATGTAATAGTATCATCTGGTTTTTTTATGATGATAGCGTCGGGACTAAGGTCGATGAGTTCTGCTTGCCTTTTTACTGCTTCATCTGATTTTTTGCGTTCAATAGCGTAGGTTATAGCTCGAACTAGCAAAGCGCCCTCAACTTTTCCTTTGATGAGATAATCTTGTGCGCCTCTTCGGACTGCTTCTAAAGCTAATGCATCATCCTTGAAGGCAGTTAATATCAAAATAGGTACCTGTTTAGTCGCTTCATATATCTTCTCAAAGGTACTTAGACCCTGACTGTCTGGCAATCCAAGGTCAAGCAGAATTGCATCTATATCACCCGCAGCCAAACGGTCTAATCCTTTCGAAAGCCTGTCAACGCGCTCTAAGTTGCCGATAGCAAGTTTTTCTTCAGTCAACATCTCTTGTATGAGTCTAGCGTCGCCAGCATTGTCTTCAATTAATAGGATTCTAATTTTTTTATTACTCCTTCGGTGGCAGTTTTACTATTGTAAACCAAAACTCTTCCAGAGCATGCATAATTTCAACGAATCGGTTTAGATCAACTGGTTTGGTAATGTAGGCGTTTGCATGCAGATTATAAGTCCTAACGATGTCTTCGTCAGCCTTTGAAGTCGTCAAAATCACCACAGGAATACGCATAAGCTTTGAGTCCTTTTTGATTTCAGCTAAGACTTCGCGACCATCTTTTCTCGGCAAGTTCAAGTCTAACAGAATCAGGTCTGGAGTAGGGGCTTTTTTAAATGATCCTTTTTTGTTTAAGAATTCCATTGCTTCAACGCCGTCTCTGGCTACATAAACTTCGTTTAACACTTTTGCGTCTTTCAGGGCTTCTTTGGTTAAGCGAACGTCTACAGGGTTGTCTTCGACTAACAAAATATCCACCGCTAATGCATCAACTTTTTTCATGTCTTCTTACTCACTCCTTTTTGCTTGTTTAATGTGAAGTAAATAGTTGAACCTTTTCCTACTTGTGACTCAATCCAGATACGCCCTCCATGCCGCTCAACAATTTTCTTGCAAACGGCAAGGCCAATCCCTGAACCAGGATACTCTTCTCTGGTATGTAAGCGCTGGAAAATCTTGAAAAGGCGGTCAAAATATTCAGGAGCTATGCCAATGCCGTTATCCTGCACAGAGAACAAGTATTCGTTCTCATTAACCTGAGCCGATACATGAACATGTGGCGGATCTTTACCATGGAACTTTATGGCGTTGCCAATCAAATTTTGAAGCAGCTGAACAAGTTGCCCTCCATCAGCCATAACCACTGGGAGTTTATCGTGTGTCACCGCCGCACCGTTTTCAGCAATTGATGCCTGCAGATTCTTGAGCACAGTGTCAAGCGTTGATTCAAGGTCTGTTGGCTCAAAGGGCTTGCCAAGTCTGCTTACGCGTGAGTAAATTAGGAGGTCATCAATTAATCCTCGCATTCGATTGGCACCGTCCACAGCGTAAGCGATGAACTCGTCAGCGTCTGCGTCTAGTTTCCCTTTGTATCTGCGCTCTAACAGCTGAACATAGCTTGCCACCATACGCAAAGGCTCCTGCAAATCATGCGATGCTACATAAGCAAACTGCTCCAATTCGGCATTGGATTGTTTGAGTTTTTCCACTGATTGTTTAATTTCGTTCTCCATTGCTTTGCGCTCGGTGATGTCTACGTTTGATTCAAGGACGCTTTTTACTTCGCCTCGTTCATCCTTCTCAACAAGCCACCAACTCTGAACTACTACGTTGCGGCCATCCTTCGTTATGTGGTAAAGTTCTCCAGACCACTGCCCAGACAATTCAACCTGAGAAACAATATCTCTTAGCGGCTCAGGAAACCTCGTTTTAAAAAGAACATGAGATTTTTGACCAACCGCCTCGCTCCTTGTCCAACCGTACAGTTTCTCTGCACCTTTACTCCAAAATGTGATAGTGCGATCAAATTTTGTAACAATTATGGCATCTGGACTAAGGTCGATAAGTGAAGCCTGTCTCTCAATTGCTTGTTGAGCTTGCTTGCCTCCAGTTACATCTCTGAAAAGTGTACCCACTGCGTTTTCGGAATACGAGAAATAGTAGCAATCTAAGTATTTGTTTATGTCTTTATTATAAAGCTCAACATGCTCTGATCTTCCACTCTTAGCAACCCTCTCAGGAACTTCAAACCAGTAAGACTCACAGTTTGGAGAAATATATCTTGCCGTCTTACCTGTAACATCTTTTGCTCTAACGCCCATTATTTTTTCATAAGCACAGTTAACTCTCAAAAATTTATGGTCATATGGCTTTCCTTTCTCATCATAAAGTAACTCGATTAACTGAAAACCATCTTGACTATTATCAAACACTGTACGGTAAAGATGTTCACTTTCTTTAAGTGCTTCTTCCCCTTTCTTGCGCTCGGTGATGTCATTTCCGTAAATATTTACATAGCCCTCCAAGATGACAGGCACAAACAAAAGCGAAAACGTCTTAGCTCCAAACGTTTCTTCAACCTCAACCCTCTTATCGGATGCTAAGACGCCGGCAACAACCTGACCAATATGCTCAGGCGCATGTCCGCCAACCTTACTATTCCACGCAGCCAAAAAAGAAACTCCGACTTGGTTGCAATAAAGAAATATGCCTTTTCCGTCTATGCGAAATATCGGATTAGGATTCTCAGAAGGAAACTTTGACAGGCTTTCAATTTCGCACTCTAGCTGCTTGCGCTCGGTAATATCCTCGAGTAAAGCGACAAAATAGCCCTTCTCTGGACAATAAGCCGAGACCTTATACCACTCGCCAAACGGCTCAACATGCTTTTCAAACTGAACGGACTCCCCCGTCAAAGCAACGTGACCATAAACGCCGATCAAATCTGCAGTATCCTTCTCAATACCCGGAAGAACCTCTGTTACTCTCCTACCTATAATTCGCCCTCTCTTGAGCCCCGTCATCCTTTCAAAAGCATGATTAACTTCAAGAAAAACATAATCAACAGGCTTACCAGCCTTGTCAACAACAATTTTGTGATAAGCAAACCCATCCAGCATCCTATTAAAAAACATGTCAAACTGTTTCCGATCGCCTCCAAGAAATTTTGACCAACCGCTCGCCAAAACGTCGTCTGCCATACCAAAGCTTCCCCTGTCATACTTTTAAGGATTTATAAGTTTAGAGTAATAAAAAAATAATTATTCTCCGATTAAACATAACGAGAAATTTCTCAATCGCATTATTGTCTTTTCTTCTGCTAACTGGGCAATTAAGAAGTAAATGGTTGTAATATAAATGCCAAGCCTACCTGTCCAAACCACAATATCACTGAATCGCACCTGCAAAGTGAGCCCGAACGAGCCAACCGCTTACAACACCAAGCCTAAGGTGTACCTCCAAACCATTCAATACAGTTACGAAAGCTTTGAGAATTTTAGTTTTGCTTTAAATAAAGCCTTTAGTTAAGTTTAAAGTCTGCCTTGGAATTATAGGTAGAGCACCTATCTGGGAGTCGAAGGGGAAAGGGTTTATGGTAAATCAGCCACCGCATCGTGCGCACGGCGTAAAAGTGCTCAAAGCCGTTTCTTCACCTCTCAGACTACAAATCCTTAACTTACTATTCGACAAAAGTGCTCTCTCTTACACTGAATTAATGAACCAGTTAAAAATGAACCCCAGCCGAGACGCCGGCAGATTTGCCTACCACCTAAAATTCATGTTAAAAGCAGACTTGGTTGAAGCAGATGTTGAAGCAAAAAAATACTATCTAACCGACCTTGGCAAAATGGTTCTCGACGTGGCAGACCGCATCGAGAAGAAAGCATTTAAGCCCAGAGGAATGCTTGTCCGCACATCACATTTAACAGTGGAAGAGTTTGATGCAAACAAAATAGCCAATTCGCTCATAAAAGAAGCAAAAGTCCCGGCTGAATTAGCGCAGAAAGCGGCTAAAGAAGCTGAAAAACGCCTACTTAAATCAAAAACAAAATACCTCACAGCATCGCTAATCAGGGAAATTGTTAATGGCATTTTAGTTGAGAAGGGCTATGAAGAGTACCGCCATAAACTCACAAGAGTAGGCATGCCCGTACATGAAGTAACGACTTCATTAGAATCAAAGGACGACCCAGCTGACTCAGCAACGTTACTTACAAAAGCAGGCCAAACCGTCCTTGGCGAGTACACTTTGCTCAACATTTTCCCAAGAGACATAGCTGACGCTCACCTCTCAGGTGCCATTCACATTGACAATTTAGGCACATGGATACTAAAACCAGACGAGATCAGCCATGACCTGAGATTTTTCTTCCAAAACGGCCTCAAACTGAATAATCCACTGCAAGTTTCAATGGAGCCTCCGAGTAACTTTGAATCAGCGTTGGCAGTTGCCTTTAACGTTGTCTTGCATGCAAGCAAAGAAACAAACCGAACTCAAACGTGCGATTACTTCAACGTTTTTCTCGCTCCCTTTGCAAAAGGCGCTGAAACAGCAAGAATAAAGGACAACCTGCGCTTATTCATTTTAAACCTAAACCAGCATGCCAACGCAACATTGGGGCTTGAGCTTTCAACCCCAAAATTAACCGCAGAAAAAGAAGCAATTGGTCCTCAAGGAAAAATATGCGGCAAATACGGCGACTTCACCCCAGAAAGCCAACTTTTAGCTTCACTTATCATTGAAGTCTTCACAGAAGAGAGTTCTCAGAAGCCACTGCTCAACCCACAGCTGGTCATAAAAATTGACAAAGACACTTTAACAAATGAAAACGCAAAAGCATTTCTCCTCAAAGTCCACCGCTTGGCAGCCGAAAAAGGAACACCCTACTTTGCTAACACCATAAAGAAAGAAGCTGAGAACACAGTTTTTTCCGCTTCAGGAGTTAAACTTACACCTGACTTTACTGGAGACTGGGAAACCGACACCCTTCGCACAGGCTGTCTTGGTAGTGCAACAATTAATTTGCCAAGAATCGCTCAAGAAAGTGAGAAGGATAAAAACAAGTTTTTCGATTTAGTGAGGGAACGTTTTGAACTTGCCGCCCGAGCTTTAGGAGTAAAAAACAATGCTCTCAAGCAGTTTGGAAAAAATTCATTGCCTTTCCTGCTAAAAAATGCCAATGGAGACACATATTTCAGGCTAGAAAACTGTTCACGAATAATTAATTTGGCTGGGTTCAAAGAAGCCGTAGAAGCTTTCACTGAAAAAAGCATAAACTCGGAAGAGAGCCGCAAATTCAGCGAGGAGGTAATTCAAAACATTTTGGCTTTCAAACAGAAAATCGGCAGGAAACATGGAAAACGCTTATACCCTGTAATACTTAGCAATCCTGAAGCATCAGAAAGGCTCGCCCAATTAGATATTGAGAAATACGGTGTAGCCAAAGTAAAATTCTCAGGAACACGAGAAAAATCCTATTACTCAACTGCAAGAAGGTTCCAAGTTAAAGCTGGCGAAACCCTCAGCATACAATCTGAAATGTTGGAGACCACGCAAAAAATGAAAGGGCTAAATGCTGGTGGCACCTTAAGCATTATAGAGTTGTGGGCCGCTGAGTTTAAGCCTGAAGCACTAATGGATTTGACCCGGCGCTTAATTGAAAATCAATCCTTGGAATTCTTCACTTACAATCGAATAATTAGCTTCTGCGATAACTGTAAAAAAAGCTGGCTCGGAACATTGCATAAATGTCCATCATGCGGCTCCATGAGCAATCTGGCAACTTTCGACCGCTTCACTTCTACATGAAAGCTTATTTGACTGCCCCAAGCACAAGCGACAGAAGCGCCATTCGCACTACAATGCCGTTCCAGACTTGCTGGAAATAACGTGCCTGCGGTGTGCTGTCAACCTCAGCGGCAATTTCATCTACACGCGGAAGCGGATGCAGAATTATCAGGTCTTTCTTTGCATTTTTCAAAGTTTTCAAGTCAATTCTATAGGTACCTTTAACTTTTGCGTACTCCGCTGCGTCAGGAAAACGTTCCCTCTGTATTCGTGTAACATATAAGACGTCAATTTGTGGGATTATGGTTTCCAAGTTGGCGTCTTCAGTTACTGGAATTGTATTTTTTATTGTTTGGAGCACGTCTTTTCGCATGCGGAGTGTTTCAGGAGAGACTAGATAGAGTTCTATGTTGTAGAGTGCAAGTGCATAAGCAAGCGAGTGGACCGTTCGTCCATAGCGCAAGTCGCCGATTATGGCTACTTTTAACCCGTCTATCTTGCCTTTTTCTTTGCGCATAGTGTAGAGGTCGATGAACGCTTGCGTCGGATGCTCCTCTGCGCCAGTTCCACCGTTTATTATGGGAACCTTAGAAAACTCCGCAGCCAATTTAGCAGCACCTTCCAAACTGTGCCTAAGTGCTATTGCATCAGCATAGTTCTCGACAGTGCGTATAGTATCCGCCAAGTTTTCGCCTTTCTTAACCGACGCAATTTCAGCATCCGCAAAGCCGATGTTGGACCCGCCTAGTTTTAGCATTGCTGTTTCAAAACTTAAACGCGTACGAGTGCTAGGCTCAAAAAACAATGTTGCAAGGATTTTTCCCTTAAGCATATCTGAACCTCTTGAAGCGAGGGGCTCCATGGACCGGCTGACGTCAAGGATGTAGTCGATTTCTTGGTGGGAAAAATCTCCAATGGATACAATATCTCTTCCTTGGAACTCCATTTAAAGGCACCCAAAAACAAGAAGCCGTTAACTGCTAAATAACACTTTGGATGCTTTCCGCTCGTTTTTTGTTTGCAAGTTAGTGCTTATATGCTTTTGTTGTTGCCTAGCGACTGCCACACATTTTTAATAACGACACTGAGGCAATACTAATTTAAATTAGAAATTTTGAAGGAATTTTGATGGAAGCAATTTTGGAAAAAATTTCTAAACGAGAGAAAACCCAAGAAAGTTTTAATTCACAAGGATACATGCCTCGAGTATATGAAGTTAGGTCACCATGCCAGTGGCTGGAACACTGTTATGATGGCAGATGCCCAGCATTCACAAAAGTTAATGGAAACTTTTACTGCGCACGTCCCAAACTAATCCATAGCTAAACACTGCTTTCATTAAGCATTAAACTGCGGGTTAGTATTAGCTCTTCAACGCATCTATCGCTTCTTTAACCACGGCAACTGACTTTCCAAAGCGCTCTCTTGTTTGATTAGACAACTCAAGCTCAATTATTTTTTCAACCCCGCTTTTCCCAAGAACAACGGGCACACCAATCGAAACGTCTGAAAAGTTATATTCGCCATCAAGGCATGTGGACACGCTCATAACTCGATTTCTCCCCGTTAGAATTGCGTCAGCTGTAATGGCAATTACGGCACCAGGAGCATAGATTGTTGAGCCTTTGAGTTTGATAACGTCAGAACCTGATGTTACTGTTAAATGAACTATTTTTTCGATCTGCTCTTTTGTTAGAAAGTTTGTTATGGGAATACCTGATACAGAGGCGTATTCAACCAGTGGAACCATTGAATCGCCATGTTCACCGATCACTAAAGCGCTAGTGTCTTCTCTTGAAACGTCCAATTCACTAGCAATGTATGTTCTAAAGCGTATTGTATCAAGGATATTGCCCATGCCGAATAAGCGGCTACGTGGAAAACCGGATTCTTTGAAGGCAACGTAAGTCATTATGTCAACAGGGTTTGTAACAATCATAAGCTTGCAG
>Ga0187848_10000735_pt1 | contig 29186 bp, 32 predicted proteins | sample June2016WEW_4_40_FD_132424 | JGI IMG/M metagenome (GOLD analysis project Ga0187848, IMG submission 132424) | Peatland microbial communities from SPRUCE experiment site at the Marcell Experimental Forest, Minnesota, USA - June2016WEW_4_40 | ecosystem: Environmental > Terrestrial > Soil >... | reverse complement strand
TGCCCTATCCTCCGCTCAGGTCCTTCCAGAGTGGACACCATCAACCTCGCCGTGCAATGATTTCTCATCGAACGGCGATTACCCCCTTAACTTCGTGTCTCACTCCAGGGGTTCACTTCAGTTTGCGCGGGACGCCCTCGTCCCGCTCTTTTCCCCAAGCACCAAGTCTCCGACACCGGCTAAGAGCCGGCCGGGGGGCCGGCTGCGGACCAGGGGGGTCCGCCCTACAACTTATGCGCATGTATCACATCACGGACACAAAAGTATGCGGCATTAGGCTTAGCAGGCCGCGCCACGAGCTTAAGTGAGAAGTATCTAATAAAGAGCAACCTGCTCTTCAGTTGGTTCCGCTCAACAGTACCAGGGCTCGGTCAGGTAGGGGATGGTGGCGCGGGCGGCTAGCGGGATATCGGGGAACTCGGCCGTCTGGGCGGCGCTCCAGATTTGGCGGAAAATGCCGGCCCGGCTCGCGTGGCTGCGTTCTTCGGACTGAATCAGAGACTGCATCTTCGATTGCAGGCGGTCCAGCGCGGGGTCGTCGCTTTGCCATGGGTAAGCCAAGGAGCGCGCGTCGAAAGCACCGACCCTGCTCCGGATTTCGGGAACGTCGAGCAGCAACGAGCCTTCCGGGATCAGCAGGCGAATGGCGAGTTGGATGGGCGCCACCGAATCGACCAGGTCGAGCTCGGCAATCTCTCTGAGAAAGGCGCGGTAGCCGGCGAGAGTGGTCCAGGGATTGAACGGAATGAACGTGGGCGCCACGGGAAGGCGGGCGGCACGGGTGAGCGCCAGGGCTTCCAGGAAATCCGCGCGAGTATGGCCCTTGGCCAGGGTGGCCAGCACCGCGTCGTCGAGCGATTCCACGGCGCTGGTCACGAACAGGCACCCGGTGGCGCGCAAGACCGGCGCCAGGTCGCGATGCGCCAGCAGGTGCTCAATCTTGATGGTGGGGTCGTAGGTCAGCTCCGGCCACTCGCGGTGCAACGCTTCCACCAGGCGAACCGCGTGGCCGGGAGCGTTGAAGAAATCCGGATCGCCGAAAGTGATGTGCTGGGCGCCAACGGCAACCTGGCGGCGGATGTCTTCCAGCACCACCTCCGCCTGCACCACGCGGAACCGGCCCCGGTACACGGGAACCACCGGGCAATGGCGGCACAGGTGCTTGCAGCCGCGAGTGGTTTCGGCGTAGCCTACAGTCTTAGTCGCGCCGCCGGCCGCCAAACGGGCGTAAGAGGCCAGCGGCGGAAGGCCGGCGCGGTCCGGCACGCGAAACTGCTGGCGATCGAGCACGATCAGCCGCGATGGGCCCGTGGTTTCCGCGCTTGCCAGCGTCCGGCACAGATCGACAAGCGCCTTTTCGAATTCGCCTCCGATGATGTGGGCCACGCCCGCCTGGCGCAGAATCGCTTCGCTGAGCGGCGCATAAAGCCCATAGGCGCACAGCACGGCGCGCGGATTGGCGGCGCGGACCCGCTCGATGACGCGGAGCGCCAGCCGGGTGGCGGTGTGCATCGGGAGGAAGAAGGCAACCATGTCGGCATGGGTCACCGCCGCGGCCGCTAACGGCGCACGCGAAAGGTCGAAACATCCTACATTGTGCCCTTCCTCACGCAACCACGCCGCCGGAGAAGCCAGCCCGAACGGTTGACGGCCCAGTTCGTAGGTCGAGATCAGCACCACTCGCACGTTCCCATTATGCCGGACTGGTAGAATCGGAGTAGCACTCGTCTTTAGTTCTCATGATCGCCGCGACTACCATTGTTGACGAGATCCTGGATCTCAAAAAACAGCGCCACGCCACGTTGCTGGCGCATCATTACCAGGCACCCGAGATTCAGGAACTCGCCGATGTCATCGGCGACAGCCTGGAACTGGCCCGGAAAGCGCGCGATTTCTCGGGCGACGTGATCGCCTTTTGCGGCGTCTGGTTCATGGCCGAAACCGCCAAGGTGATCAACCCGGGCCGGGTGGTCGTCGCGCCCGATCGCGAGGCCAGTTGCAGCCTGGTGGAGAGCTGCCCGGTGGAGGCCGTGCGCGCGTTCCGCCAATCGCACCCGGACCACGTCATCGTCAGCTACATCAACACTTCGGTGGAGGTGAAAGCCGAGAGCGACATTCTGTGCACCTCGCGGAATGCGGTAAAAGTGGTGAACTCTATTCCTCGGGAAAAGCCGGTAATGTTCCTCCCGGATCGAAATCTGGGCGCTTTTGTGAAGCGGCAGACAGGCCGGCAGAATCTGGAAGTGTGGCAGGGTGTTTGTTTCGTGCACGACACGTTTCCGGCGCGGCGGCTGGCGGAGGCGCGGCTGGAACATCCGCGGGCCGAAGTGGCAGCCCACCCGGAATGCCCGGAAGCGGTGCTTGCCATGGCCGATTTCGTGGGCTCCACCTCGGCCATCATCGAATACTGTTCGTCCAGCGACGCACAGGAATTCATCGTCATGACCGAAAGCGGCGTGCGTTTTTCGCTCGAACGGCAATCGCCCGCCAAGCGTTTCTATTTCGTGGCTAACGAGCAGTGCAATTGCAGCGAGTGCCCGTACATGCGGTTGAACTCGCTCGAAAAGCTGCGCAACGCTCTGCGCGATCTCACGCCCCGCGTGGAATTGCCGCCGGACATTATGGCGCGGGCGCTGGCGCCGCTCGAGCGCATGCTGGCCCTGCGATGACCGTCGTCGAACCGGCGCCGCTGGTCGATTCGTTCGCGCGCCTTCACGATAATCTTCGCATCAGCGTTACCGACCGCTGCAACATACGCTGCACCTATTGCATGCCGGAAACGGGTGTCCCCTTCATGCCCCACAGCGAAATCCTGACTTACGAGGAGATCGAGCGGTTCGTGGGCGTCGCCGTAACCCTGGGCGTGAATAAAATCCGCGTCACCGGCGGCGAACCGCTGGTGCGGCGCGATCTTCCCGATCTTATCCGCCGCCTGGCTGCGGTTCCCGGCGTCCGCGACCTGGCGCTCACCACCAATGGCGTCCTGCTGGACCGGTTCGCTGAGCCGCTCTACGCCGCCGGCTTGCGCCGCCTCAACGTCCATCTGGACACGCTCGACCGCGAACGCTTCCGCCAGATCGCGCGGCGAGACGAACTAGATCGCGTACTGGCCGGGCTCGACGCCGCCAAACGGGCCGGCTTTGTCAACATCAAGCTCAACGCCGTAGCCGTCAAGAACCTGGTCGAACCGGATATCGTGCCCCTCGCGAACTTCGCCCGCCGCAACGGATTCGAGGTCCGCTACATCGAGTTCATGCCGCTCGATGCGCAGAATCTGTGGGACCGCGGCAAGGTGCTATTGGCCGACGACATTCTGGCCATGCTGGCGCGCGAAATCGCCCCGCTCCATCCGGTACCCGACCCCGACCCGCGCGCTCCCGCTTCGGAATATGCCTTTGCCGACGGCATCGGACGCGTCGGCATCATCGCGTCGGTGAGCCGCCCTTTCTGCGGCAACTGCAATCGCATCCGCCTGACTTCGGATGGCAAGCTGCGCTACTGCCTGTTCGCCCTGGAAGAAGACGATGTGAAGGGGTTGCTTCGAACGCACGCGCCCGATGCCGAAATCGCCGCCGCCATTCGCCGCAATATCGCCGGCAAGTGGGCCGGCCACGAAATCAATAGCACCCATTTCGTGGCTCCGCCGCGGCCGATGTATTCGATCGGGGGGTAAGCGCGCGCCGGTTCGAGCGGCAGGTTGTTCAACCTGCGGACTGATCGTTCAATCGGTCCAGCCGGGCGCAGCCCGGCCGTGAGCCGCCGAGCCTGAAGCCTGGCTCAACTCAAGTTCCACGACCTGAGGAGTTGCGAGGTTCATGCGCCGGGAGAATGGCCGCGCGGGGCGTGGTAGAGTTGCAGTATGAAGTTCCCGGCACGGATTGAGTCGAACCCCGCGGTAATGATGGGCAAGCCGTGCGTGAAGGGCACCCGCATCCCAGTCTACCTGCTGCTCGAAAAAATGGCGGCCGGTGAAACTTCCGACCAACTAATTGCCGCCTACCCCCAGATCACCGTTGCGGACTTGCGCGCCTGCCTGGAGTACGCCGCGGCGCTGGCGGCTGACGAGGTCGTTCTTACGGAAGCGTGAAGCTCCTACTGGACGAGAACCTCTCGCCACTCCATGCCGGCACGCTCCGGACCCTGGGCCACGATGCTGTCTCGGTGGTGGAGCTTGGGCTTTCCGGAGCCGACGATTCGGTCGTGCGGGATGCTGCCATCAAGCAAGAGAGGATACTCGTCACGCTCGACGCCGACTTCGCCAACGTGCTCAGGTTTCCCCCAGCCGAGACGCCCGGGGTTGTGCGTTTCCGTATCCACCCGGCGATAGAGGAGGCCATCGACGCCGCTCTTCGCTCGGCAATCCCCCGCCTGGCTCAAATGAGCCTGGCCGGCAAACTTGTCGTGGTTGACAAACACAAGATTCGAATCCGCAGTTGATTGAACCTGCCTTGGGGCCCCGATCAGGAAACGGAGGAGGGGGCGCGACCGGGAGCGCGACAGAGTTAGCCCGGCTTCCGAGAATATACTGACAGCAGTGGAAGCGAATCTCGATCACGAACGCCAGCAGGCCCATGCGTTGCTCGATATGCTACCGGCCGACTTCCAAGACATCGTTGACTACATTCGCCGGGACAACCTCAGCGCAGCGCATTGGCCAGACCATTTACGAACGCCTGCCCAGACTGGGAACCTTCCCCTGCCGCCTCTGCCCCTTATTGCGGTATACCGGGTGCGCGAACACGTCGGGGTGGTGGAGATCGTCAATCTGATCCACGGGGCGTAGCGCTGGCCGCCTGCAGAGTAAGCAACCCGGCTACCGCCCCTCCGGCCGATATCTCTTCCGCACCCATTCCAGCGCTTCCTCCGCTGTTGCCACGCTGCCCTCTAGCTGCGCGTCTTCGACGGCGTCGAGGATCTTCGCGAACTGCGGGCCCGCGATGTAACCGGCGGCGATCAGGTCGGCGCCGCTCACAAGGCGCTTAGGCTTCAACTGTTCTTCGCCGAGTTCGGCCAGGCGCCGGCGGCAGAATTCCCACCCTTCCAAGTGGCCGCTGCCGGCCAAACAATCGAGGCGATGCAACTCCAGGTGATCGTCGAAATTCGGTTGGCGCAGGAAGCGTTTCAGGGTGCTCTCCTTCATCCGTCCCACGTTCAGGAAGCGCATGTGATTGGCCACCAGCGCCTCCACTTGTTCGGTCTCGTCGCGCGAGGCGCGCAGGCGTGCCAGAATCCCGCGCGCCAGCCGCGCGCCTTCTTCGGCGTGGCCATCGAAGCGAATGCGGTCCGCCATTCGAAAGGTGGGGGGCTTGCCCACGTCGTGCAGCAGCGCGCCCCAGGCCAGGGTGGGGCTGGCGCCCTTCAGGTTTTCGAGCAGGAGCAGCGTGTGCGTCCACACATCGCCCTCGGGATGGAACTCAGGCGGCTGCGCCACGCCTTTCATCGCCGCCACTTCCGGCAGCAGCACGCTTAACATGCCGCTCGCGTCCAGCAGCTCGAAACCGCGGCGCGCCCCTCCTTCGGTCAGTATCCGTTCCAGCTCATCCCGCACCCGCTCCGGCGCCACCTTCATGATCGACTCGTGCCGCCGCACCATCGCCGCCCAAGTTTCGGTTTCGATCTGGAAACCGAGCCGGGCCGCGAACCGAACCGCCCGCAGCAGGCGCAAATGGTCTTCCGCGAAGCGTGCCTCGGGGTCGCCTATGGCGCGTACCGTGCGCGCTTCCAGGTCGCGGCGCCCTCCCACAAAATCCAGCACTGCTCCCGTTGTAGGATCCATCATGAGCCCGTTGATGGTGAAGTCGCGCCGCAGCACATCGGCACGGGGATCGGTTTCAAACTCGACTGAGGTGGGGCGCCTGCCGTCGTCATACTCGCGGTCGCTGCGAAAAGTCGCCACTTCGACCTGAACGGCGCCCTCACGCACCAGCACTACCCCGAAGTGCGCGCCCACCGCTCCGGAACCGGGGAACAGGTCTATCAGGCCCTCGGGGCGTGCGTCGGTGGAAATGTCGAAATCGGTGGGCGTCACGCCCAGCAGAAGATCGCGCACCGAGCCGCCCACCAGGTAGGCCTGGTATCCCGCGGCGCGCAACCGCGAAGCCACGGCGCGCGCCAGTTGGGCAGCATCCGGGGTTGGCCGCTCGCGGTTGCTGCCTTGCCGCTCCCGCTCCACACTCTGATGGTAGCCTGCCGCGCATGTTAAGATGTGAAGGCTTATTTCACCTCAGAAACATTGCTCGAACCTTGATTTATGGCTCTCTGGCGCCAAGACGGAGAAGACGTTTCGTGACTTCCGGACAGCGGCAAGGGACGGTGAAAGTAGTTGTCGCCACCACCGTCATGTTGTCGTTCATTTCGTTCTGGCGGGCCGCCGCCATCGTGCTCAGCGACTTGGCCTCTTCGGCTTACTACGTCGGCGGTATTGCGGAGCAGGCGATCGGGAAGGCCGCGCCCTGGTTCATCCTCAGCATCATGCTGTTCTCCTACGCCGTGCGCGCCATCTACATCGAGAGCTGCTCGATGTTCGTGCGCGGCGGCGTTTACAAAGTGGTGCACGAGGCGATGGGCGGCACGCTGGCCAAGTTTTCGGTCTCGGCCTTGATGTTCGATTACGTGTTGACCGGCCCTATCAGCGCCGTCAGCGCGGGTTTGTACCTGGGCGGCTTGATCAACGAAACCGCTGAATACCTGCGCATCCCGAGTCTGCACGTCCACCCGCCGTATTTTGCCGCGGTTTTTGCCGCCGGGGTCACGATTTATTTCTGGCGCAAGAACATCATCGGCATTCACGAATCCAGCGAAAAGGCGCTTCGCATCATGCAGATCACCACGGTGATGGTGGTGATCCTAATCGCCTGGTGCCTGGCGACCATCTTCACGCGCGGCTACCAGCCTGTCCCGCTTCCCACCATGAGCAATCTGCATTTTGCGCCGGATGCGCTGGGGTGGCTCAAAGGTACGGTTGCGCCGAAAATCACTTTCATCGCCATCCTGGTCGGCCTGGGTCATTCGCTCCTGGCCATGAGCGGCGAGGAGAGCCTGGCCCAGGTGAATCGCGAAATCGCCTTTCCGAAGCTCAAGAACCTGGAGCGCGCCGGATTCGTGATTTTCATCTACAGCATGCTCTTCACGTCCCTGGTTTCGTTCTTCGCGGTGATGATCATACCCGACGTTCAACGCCAGCACTTCCTGGATAACCTAATCGGCGGCCTGTCGATGTTCCTGATCGGCCCGCTGCCGGTGCGTATGCTCTTTCACGGCTTCGTGGTGCTGGTGGGCATGTTGATTCTGTCCGGCGCGGTGAACACGGCCATCATCGGTTCCAACGGCGTGCTCAACCGCGTGGCTGAGGACGGCGTGCTGCCCGACTGGTTTCGTCACCCCCATGGCCGCTATGGAACCACTTCCCGCATCATCAACCTGATCGTCATCCTGCAACTGGTAACCATCGTCATTAGCCGCGGCGACGTGAACATGTTGGGCGAAGCCTACGCCTTCGGGGTGGTGTGGAGCTTTGCCATGAAGGCGCTTTCGGTGTTGGTGCTGCGCTATAAGCAGCCCACCGGGCGGGAATGGAAAGTGCCGCTGAATTTCCGTTTGGGTAACACGGAAATCCCGCTGGGCTTGCTGCTGATCACGCTTTCGCTGTTCGCCCTGGCAATTATCAATGTTCTGACCAAGGAGGTGGCCACCATCTCCGGCGTCACCTTCACTATCGCCTTCTTCATCGTCTTCGAACTCTCCGATATTGCCAACCGCAAGCGCAAAGCCGCCCACCCGGCGGAACTGGAAAAATTCCGCCTCGATCCCAAGGATGAGCTGAGCGCCGGCACCACCAGCGTCCGTCCCGGCAACGTGCTGGTGGCCGTGCGCAATCCCAATCGCATGCAACATCTTTCCCGCATCTTGGCCAAGAACGATACGCGCAAGCAGGATATCGTAGTGCTCAGCGTGCGCCAGGTCACGCAGGCCGCCTCGGGCGAGCACCCGCTCGACACCGACCAGATTTTCTCCGACGATGAAACCAACGTCTTCACCCGCGTGGTGAACCTGGCGGAAAAAGCCGGCAAGCACGTGGAGCTGATGGTAGTGCCGGGGTCGGACCCGTACGAGGCCGTGGTCCAAACTGCCGCCCGCCTTCAATCCTCGCGCGTCGTCATGGGCCTGTCGCCCAAGCTGTCCCCGTCCGAACAGGGCGCCCAGGTGGGCCGGTACTGGGAACAGTTGCCGGAGCCGCGGCCTTCCATCTCGCTCGAAATCGTGCTCGAGAATCAGAAGGACGTGGTGTTCTTCAACCTGGGTCCGCACCCGCCGCGTTTGTGGCCCGAAGACATCGACCTGGCGCATCGGCTTTGGCTGGAACTGAGCGGCATGGGTCCCGGCTCGAAGCTGCATCACCGCGATATCATCGGCGTGGCACTGCGCCGCATGAGCGCCGAATTGCATTCCGACCGCAAGCCGGAAGTCGTGTCGGACGTGCTGAAAGAAGTATCCGGCGCCAACGGCCACGCGACCGACGGAAAAGCATAGGTGACTAACCAAAGGCGATGACAGGCCGAAGGCCTATTCCACAAAGCTGCAATCAGCGATGAAAGGTCTTCGCAAGATCCACATTAATATGTGATACACTATTTTATGTGGAAACCCGCAATATTACTTTCAACCTCCCTGCGGATCTCCTCCGGCAAGCCAAGGTCTACGCCGCCGAGCATGACACGGCCATCAACACACTCGTGCGGCAGATGCTGCAGGAAATGCTAGAACGAGAGGGGCGGGTACGGGCGGCCGCCGATAGGTTGCTTGCTCTCGCCGATCGAGGACCCTACTTCACAGCCGACCCCGGCTCGATCCGGCGCGAAGAATTGTATGAACGGCGCTAAAGCCTTTTTTGACACCAACGTGCTGCTCTATATGTACGGGGGTGATGCGGGCAAACAGGCACGCGCGAAAGAGCTCTTTCGGCAGTATGCTCTGACTGGCCGTATGTTGCTGAGCACCCAAGTAGTTCAGGAGTTCTACGCGGCCGGCTCAAGAAAGCTCGGCATGCCGCGCCGGGAGTTGGGCGACGCCACCGCCGCTCTGCTGGATTCTCCACTCATCGTCGTCGGCCCATCGCAAATCACGGCGGCTATTCAAAATGAAGAACGCTACCAGATCTCCTTCTGGGACGCCCTGATTCTAGCTGCCGCGGAATCCGGAGGCGCCGAGGTCTTGTACACGGAGGACTTGAACCATGGACAACAGTATGGAACAGTCCTGGCGCGTAACCCATTCCGCTCCACCTGAATCGAACGGCTCTCACGGGGTCTTTGGCTGTCTTGCGAGATACTGCTCTACCGTCTGGATATCGCGGGCTATTGCCGCCGATGCGGCTGGGTTGGCTTGTTGCGCCTTCTTCAGCGAGTCCAGCACGGCACGATAATCGCTTACGTGTGAGTAAAGCGACGCCAGAGCTCTGTAGGGAAGAGACCTGTTGTAGTCCGGCGCGTCGGTATCGAGCGTGAGCGCTTTGCGCAAGACCGCCTCCCCGAGCGCGAGCTGCTGCCGTTTCTCCTCGGGAGATGGCGCGATGGCAGTCAGACGCTCATAGCAAAGCCCTTCGTCTAACAGCGGCCGCGGGTCGTCCGGAAAGAGTGCGGCGGCCTCCTGGTAGCGAGCCAGTGCTTGACGATAGTAATTGAGCTTCTCCTCGTTCGATGCACCAACTTCGCGACTGAAAACGATGTTGCCCCGCTCAATCATCGCTGTTCGGTAGTTGGGATCGATCGAGGGCACATTGCCGGCAGCCAGGAGCTCCAGCGCGTGGCGCACGGCCTCTTCGGACTCGCGGCGCAGTTCATCCCTCTCACGGATCAATGGCTCCCGCGCATCCGGCGGAGCGGTTGCAAGTTCCTGGGTAGCCATCTTTGCCTGGCCTTCGCACGCCTCCGCAAGCCGGCTGAGAAGCCGCGCATCGGACGATGCGAAGCCCGACGCGATCCGCGACGCCAACCCAAAGTACTTCACCGCATTGGCGTACGCTTCCTTCTTCTGTTGCCAAGCCGAAGAGCCGGGTGTGCCGCCGTCGAGGTTGGATGCTCGAGTGAGATATGCATCGCCCAGACCCTCGTACACCGGTGAAAGAATGAGCCGGAAGTTGCCCGCAATGTTCGATTGGTTGGATTCGCCAATCTGCATTGCCTGATTCAGATAGACCAGCGCTTTATCGGCCTCCGGCGGATTCAAGTGGAGATACGCCAACCCCAAGTTCGTCAGCGACCACATATTTCCAGGATCGGTATCGACCGCGGTTGTCCACAGGCTCAGACCTGGCTGGGGACGGCCGTTCCATTCAACGGTTTTGCCGCACCAGACTTCCGCGCGGGCGTAAGCGCACAAGGTGAAAACGGTTGCCACCAACGCGAGAGCAGCGCAGACCGCGGACTGCTTGGGCCGCGAGGAGGGGAAATACATGGCAGCCAGCGCGAGCACTACCAGGATGGCTCCGGCCGTGGGCACGAACAGATAGCGGTCGGCCATCTTGGTGCTGGTCGATATGAGGTTCGAGACCGGGATCAAAGCGATGAAAAACCAGAAAATCCCGAAAGCGACGAGCCGGCGATTGCGATCCGGCGAACCGGCCAGGCGTACAGCGATCCAGATTGCCGCACCAACCAGTGCCGCTCCGAGCACACCTTTCACGCTGACATACGGAATGACGGTCCAGGCATAGGAAGCGCTCATGTGGATGGGCACGAAAGCCTTTTCCGCGTAGTCGAGCATGATCTCAAACGTCTGGTTTAGCGTGGGCACCAGTTCCAATCCACCTTTGATGGCGCCCACCTGTTGTTGCGCCCAGATGGTCCAAGCGGAGCCGGCGCCGAACACGACACTGAGTACCACGAACGGCGGACCTAATACCCGTATGCCGGTGCTGGTTCCCGCGCGAAAACCCGACAGCTCCCGGGGGGATGGCGCGGCCGCTAGCATCAGGAGCAACAGGCCAATCGATACCACGATCAACCAGCCCCCATGCATCGCGTCTCTATCCAACAGGGTGCGGAAGATCGCTGTGGAAACGCCGCCGACAACCAGAAAGATCGCTGTTAATGCAAATACGCGAGTCAGGAGTGGGTGGGACTGCTTGTTCCCCCAGCGCCAGCTAAAGACTCCGGCGTGGGCGCCGGAGCAGAATTCGTACGCGACGAACAGCACGGGAAGGATCACGGCGACCGGTTTGGAGAGGATGGCGAGCAGAACCAGGAAGACGGCGATCGCGTGCCGGAGCCTCCATTGGCTTACGTTCGAGGCCGCGCGCGCCCACAGCCAGGCGAGGAAGGATAACGCAATAAAGACCAGCGACACCAGATCCTTTCGTGCCGAGAGCCAGGCGACCGCTTCGACATGGATCGGATGAACCGCATAAATCAAAGCCCCGAGCACCGCGAGAATTGCGGGAATACCGAGCCGGCGATATAGCCAAATCAGCAGCGAGGCGCCGAGAATGGCATAAAGCAGATGGGTGATGCGGAACGGTAGCGCGTCGAAACCCTGCGTCTTATCGGCAAACGCGCGATGACCAGCCACGTCGTGGTCGTGACCGGATGAAAATTGGCAAAGTACGGCTCGGTCCAAACCGCGTCCATACGGGAAAATGCGGAGCTCACGTGGACGTACGGACTGTACACAAGGTAGAAGGGGTCTTCGTAATCGATGGTCGGAACCCGGACCGTCTGTCCATAAATGATGGCGGTGCCGATGGCAATCAGGACAATACCGGCGAGCCAGAGGTAGCGCAATCGCTCGCCTGGCCAGTTTCCCGCCTCGATACTCTTCTCAGATTGCTTCCCTGACTCGGCAAGTCGAACGGCTTCTTCTTTTTGGAACTCGCGCCGGCGTTTTCGTTTCATGAAAGAAGTTTGATTCTAGACCGCGAGCCAAAACCAATGCAAATGCCCGGCGCCGGCCCTGCCCTACACGCCTTCCGCCACGTGTCCGTAGAAGAGGTGGGTATCGTAGAGCATGGTGACGTAGCCGTCCTGTTGGAAGCGCGCGAAGATTTCTTCGAGACTCTCCACCATGGCCGGATAGTTCGCCGCGCTGGGGAGCGGCGCGTAGCTGGAAGAAGTCAGACGGCCGATCAATCCTTCGCAATCGAGCAACTGGCGGTTGTCCAATCGCGCCTTCCGGAACGGACCGCCGCAGACGCGGGCGATATCGCTTTCCTCGATGCGATTGGGCTCCCACGCGAAGCCGCGCACCAGCGCCTCGTATTCCGCCATGAAACCCGGAGCCGGCTGCCGCTCGTTCCAAACCAGCACCAACCATCCGCCGGGACCGAGAATGCGGTGGAATTCCGCGCGCGCCGCGTCCGGTTCGAACCAGTGAAAGGCCTGCCCCGCGGTGATGAATTCGACGCTCGATGGGTCCAACCCGGTGGCTTCCGCGCGCCCGCCGGTCATTTGAAAACGCGGCACGCCCGCCAGAAGCCGTTCTCCGGCCTGGCGCATTTCGGGGTTGGGCTCCACGCCGGTCACTTCGCAGCCGAATTCCAGGAACACCCGCGCCAGCAGCCCGGTGCCGCAGCCGATATCGGCCACCCGTGCCGCCGGCTCGAGCCCGCACTCGCGTGCCAGCAAGGCGGCCAGTTCTTTCGGATACCCGGGACGATAGCGCTCGTAGTGCCCGACGCGCGATGAAAAGCGAAGGGTGGGGTCGGGTTCAGTCCGCACGGCTAATATATCTTCTCGTGACCGGCCCGGAGGCCTGTCCTGCTATTCTGCTCATGACTACAATGATGGTAACCATTTTATGAACTCTTCACCGCACATCGTTGTGGTCGGCAGCGCCAACGTCGATCTGACCACCTTCACCGACGGCTTCCCCCGGCCCGGGGAAACCATCTTCGGACGCAGTTTCCAACTGGGGTTTGGCGGCAAAGGCGCAAACCAGGCCGTGGCCGCGCGGCGATGCGGTGCGCGGGTGTCCATGGTGGCGCGGGTGGGCGACGACCTGTTCGGCCCCGCCACCATCGAAAACTTCCGCGCCTGCGGCATCGATACCACGCATGTCGCGATCACGCCCGGAACGGCCAGCGGCGTAGCGCCGATTTTCGTCGATAGCTCCGGCCAGAACCGCATTCTGGTAGTGAAGGGCGCCAACGACTGCCTGTTGCCCGGCGATATCGATGCCGCCGCCGATCTGCTGCGCCAGGCCGATTGCATCGTGCTGCAGCTCGAAGTACCCCTTGAAACCGTTTACTATACGTTGCGATTGGCGGGGCGGCAGGGAATTCGCACACTGCTCAATCCGGCGCCTGCCCAACCCCTCGATTTTGGCGAAATCGCCAACGCCGACTACCTGATCCCCAATGAAACCGAGGCGGAAGGGCTCTGCGGCCTGCCGGTGCGCAACCTGGAGGAAGCCCGCGCCTGTGCCTTCCGGCTGGTGGAATACGGCGTTGCGAACCTCATCCTGACGCTGGGCAAGAACGGCGCCTTGGCTGCGGGCCGGGGCCGCTTCGAGCACATTGCGGCCTACCCGGTGGACGCCGTGGACACCACCGGAGCGGGCGATGCCTTTATCGGCAGCTTCGCCAACTTTCTGGCCGGCGGCATGGACGAAGCGGAGGCCATTGCGCGTGCCAACATGTATGCGGCGCTTTCCACGCTAAGCGTGGGCACCCAGATGTCCTTCGTCACCCGCGAGCGCTTCGACGCCGCCTGGGCGGCTGGAACCACGGCGCCGGGCGCCCCGCTCCCGGTATCCTGATCAGACCGCAACGCCCGCATTCACCAGGCCTTTGTAATACGCCACCGTTTGGCGCAACCCCTCCTCCAGAGACACGCGAGGCTCCCAGCCTAGCAGTGTGCGAGCTTTCGAAATATCGGGTTGGCGCTGTTGGGGATCGTCTTCCGGCAGCGGCCGAAACTCGATACGTGCCTTGGTTCCGGTCAGGGCGCGGATGCGTTCGGCGAATTCCAGAATGGTCATCTCGCGCGGATTGCCCAAATTGACGGGATAGCGCTCGCTCGAAAACATGAGCCGGTACAATCCATCCACCATGTCGCTCACGTAGCAGAAACTGCGGGTCTGTTTGCCCTCGCCAAAAACCGTCAGGGGAGCGTCGCGCAGCGCCTGGTCGAGAAATGCCGGCACCACCCGGCCGTCGTTGAGTTTCATCCGCGGCCCGTAGGTATTGAAGATCCGCGCAATGTTCGTAGCCAGGCCGTGCTTGCGGTGGTAGGCCATGGTCAGAGCCTCGGCGAAGCGCTTGCTTTCGTCGTAGCAGGAACGCGGTCCCACCGGGTTGACGTTGCCCCAATAGGTTTCCACCTGCGGGTGCACGGCGGGGTCGCCGTATGTCTCCGAAGTGGAAGTCAAAAGAAACCGGGCGTTGTTGAGCCGCGCCAACTCCAGCATGCGCCGAGTGCCTAACGACCCCACATCCAGCGTCTCGATCGGATAGCGAAAATAATCGAACGGACTCGCCGGTGAAGCCAGATTGACCACCGCGTCCACGGGACCCTGGATCTCGAATGGCTCGGTGATATCGCGCTCGAGAAACTCGAAGCGCGGATCTCCCGAGAGGTGACCGATGTTCCTCAATGCGCCAGTCAGGAAGTTGTCGAGACCCACCACCTGGTGTCCTTCCGCCAACAAACGGTCGCACAGGTGAGAGCCGATAAAACCGGCGGCGCCGGAGACGACGATTCGCAATTTCCCTCCCTTGGAGACCCTTTCTCTTATGCCATGCTACAGTCTAACTGGTCCGCATTATGCGAAACGCCACGTGGCCCGAACCATGGATCCTAGTGCTGCTAATGGCCGCATCCGCCGCCCTATTTGCTCTCCGCCTTGGAAGAGTCGTCGGTGTGATCCGCGGCTCGCGTCCATCGCCGGATTTCTCCATACGTCCGGTGGGGCCGAGGCTTCGCCGGTTTTTGTGGGAAGTGATGGCCCAGGGAAAGGTCATTCGCGAACGTCCGTTACCCGGGTTGGCGCACGCTTTCGTCTATTGGGGCTTTTGCGCCTTTGCCCTGGTTACCGTCAACCATCTCGCTTCCCCGTTCGGCGTCCGAATCTTGGATCGGACCCACGCCATATCCCGATTTTACTTTAATTTCGTGGCAATTTGGGCGATTTTGGTCGCCGTTTCGATTTTCGGCCTGTTCATTCGGCGGTTTATCGTACGTCCCGTGTGGCTGGGGAAAGTCTCCGCCGAGTCGGGCGTGATTGCCACGCTGATTTTCGTGCTGATGGTTACGTACCTGGCAGGTCTGCGGCTGGAGGAAGGTTCCGCCCTGGCGCACGCGAACTGGTGGCTGCATACCCTGATGCTGCTGGCTTTCCTTCCCCTGATACCGCACACCAAGCACCTACACCTGGCGCTCAGCCCGATCACGGTTTTTCTCGGGCGCGACGGATTCAGCCGCATTCCGCCTCTCCAGGGCGATGAAGATTTCGGCCTCGACACCGGAAAGGACGTCACCCGTATCGACGCTCTGCAGGCGTTTTCATGCGTGGAATGCGGCCGATGCACGGAACATTGCCCTGCCTATAACACGGGCAAGGTGCTGAGCCCGAAGGAAGTCGTTCTGGGGTTGCGCGGTTTTCTGCGCCAGAATGGCCCGCGCGCAGCAGCGCCGTTGCTGGGCCCGCACATTTCCGAAGAGGCCGTTTTTCAGTGCACCACCTGCGGCGCCTGCGAGTATCAATGTCCGGTCGGGATTCAGCACCTGCCCCTGATGGTCGGCCTGCGGCGCGGCGCCGTGAACACCGGCAAATGGGAGGACGATTACGGCGGCAAGCTGTTCCTCAATCTCGAGCGCAACGGCAACGCTTTGGGATTCGCGGCCTCGGAGCGCCAGAAGTTCATCGAGAAGAACTCCCTTCCGATCTTTGACGGCGCCCAGGAGTATTGCCTGTGGCTGGGCTGCATGGGCGCATACGATCCGCAGGGACGCGAGATCGTGTTGTCGCTGGCGCGCCTGCTTGGCCACGCCGGGGTGAGTTTCGGCGTGCTGCGCAAAGAGAAATGCACCGGCGATCCGGCGCGGCGGCTGGGCAACGACCTGGCGGTCTCCGAGCTAGCCGCAGCGAATATCGAGACCATCCGCGCCGCTAAAGTGAATCGCATGGTCTCCATCTGCCCGCATTGCGTGCGCACCATCGGCACGGACTGGCGCGAGTACGGCGCCGATTTCCCGATCGAGCACCACAGCCAGTTGCTGGCGCGGCTGGGTACGCGATTGCCGGCGTCCGATGGCAAGGCCGAGAAAACAGTCTTCCACGACCCCTGCTATCTGGGCCGCTATCGCGGCGTGTACGAAGAACCGCGAAGCGTTGCCGCCCGCTACGGCGCGCTCGCCGATCCGCCGCGCGCCCGCGGCCGATCGTTCTGCTGCGGCGCAGGCGGAGGGCAGATGTTTCTAGGCGAAGAGAAAGGCAAGCGCGTGAACGTCGCGCGAGCGGAAGAGTTGACGGCCACCGGCGCCAGGGTCATCGCCACCGCGTGCCCGTTTTGTCAGACCATGTTCCGGGACGCGCTCGGCGGTGTAGCTGGCCCGGCGCCGCAACTGCTCGATATCGCGCAGATTGCGGCGGCTCGGTTGCCGAGCGCTACGCCAGGTGGTCCAGGCTCAGGCTCACGTTGAGCGCGGCCGCCAGCTTCTTCAGCGTGGGAATCCCGCCCTGTTTATGCCCCGCCTCAATCGCAGCGATCATCGGGCGCGACACCTTGGAGACCTTCGCCAGCTTTTCCTGGGTCAGGCCGCGATGCTCCCGCCATATTCTAACCGTGCTCTCGCCAGCAAGGCGGCGTTCGACGATTCCAAACGATATGATCTCGTCCTCGCCGCGTTCCAGGCGGGCCTTGGCAGCATCGTAGGCTGCGACGTCGGTGGCGACAGGTTCGTGCCAACGGGAAACGTTTTCCATGGACCAATCATAGCGGACCGTCACCGCCATCGGGCCGTCCGCGTCCGACTTTACCGGATCTCCCTTTGCTTATATACGCTAATAGCGCATAATAGATAAAGGATGCTTGCCGTCCCCATGACGGTCGTTGAGACGCCTTTCTTCCTGCGGAAGTCTGCTCGTCTGCTGGACGACCAGGATAGATCGCGGCTGGTCCTGTTCGTCGGTGCCAATCCCGATGTTGGCGACGTAATTCCGGAAACCGGCGGCGTCCGAAAACTCCGCTGGTCAATCCATGGCAGGGGCAAGCGCGGCGGGGTGCGGGTAATCTACTACTTCCACAGCGAGGCGTTCCCGCTGTTTCTCTTGACGGTGTATGCGAAAAATCAGAAAGCAAACCTTACGAAAGCGGAGCAAAACGAGTTCCAGAAGCTTCTTCCCCTCCTCGTGAAGAGCTATACGAGAGGCAAACAGCGATGAAAAAGCAAGTCCGATCCAAGAAAACGAGCCGCCGGCGTAGTGTCGGCCAGGAAATTATCACCAGTCTGAAGGAGGCTATCGCCTGGGCCGGGGGTGAGGATGTTCCAGTGAGGGTGACTACTGTGGAAGTCCCCACCACCGATGTACGCGCTGTGCGCCGAAAGCTTGGGTTAAGCCAGTCGGAATTTGCAAACAAATTCGGCTTCCAATCGGCAACTTTGAAAAACTGGGAACAGGGCCGAACGCGGCCGGATGGACCGGCGCGCGTGCTCTTGGCGGTGATCGCCCGTCACCCGGAGGCCGTCGAAGACGCTCTCCGGAAGGTTGGCTAGAGTTGCTGGCTCGTGATGGCGGATGAACCCTTCCATCGGCCTCAGGCCGCGTCCCGGACCTCCACCGTCATCTGCTTGCCCAGCGCCGCGAGGGCAGCCTGGATCCTTTCCGCCTTCGTCGCATGTTGGGGATCGAGCATACGGCGAATCACGCGCTCATGAACCCCGAGCCTGCGCGCCAGTTCCGAGTTGCTGACATGCTGGTCGCGAAGCGCCAAGTACAGCGCCAGCTTCGGCGCCAGCCAAAGAGGTACCGGCACCAGGCGCTGACCCCGCTTGGTGGCGGAGGGCGCGGGAATCTCTTCGCGGCGAGACAAACGAATGGAGAGATCCGACCCGAGCGCGTCCATGGCCTCCTCCGTCGCTTCGCGAAGGTTCTCGCCGTCGGTCGAAACGCGTGGAAGATCGACAAATTCGACGAGTATTCGGCCGTCGTTGCCGGCCGTAAATCTTGCGGGATACGTAAAGGCGGACATTGGCTTCCTCACAGCTCGTGCGGGTCGATCTTCAGGTCCCGGCACATCTTCGCCAACAGATCGTGGCCGATTTCTTTTTTCCGATCCTTGAGGGTGGTGAATTCTTCGCCAATGTACAGGCGGCCATGGCTGCCCTTTCCCTTGTCGGTCACGAATTGGCAGGCAAGTTTCTTGCGTCGTGCCAGCTTTTGTACTCGCCGCTCGAATTCGCCACCTTTCACGACCTATTCTCGGACAGATCTGTCCGCAGGTCAACCATACTTCCGGGCGGCTGCCAGCTTCCTAAGCGGACATTCGCCTTCTGTTTTTCACACCGGCTAAAGCCGGTGCCACCTATTTCCGGAGCGGAATCCACATATAATCTCGGTATGCCGGAACACACCATGTCGCGGCGCGCGATGATCGGCGCGGCCACCACCGCCTTGTCGTACTCGCGCATTTACGGCGCCAACCAGCGCCTCGGGCTTGGGCTCATCGGCTGCGGAGAGCGCGGGCGCTACGACATGTCCAACTTTGTGAAAACGGGCGACGTGGATGTGGTCGCGCTTTGCGATATCTGGCCCAATCAGTTCGAGGCCGCATCCAAGGACGCGCCATCGGCCAGGCAGTTTGGCCGCCATCCCGATTTGCTGGCGATGAAGGAAGTGGACATTGTCCTGATCGCCACGCCCGATCATTGGCATGTGCCCATCGCCATCGACGCGCTCAATGCCGGCAAGGACGTGTACGTGGAGAAGCCGCTGACGCTGACCCCCGAAGAGGGTCCGGCGGTAGTCAAGGCGGCGCGGGTCGCGAAGCGCATCTGCCAGGTGGGGATGCAGCAGCGCTCGGGCAAGCATTACCTGGAGGCCAAGGCGGAGTATTTCGATACGGGCAAAATTGGCAAGCTCACGCTGGCGCGCACCTGGTGGCACGGCAACGGTTACCATCTTCGCAAAGCGCCCGACGATCTCCGCGAGAGACCCCAAGACCTGGATTGGCCGCGCTATCTGGGCCGGCTCAAATGGCGCGATTGGGACCCGCAGCAGTATTGGAACTGGCGCGCGTACCTGGATTTCGGGGGCGGGCAGGTCACCGATCTGTTCACCCACTGGATCGACGTGGTGCACATGTTCACGGGTCAGGATATCCCGATCGCTGCCGTGGCGCTGGGCGGCGTGTACAACTACAAAGACGGCCGCACGGCACCCGATACCATCAACGTGCTGCTGCAATATCCCGCCGAATTCACGGCCACTTTCGAGGCCACGCTGGCGCCCGGCATCAAGGGCGCGGCCATCGAGTTCGCCGGCACCGAAGGGCGCCTGCTGATCGACCGCGACCACTACGAATTTCACCCGGCGAAGAAAGGTGCGGAAGCGACGGTGGTCAAGGGACGCGGCGCTTCCACGCTCGATACCGACCATGTCGCCAATTTCCTTGACTGCGTACGCTCCCGCAAGCTGCCCAACGGCGACGTGCTGATCGGTCACCGCTCGGCGCAGGCTTCGCACCTGGGAAACATCGCCTACGTCCAGAGGCGGCGCCTGGATTTCGACCCGGTGCGGGAAGAGATTCTGCCGCTGTAAGTGATCAGTCGTCAGTCTTCAGTTTTCAGTACCGGAAACGCTTCCTTCGGTCGCGGCTCCGAATCGAGAGCTTGCTCGCGCGCACGGAGCGACAGACCACGCTGGAAAAACTGAAAACTGATAACTGACGACTGAAAACTCAAATAAACGCCATCGTCTTCACGCCGGAGATATCGAAACGCTTGCGGCAGCGGAGATTCTTGCAGGCGACCTTGTCGTCCATCAGCACCATATAGCTTTGGGCCTTTTGGAACTTGGCGCGATCGCGTTCGTCGGCGCCGGGCGGGAGGCGGTCCTTTTTCTTGCGCACCGCCCAACGGAGCTCGTAGGTCTCGGCCGTTCGGCAGTAGGGGCAGTTGAGCTGCATCGGCTTGGTGGTCTGGGATTCGCTGTAATAGGCTCGTTCGTCCATTGAATTGGCAGGCCTATTTCACCTGCAAGCCGTTTCCGGCGGGACAACCGGGGTACGGCGAAAAACCGACGGTCAGGTCGTCCCGCTGCACCCAGAAATGCTCCTGCTGATTGTTGCCATAGTCCACGGTGATAATCACGCCCGAGCCGCAGGAGCGGCTGCGCGTGATCTTGGGATGGGAGACGTCGTGCGGCGGCCCCCAATCCTGCAGAAACGCCGCCACGGAATAACCGCTGCAGGGCTTGGCCGCGGTGCAACCCCATAAGGCGTAGGCGGCGGTGTAGTCCTTAGCGGCCAGGAGGTCGAAGAACTTGCTGACCTGGTGTTCCTGACGCCAATCCCAGAGGTAGAAAGTCAGCGGTCCGCCGATCACGATCAGGGCCAGCAGCGAGAACAACACGGCCTTAACGATCTTCGCGCGGCGTTCTTCGCCCGCGCCGTACTGATCCAGGTAACCGGCCACGTGTTTCTATTTTACAGGATACGCCTTATCGTAACCCGCGGTGGCCTCTTTGGTAAGCTCCATTGCGGGCTTGAAGTACAGCGTGGTGGCCGAATCCACCACCAGGTCGACACCTTTCTCCTCGGCCAGCTTCTTGATTACATCGTTCATCTTCTGAGAGGCCTTGCTGAGGATTTCGTTGCGATCGGCCTGAACATCCTGCTGCAATTCCTCCTGCAGACGCTGCGCCTGGCGCTGGAGCGTCTGCCCCTGGGTCTGCAGATCGAGCTGGGCCTGCTGCGTCAATTTATCGCCGCCGGCCTGCAACTGCTGGGCGATGCGCTGCATCTGGTCCTGAAGCTGTTGCAGCTTGTCTGCGCGCGGCTTGTAGCGGGCCTGCATCTCATCGTTGGCTTTCGTAATCTCGGCGGTAGCGAAGACCGCGGTCTGCAGGTTGACCACGGCCACTTTCACTTGGGCCGAAGCCATCTGGCTGGCTGCCACCAAGGCCGAACAAACGAACAACGGCCTGAGCAGCGTAGCAAAAGACATGAAACAACTCCTGAAGTTTGGATATTGAAAGATATAGGGTAGCATACCCCTATTCGAGCACTCCGAGAATCTCGTCTTCCCGCAGGATGAGGCACTCCACCCCGTCGATTTTGATCTCCGACCCCGAATACTTTCCAAACAGGATGCGGTCGCCAGCCTTGACGTCGCAAGCGGCGCGCTCGCCGTTTTCCATCAGCTTGCCGTTGCCGACGGCCTTCACTTCGGCTTGCTGGGGCTTTTCCTTGGCGCTATCGGGAATAACGATTCCGCCGCGGGTCTCCTCGCCTCCTTCCAGGCGAGTCACCAATACATGGTCGTGCAGGGGACGCAAGGACATGCCTTGATTATACGCGCTCCGTTCCACGGGATGAGCTGGGCGCGCGAAGGTTCTAAATATCGTGCGAAGTACCACATCCCGATGGCCCCGCCCGTACAAACCGTACGAAATAAAAGAAGTTTTCGGATATTTTGCGACTACAATTTGGAATTGACGGTCTCGGAACCGCACCCATGGCTGTGACTCAAATCTTCCTTTATCTGCAGTTGCTGGATCTGCTAACGACCCTGGTAGGGTTCAAGGTGGGCGCCGTCGAGGCCAGCCCTTTCATCCGTCTTCTCATGCACGGCGGCCCGGCGGCGGGCGTGTTGTGCTCCAAAGCGCTGGCGTTAGCCCTCGCGGGAATCTGCGTCTATCAAAAGCGGATGCATTTGATCCGCTGGGTCAGCTACTGGTACGGAGCGATCGTGGTGTGGAACCTGGCGGTGATTCTGGTCAAGTAGGCAGGTGGCGCCGGCTTTAGCCGGTGAGTTCTTCCCGAACTCCGGTTCATCGCCGGGCCAACCAGGATGCCGACAAGGCCAGCGCGGCCAGGAGCGCCGCGTCGGCCAGCAGACGCCGGCGCGCTCTTTCCCGCCACAATTTCAGAAGTCCGACAACAGGTCCGGTAACGTTTTCCAATAAGTCATGCCGCATGGTTCACCCGCGGGCAACTCGCGCATGCCCAGTTTCCCCTCCGCGTCCATCGTCGCCTGGTACATCGGCAGGTCGGCCGGACGCACCACATAAAGGCCCGCTTGCATGCTCCAGGAATCCTCGTAAGTCCATACCACGTACGGATTGGGCCCGGTGGCGCGGACACGGAATTGCCACGTGGAAGGCTCGTAATTGGCATAGCTGAAGCAACGGCCCAAGCAGGCGCGGTCGATCATGTGCGCAATCGGGTCGGATTGCAAGGCGGGATCGTCCAACCCCATAATCACGCGCTGCCCGGGGGGCAAACGGTCGACGAGCTTCTCGACGCGCTCTTCCAGCCGGTTGAGCGCCGATTCGTCGTGAAACAGGAACGCAAAAAAGATCGCCGCCAGCCCCCATTGGCCTAGTCTCAGCCACCGGCGTGGCGTAGCCGCGGCCAGCATGGCGCAGATCGCGACCGCCGTGCCAAGAGACAGCCGTTCGGGAATAAATACCAGACGATAGCGATAATCGGAGAACTGCACTTTGCCGGGTATCAGGAACACGGTTGCGGCGGAAATCACAGCCAGTTGGACGGGCACTCGGCGCCACAACGCGCGGAGGCCGGAGAACCGCACCAGGTTGACCGCTTCCAACGCCCAGATCGCCGCCAGAGCCACGAACAGAGGTTTGTATTTGCCGTCGAAGACTTCCAATTGGCCGGCGCCGGTGGCCATTTGGAGTTGATCCATCGTCCATACGGAAGGCAACAGGGCGACGATGGCGAAGTGGGCTACTACGATGGCTGCCAGTACCCCGCCAAGCACCCGCGCCGGATGTTGCGGCCATACCCGCAACGCCAGCCATCGAAACGCCAGTAGCTCGAACCCCCAAGCCACCGCCAGCGCATGCGCCAGGTAGGCCAGGGCGAATAGGCCCGCGGCGCCGGCCAGCGGCTTGGCGCGGAAACTCCAAGCCAATGCCAGCGCCCACAGCGACAGGCCCAGGCTGAGATAGAAGTTGAATAAGCCCATGTGATAGACCCAGCCATAAGCCAGCATGGCGACGACTGGCAGGGTATTCCAGGCACGGCGTTGGGACAACACCGAGATAAAGGCGAAAGCGCCCCAGACAAAGACCAATACGGCGAGCGGCACCGCCAGATGCTGCGCGGCGGAAGGGCCGGCCAGCCGGTACCATCCGGCCAGCAGCCAATCGAACAGGATGTTGGTGGAGGGATGAACCAGCTTGAGCCCGGCCGGGTGCTGCCGCGCGATCCACTCCGCCAGCCAGCAATTGTAGATGTGGCTGCCCAGATCGCCGGCTTCGATGCGCGGCTGCCACTGACAGGGAATCAGCAGCAGAAGCGAAGCTACGACGTAGCGCCATGGGCTCTCCTGGATCTTTTGGGATAACGATGCCGAAACCGCTGGAGCGGCGGCCACCGGACGGCGGCGGGCTGACTTGGCAGGCATCCTTCCATTTTCAACGATCCGTTCCCTATCCGTTCTCGAGGCGCAGCCCGCGGAATTCGGGAATCAGTTCAAACGGGCTCGCTACGCGCGCAATGGTTTCGCCAATCTGGCGGATGTTCGCTTCCGCCAACGGAGCCCCGCTCCGGGCCGCCATCCGCAGATAGGCGATGCGCAGCGGGTCGATCTTCATGATGCGGCAGCAGGTGGCGTCCACAGCGACCGGATCGCAGCCGGCTACCAGCACGCCGGCCGGTTTGGCCGTGCCCTGAATGGGTCCATTGCCTTCCATCCCCACGATGCCATCCACCATGGCAAATTGGCGCGGATAAATCGAGTGCAGGTCGGCAATCGATTCGTGGATGCCCGCCCAGTGCAGCACGTTCTTGGGCCACCCGTAAACCCCGCCGGGCACGGTGCCGAACAGGTTCTTCATCGAAAGTGTGGCGCCCACCCAATGATGCGTTTTCATTTTGGCCAGCGAGACCACCAGATCCGCGCCCATCGTCGTGTTGGGAACATAAAGCCGCGTCAGGCGGGAAAACGGGCGGGGCACGGAAATCAGCGAAACGTCGCCGACGTTTAAGTCCGTGAACAGATCTTCAAAGTCCGGCACCAGCCGGAAGTAGCCGGCCGCCTCGGCCAGATCGAGGGTATTGCGCCGGTGTCCCGGACCCTCGGCGATGCGCACGCTGGCCGCTCCCAGCGCGCGGAATCCCTCGAGCGCGGCGTGGACCGCCAGCGGGCTGGTGTTGATGGTGCTCTCCGGTTCGAACTCCACCAGGTTCGGCTTGATGACCACGTGGCGTCCGCGCACGTCGAGCCGATGGAGGGCGAGCACGCGCCGCACCGTATCGTACAGCGTCTGGTCGTAGGCGGGCGCGCGCACAATGGTTACCGCCGCGGTCCGTGGCGCGGGCGGGCGCGCGCAACCGGCGGCCAGCGCGGCTGCGCCGCCGCCGGCGGCGATCCATTCTCGGCGAGTGAGTCGATGTGTCATCGGATTGGTTGGTCAGACGGATTCGCCCAGCAGCAGGGAATATCCAGCCGGACCCGTGGAAACTACCAGATTGAGAGCGATTTCGGGAACGGTGCGGTAGATTACCTCTTCGGGCGGCCGATAGCCCTCGGGCAGCGCGCCCTGTGCGGCCAGACCCAGGCGCAGCCAGTTCAGAGCGTCGGCCGAACGGGATTGGTGGAGAAACGCCCGCGCCAGACCGATGGATCGCTCGATCTTCCGGGCAGGCTCGCCGCGCAACGCGGCCAGCGCCATGCCGGTGGTTTCCGGATACTCTTTGGTCGGATAGCCGAGAGCGTGCGGCGATCCATAATTCCAGCCGCCCGCCGAGCACCTGCGCCTCATCAGAAAGCGGCGGCCTTCCGCCACCCGCCGCCGGGCTCGCGGAAGGCGTTTTTCTTTGTCCAGCGCCAGGATCGCCACAGCCGTAGGGCCGACCCAGGCCGCCGATCCCTCCAGCCACGGCCAACCCGCGAATTCCAAATCCGGGTCCGCCGCATATCCCATCAGCCAGCGTCGCAGCCGGGCCGTCCGGCTGCTTTCGACGCCGGCCGCATCGATCAGCCAGCCAATCGCGCGGGCATGGGCCGAAGCGCCGAGTTCTTCCTCCGGCACCAGCGCCGCCAGCGCCGTGACCCAGGTGCTTTCCTCCACCCCACGGTGCGGACGCCAACCGCCGTCCGGCCGTTCCATTTCCTTTAACCAAGCCACGCCTCTGCGGGCTCGGACCTTCTCGCCAATCGCCAGCATGGCCAGAATCGCGTAGACCGTGGGCTCGGTCCAGGAAGATCCGCGCCCATACGGCCAACCGCCATCGGGATTCTGTTTGCCTGCTAAAACGTCGGGCGACATGGAAAAATCCCTACGGGATTTGGTAGCCAGAAGCCGGAAGCTGGGAGCTGAACATCAGCGCGCTACCCGACCCTCGCTTCCGACTCCTGACTTGCCAGAAGCCAGATCGAAGGAGATTCCCGGCGGCTGGGCCGATTCTGGCTTCCGACTCCTGACTTCCCACTTCTGACTGCTTGCATCTCAAGATCACTTCCGGGCGCACCTACCGCGTCCGGCGCGCGCGCCGGCGGCGAAGGAACAGGTACATGGCTCCGCCGGCTACCAGCCAGATAACCGCTTGCATCACTGTGCTGTCCATTGTCGTTTGCCTCCTTGTCTTAAAGTTACGAACCGTGCAAAGTCGAAACCATTACTCGCGCGACGTGGCCGGCGACTACCCGGCCCGTTCGGCGCCCCCTACTCCGGACTCAATGAATCTGCTGCATCATGGGGAACAGATTCTTGAAGATCTGCAGGAGCCCGGGTCCGGCCGCCACGATCAGCATGGACGGCAGGATAAAAAAGAAAATCGGAAAGACCAGCTTCACGCCAACCTTGCCGGCGCGTTCTTCCGCCTCTTGGCGCCGGCGCGTGCGCATAAAATCCGAATGCGTCCGCAACGATTCGCCCATGCTGGTGCCGAAGCGGTCGTTCTGAATCAGAATGGCCACCAGCTTGCGCACTTCGTCCTCGCCGGTGCGCTCGGCAAAATTCTTGAGCGCATCCGAGCGCCGCTTGCCGGCCCGCATTTCGAGCGTAATCAGGGTCAGGTCCTCGCTCAGCTCGGGGTGGGTGAGTTGCAGCTCCTTGGCCACGTGCTGGATGGCCTGGTCGAGCCCGAGACCGGCTTCGATCGAGACCACCAGCAGGTCGAGCGCATCCGGCATCGAGAGGCGAATAATGTCCTGCCGTTTCTTCACCCGCTTTTCCAGAAAGAAGCGCGGGATGATCCAGCCGGCGGCGCAGCCGGAAACCATCAGCGCCACTTTCATCATCGGATTGGCCGGCATGCGCGATTCCAGGGCAAGAGCGCCCACCAGCAGCGCCAGAGTGGATACGATGCGAATGCCGTAAAACACCGGAGCAGCGGATTCCGACCGGAATCCGGCGCGAATCAGGTCGATGCGCAAGGTGGCGACCTCGGCTTCCGAGGAGGGAATCTTCGAACCCAGACCGCGAAGAAGCGTGACCACCGAACTCGGCGCCGGCTCTTCGGCGTCGGCCAATGCCGTGCGCTGCGGGTCGGAAATCACCGGCGCGCCCAACTGGCGCAGGAACTTTCCGGGCTTATAGTAGATGCGATATCCAACCCAGGTGAGCAGGGACATCACCATCAAAAACAGGATGACGCACAGCAGTAAAGGGTGTTCCATTTCAAACCTTGATGTTGATGATCCGCTTGATGAAGTAATTGCCCAGGACCTGCGCCACCACCGCCCCGCCGATCAGCCATTTCCCATCCTTGTCTTCGGCCATGCCCTGCAAGTAACCGGGCGCCACGATCAGCAAGCCCAGCATGGTGGCCACCGGCAACAGCGTCAGAATGGTCGCCGTCAGGCGGCCATGGGCGCTGGCGGCCTTGACTTGTCCCTTCAGCCGGAAGCGCTCCCGAATCACGTAAGAAAGCCGCGACAAAATTTCGCTCAAATTGCCGCCCGTCTGTTTCTGCAGCAGCACCGAAGAGATAAAGAAGCGCGCGTCCAGCAACGGCACCCGCTGCCCGAAATTGCGCAGGGCGAGATCGAGCGGCGCGCCCAGGTTCTGCTCGTTGAACAGAGTGCGGAATTCCTGCCCGAGCGGATCCGCCAAGTCCTCACCGATCATTTCCAGGCTGATCGTAAAGGCATGGCCCGCGCGCATCGAGCGCGCCAGAAAGTCGAGCGCCTCCGGCATCTGCTCTTCCAGTTGGTCCAGGCGTTTCTTGCGGCGATGCCTGACGTACAAGTACGGCGACAAGGCAAAGACGACCGCCAGCATGATCGCCGTGGTGGGGCCGTTCAGCAGGAACGGGAGCAGCGCGCCCACCCCCAGGCCGGGAATCGCCGCCAGGCCCATGGCCGCTATCAAACGCGCCGACGACCAGTTCATGCCCGCTTGCTGGATCTGCTCCTGCGCGTGGCGGCTGAACTGGAAGCGTTGCACCAGGCCCTTCAAGCCGGCCGGCTTCTCGGGTTCGATCTCCCGGAGCAGGTTGGTGACCGTCACCACCGGCTCTCCGGCGGCGGTGTGCAGCATGTTCACCATCTGCTTCTTGCGCCGACCCTCGAAAAACTTCGACCCGGCGCTGACCGCGAGCATCACCAAGGCGAAAATTACGACGAAGGCGACCAGAATTCCAACCTGCATACTCGAATCTCCCCTAACTCCGCTCCACCCGCTCCCCTTAGTTGATCTCCACCACGGTCTGGAACATCTGCGTGGGCAGCAGGATGCCGCTGGCCTTCAGCCGGTCGTAGAACTTGGGCCGGATTCCGGTGGCGCGGAAACGCCCCGTGACCCTGCCGTTTTCGGCAATGCCCGTCTTCTCGAACAGGAAAATGTCCTGCAACGTGATGATGTCCTGTTCCATGCCGACCACCTCGGTGACATGGGTGATGCGCCGCGTGCCGTCGCTGAAGCGCGACGCCTGCACAAACAGGTTTACGGCCGAAGCAATTTGCTGGCGGACCGAACGAATTCCCATGGTGGCGTTGGCCATGCCGACCATCACTTCCAAACGGCCCAGAGCGTCTCGCGGCGTGTTGGCGTGAACGGTGGTAAGCGACCCGTCGTGGCCCGTATTCATGGCTTGCAACATGTCGAGCGCTTCTTCGGCGCGAACCTCGCCCACGATGATGCGGTCCGGACGCATACGAAGGGCGTTGATCACCAGTTGCCGGATGTGAATGGCGCCCACGCCTTCCACGTTGGCCGGCCGGGTCTCCATGCGCGCCACGTGGGTCTGCTGCAGCCGCAGCTCGGCGGCGTCTTCGATGGTGACAATGCGCTCGTCTTCGGGAATGTAGCTCGAGAGCGCATTCAGCAGGGTGGTCTTGCCGGAGCCGGTGCCGCCCGAGATAAGTATGTTCAGGCGCGCCTTGACGCAGCCCTTGAGCAACTCCAGCATCCCCTCGGTCAAGGACAGCTTGCTCACTAGGTCTTCGCCCTTGAGCGCATGACGCCCGAAACGGCGGATGGAAAGCAAGGGGCCATCGACCGCCACCGGCGGGATGGCCGCGTTGACGCGCGAACCGTCCGGCAGCCGCGCGTCCACCAGCGGCGAGGACTCGTCCACGCGCCGGCCCACCCGCGAAACCACCTTTTCAATGATGCGCAGCAGGTGCGCATCGTCTTTGAATTCGACCGGCGTGCGGTACAGCTTGCCGCCGCGCTCCACGTACACCAGGTGCGGCGTAGTGACCAGAATGTCGCTTACCGTGGGGTCCTGCAGCAGCGGCTCGAGCGGCCCCAGTCCGAATACTTCGTCCAGAATCTCCTCGATGACGCGGTCCTTTTCCACCAGCGACAGCGGGGTTTTCTCTTCCTCCACCAGTTTGGCCACCGCCGCCCGGATTTCCGCGCGCACCCGTTCGCCGGCCATCGAGCTCAGGGCTTCCAGGTTGATGCGGTCGAGCAACTTGCGGTGGAGCGTGAACTTCAGCTCCTGGTACTCGGGGGTGTAGCCTTCCTTGCTGAAAAGGCGATTGACCCAACCGGATTCCCGGCTTTCACCGGATCTCACGGGCGATTTCATGATGGTGGGCATGCGGTTCTGG
>Ga0187848_10000732_pt1 | contig 29295 bp, 22 predicted proteins | sample June2016WEW_4_40_FD_132424 | JGI IMG/M metagenome (GOLD analysis project Ga0187848, IMG submission 132424) | Peatland microbial communities from SPRUCE experiment site at the Marcell Experimental Forest, Minnesota, USA - June2016WEW_4_40 | ecosystem: Environmental > Terrestrial > Soil >... | reverse complement strand
GGTTCTTCGCCTCCGAGAGTCGCCACTGCTCCAGGATCTGGCCAACGGCATCCTGCGCAAGGTTAACCGACTGAAGCCGATTTAGGTTTGAAATCGCATTCTTCACGCCGGATTCAGGTGTCAGGCTCTCGCTGAGGCACAACACTCGACAGACTACCAAAACCGATCGTCTGTCCCACCTAGTATTCGGTTCGCAATTATGGTCACGTATTCGTCAACCGCTCCTTGACAGTCGCGGCTCTGACCCGGACGTTCGATCCTGATGCCGACATGCTCGAGTTTTGCGAAAGAGCCGCGGGTCAGAGCCGCGACTGTCAAGGAGCGGTTGCCCTGGAATACGTTACCGAATTTCCGAAACGGTGTACTTAGTTTCCGCGCAGATTTCCCGTGAGTTGGGTCAGCTTATTAATCCTCGCTGCCTGGGAAATGGCCGTCGAGATCAGGAGTTCGGAGGCTCGGTCAGCCGCTCGACAGACCACCAAAAACGATCGTCTGTCCACGTCTGTTCCACCTGGCGAAAAGCCGGCCGGGGGGCCGGCTGCGGACCAGGGGGTCCGCCCTACTAATGATGCGGTGTCGACCCAGAAAGCGACGGTGATGCCGGGTCAGCTGTATACCCGGCGGACGCGAGCGCCGATGCCGCACAGGATGTTGTAGGAAATGGTGCCGGCGATCTTCGCGATCTGTTGGGCGTCGAGCTGGGCATCGCCTTCCGCGCCCAGCAGAGTGACGTCGTCGCCGGGAGCGAGGGCGTCCGTGTGGCTCAGGTCCACCGTAGTCAGGTCCATGGAGACGGTGCCGAGAATGGAAGTGAGTCTGCCATCGGCGATGACCTTGCCGCGGTTGGAGAGGCGGTGAAACATGCCGTCGGCGTAGCCGGCGCCAACGATCCCGATGCGGGTGGGCGCGGCGGTGCGAAAGCTGCCTCCGTAACCTACCAGGGCGCCGGCGGGAAGACATTTGATGGCGAGGATCTTGGCCTTCCAGGTGAGGGCCGGCTTTACTTCCAGCAATTGCTCGGGCGCTTCGCCGCGGGCCGGCGAGACGTAGCCGTACAAGGCGTGGCCTGCGCGTACTAAATTGTGCCAGCCGCCGCGACGCCCGTACCCGATGGCGTTGGTGCTGGAGGTGTGCAGATAAGCCGGCGTCACGCCGGCCGCAGCGAGTTTGGCGAGGACTTCGTGAAAATAGTCGAGTTGCTGGCCGGTCTGCGGAGTGGAGTAATCGGCGGCGGAAGCGAAATGGGTCATCATGCCTTCGAATTCGGCATGCCGGGCGCCCGCTATGGCGGCGACGATTTCGTCGGCGGAGGCGCGAGTGCCCAGCCGCCCCATGCCGGAATCGATTTTGAGGTGATAGGGAACCGCGCGTCCGGCCCGGCTGCCGGCGTGATCTAAATCCGCAATCTCGGCCAGGGAGTGGACCACGGGAGTGAGATAATGTTCCACCAAGGCCGGGATTTCGTAGCTTAGGAAGCCGCCCATCACCAGAATTCGGGGCGAGGCGATGCCTTTCTCCCTGAGCTGAACGCCCTCCTCGGCGCAACTGACCGCCAGCCACGACGCGCCTTCGGCCACCAGGATGCGGGCAACCTCGAGCGCGCCGTGCCCATAAGCGTCGGCCTTGATCACCCCGGCAACGGCCACGTCCGGTCCAACGACGGCACAGACGTTGCGGTAGTTTCGAGCAATCCGGTCGCGGGAAATAAGGGCATAGCACCGATAAAGAAAGGACATTTATTCTATTTTAGACGGGAGGGTTTCAGACCGGGCCTTTCGGCCGACGCTGCGGGGGAACTCGCCGTACGCGATCGACTAAAGCCAGCGGTCTGTTTCGAGACCGCTACCTTCGATGATTGCTCGCATAGTGCCAAGCGGAAGGATACGGCCTCGATGGTATGGAACGATTACTTGCTTGCCGGTGGCAGCATTGCGCCACTTCTGGTGGCTTCCGGAACTGCCAGCCAATTTGAATCCGCCGCGGCGCAGGATCGCGATGACTTGCTCCGAGGTAAGACGCGGCGTCCCGCGTTCACCCAACCATCACCTCGACGAGTTTGGCATCATGCGGCAATTCGATCTCGGAAGGCGCAAGATAAAGCCGGATTGCCTCTTCGATATTTTGGCGCGCCTCTGCTTCCGTTTCCCCAGCCGACGCGCAGCCCGGCAGTTCCGGACACACCGCCGACCAACTTTCGGAAACGGGATCATATTCAAGGACTACGCGGAACTTCACAGAACCAGTATACGCCCGGCGCTAGGAGCTGTCGCCGAGATCCGAGAAAGCGCGTTCATGGCTTCAGCTTCCTAGTCATTGACCCCGCCGTGAAGCTGCCGGGCGGCGCATTGTGGAGCCCTTCGTGGCAGCCCAGCGTTTTGTGAAGAGGGACCATGTTCTCGGGTCCATGAACATTCGGGATACCGCTTTGCAAGTGGTGAAATGTCGCGTCGCTTATCGACGAAATCTCCTCCCGGCACGCCGCGCAGATCCTCTTGTGGTACTTGAAGCTTAGCTCCTTATCTTTTTTCGTAGGATTTGTGCGCCAGTCGGCACTGGATTGCTGCCAATAGCGTATTTCCTGGACAACCGCCTCAGGCGGACACCATAGCAATGAGGCGTGCTCCTTCGTGAAGCGAACGAGATCCTCCCTGATGATCCTCCTCTGCTCTGCTGCAAGGCCCGACTTGTGTTTCTTCATTTCGAAGCTCCATCAACTATCTTGAAGACAAGGAGTGGGTGCCGGGGGTCGGATTTTTTCGCTGATGGCTCGGGTTTGAGCCCATGAAACGAAAACGCCGACGGTCTGAAATTGCGCGCCCCCCAATGTTACAGGCACGGGGGTCTTTCGAAAAGCGCCTACAGCAAATCTTCGCGCCCGCGTTTTTCTAACGCTTTGACGATTTCACCGACTTGTTGGGCGTGATCTCGTGTGGCCACCAGCAGGGCGTCGGGGGTGTCCACTACGATCAGATCGTCAACACCGACCAACGCTACCAGTTTGCCGCGGGCGTCCACGAAATTGCGGCGCGAATCGAGGCAAATGGTTTCGCCCACGACGGCGTTGCCCTCGGTGTCGCAGCCGATCAGGTCGTAAACGGCATTCCAGCTTCCCACGTCGTTCCAGCCGAAATCGGCCGCCGCGATGCCGCACACGCCCTCGGCCTTCTCGAGCACGGCGTAGTCGATCGAGATGTTATCGCAGAGCGGAAAGGCGCGCGCCAGTTGAGAAGCCCAGTGGCGGGATCCCAAACGCGGAAGGGAAGCCAGCAGGGTCGAGGTTTTGGGAAGATAGCGGCGCAACTCGTCCAGCAGTACGGCGGTGCGCCAAAAAAACATGCCCGAATTCCAATAAAAGTTGCCCGCGGCAACGTATCGCCGGGCGGCGGCCAACGCGGGCTTCTCGCGGAAGCGCTTCACCTCTACGGGCGCTAGCGTGCCCTTGGCGAAACCTTTGGGGAACTCGATATAGCCGTAGCCGGTTTCGGGCCAGCGGGGCTCGATTCCCACCACCATCAGGCGCCCTTCGGCGGCGCCGCGATAGGCCGCCTTGACGACCGCGCGAAACGCCGCCGGCCGGGAAACCACGTGGTCGGCGGGAAACACGCCCATGACGGCTTCGGGATCGAGGGAGTGGAGAATCTGCGCCGCCAAGCCGATGGCGGGCGCTGTGTTGCGCTGCATGGGTTCGGCCAGTATTTGCCGTTTGGGGACCTTGGGAAGCTGGCGCCGGATGGTTTCGCGGAGATGTTCGTTGGTGAGCACCCAGATTCGTTCCGGCGGGATCAGCGCCGCCAGGCGGTCCACCGTGGCCTGGATGAGCGTGCGCTCTCCCACGACGTTCAGAACCTGCTTGGCGGAGCGCTTGCGGCTGCGCGGCCAGAAGCGCGTACCGCGGCCTCCGGCCAGAATCAATGCGTAAAAATGCGAACGGGTAGGCATGTGCGGACGCGCCGTCACGCTATTGTAACGGGTATCCGCGGATCAGGTTGAAGGTGCGCTTCCAGCGGGTCTTGCTGGGAAAATGTTCCGCCAGGTCCACTAGGTGCTCGATGCTCATCGCCGGGTTGGCCAAAGCGTCGGTGGGCGCGTCATACGACCAATAAACGATCAGCGGCTTGCCGATTATGTTGGCGCGGGGCACAAAGCCCCAATAGCGGCTGTCGAGCGAGGAATCGCGGTTATCGCCCATGGCGAAATACTGGCCCGGCGGCACCACAACTTCGCCATGAACGACGTGATGGCGCAGCATGTCTTCGGCGCGCGCGGAGACGTGGACGTTCGGTTCGGATGGGAAATCGTCGCGGTAGGTATCGAGATACGCGGTCTTGTGATAGACGTAAGGCTCGTCCACAAAGTGACCGTTCAGCACGAGTTGCTTGTGCACCAGCTTGATATGGTCCCCAGGCACGCCGATGCACCGCTTGACGAAAGTCTGCTGGATGTCGACCGGATAGCGGAAAACGATGATATCGCCCCGCTTCACTTCGGTGTAGGGCAGGACGCGATCGGAGACCGAGCCGGGAGGAGCGTACGCCAATTTATCCACCAGCAGATGGTCGCCGATGAGAAGCGTGTCTTCCATCGATCCGGTGGGAATCACGAAGGCCTGCACCAAGGTGGTGGTGCCGAAGAGCAGCAGGACGATGGTAACCGCCCATTCCGCCAGGAATCCGCGCTGGTAAACCACTCGCGGCGGTTCGGGGGGCGCGACCGGTTCCACTGGCTCTACAACGATGGGGTCCTCTATGGGGTGCTGATCCACGTTCTTTTATTCTATCGAATCCTGCTATCCTGTTTGAGAGAATCAGAGGCTAACGCTTGGGCCCGACCACCGTCGCTCCAAACCCTGTGCATGCTCACCAGCGCCGCTCGGTGTTGCTGGTCTGCTTGTGTACTGTTTTGGGCGCGGCGGCGCAGATCTTCTTCAAAATCGGCACCGAGCACTTCCAGCCAACGTTAGTGGGGCTGCTCACCAATTTGCCGCTGTGGGTGGGTTACGTACTGTACGGCTCGTTTACGTTGCTGATGGTGGTGGCGCTGCGCCACGGCGAGCTTTCCATTCTTTATCCAATCATCTCGCTGAGCTACGTGTGGGTCACGGCGCTCTCTTACTTGATCTTCCACGATACGTTGAACCCATTGAAGCTGACAGGTATTGTGGTCATCATGGCCGGAGTAGCGGTGCTAGGGCGGGGGCAAAAGGCGTGAGCCCGGATACAACGCCATTCAGCTCGGTTGTGCTGGTGTTGCTGGCTTCGATTATCGGGTCGTTTGGCGCGGTGTTTCTGAAGCTGGGCGCGGCGCGCTGGAAGGGCGATATTTGGGGCCTGATCAGTTGGCGCCTGGCGCTGGGAGTCGCGCTTTATCTCGGGTCGTCGGTGTTTTTCCTGATGGGCATCAAGCACGGGCAGCTTTCGGTGCTCTACCCCATGGTGGCTTTGGGCTACGTTTGGGCGTTGTTGTGGGCGCGCATCTTCTTTCAGGAGAAGTTTACTCGACAGAAGCAGTTGGGTCTGGGGCTGGTGATTATCGGGGTGGTGTGCGTAGGGCTGGGTAGCTGAGCATACGGTTTCGCAATTACGGTGACGTATTCAGCAACCGCTCCTTGACAGTCGCGGCTCTGACCCGAACATTCGATCCCGATGCCAACATGCTCGAGTTTGCGAAAGGGCAGCGAGTCAGAGGTCGAGAACCTCTACTCGGTGATGTCGAACGATGGGCCTTCCTGGGAGGCTACTTCTTCGGCGCGGGCGGCGGCGTGGCGCGCCAAGTCGAGAAACGCCGCGCCCTCGATTGGTTTCAGCACGATTGGGCTGCCGGTATCGCCACCGATGCGCACTTTGGGATCGAGCGGCAGCTCGGCCAGAAAGTGCACGCCGAGTTGTTCGGCGGTGCGGCGGCCGCCGCCGTGGCTGAACACGTCGATGCGCTCGCCGCAGTGGGGGCAATCGAGATAGCTCATGTTTTCGACTATTCCTATGACCGGAACCCGAACCTGGTGGAACATGGCCACGGCTTTGCGGGCGTCCTCGAGCGATACGTCGGACGGGGTGGTGACGACGATGGCGCCGGTGATGGGCGCGGTCTGGATGAGCGAGAGCTGAACGTCACCGGTGCCCGGGGGTAAATCGATGATGAGGTAGTCGAGCTCGCCCCAATCCACGCCGCGCAGGAACTGTTGGATGACGGAGTGCAGCATGGGGCCGCGCCAGACCAGCGGCTTGTCGCCCGGATTGAGGAAACCCATCGACATGAGCTTGACGCCGTATTGATCGAGCGGCTGGATGCGCTCGCCGTGCGCCATGGGGGTTTGGTTGATGCCCATCATCAGCGGCACGTTGGGTCCGTAAACGTCGGCATCCAACAGGCCGGCGCGGAGGCCGAGCGCGCCCAGGCCGACCGCCAGATTGACCGCGACCGTAGTCTTGCCCACACCTCCCTTTCCCGACCCCACGGCAATCAGGTACTTCACGCCGGGGATGGGCAGTTTGGGAGGAGCGGCGGATGGAGGAGGATGCATCGCCACTATCGTAGCAGCCGAAGGGTGGGCGCTACAGAAGCGATGGGGTGGCAGCGCGACGGGGCACAAACCGCTCCCTCTGGCCGCGGCTCAGACTGTCGCGGCTCGGACGGTTGCGGCTCTGCCTTTACTTTATACCTCCTGGGATGCTAGGCTAAGTGTCTCAAAATGCGTACAGTTGACTTGATCCAGCGCAAGCGCGACGGCGACGAATTGACACCGGAAGAAATCGAGTTTTTGGTGGAAGGCTACACCAGAGGTGAGATTCCGGACTACCAGATGTCGGCCTTTTTGATGGCCGTCTTCTTTTCGGGGATGTCGGACCGCGAAGTCACCCGGCTCACGGAGTGCATGCTGCGCTCCGGCGATACGGTCGATTTGTCGTCGGTTCCGGGAATCAAGGTGGACAAACATTCCACCGGCGGCGTTGGCGACAAGACCAGCTTGATCGTGGCTCCTTTGGCGGCGGCGGCGGGTGTAGTTGTACCGATGATGTCCGGGCGGGCGCTGGGACACACCGGCGGCACGCTGGACAAGCTGGAATCGATTCCAGGCTTTCGGACCGACCTCACTCCGGAGCAGTTTCATCGGCAACTGTCGGAACTGGGGCTTTGCTTCATCGGCCAGAGCGAGCGCCTGGCTCCGGCCGACGGCAAGCTGTATGCGTTGCGCGATGTTACGGCAACGGTGGAATCGATTCCGCTGATCTCGTCGTCGATCATGTCGAAGAAAGTCGCCGAAGGAATCGACGCGCTGGTGCTGGACGTGAAGGTCGGCACGGGCGCGTTTATGAAAAAGCAGGTGGACGCGCGCCGCCTGGCGCAAATGATGGTGGGCATTGGCCGGCGCATGGACAAGAAAGTCCAGGCCCTGATCACGGACATGAACCAGCCGCTGGGCTTCGCGGTGGGCAACGCGCTGGAGGTCATGGAAGCGTCGCAGACCTTGCAGAACGCGGGACCGAGCGACCTCACCAAGCTCAGCCTGGAATTGGCGGCACGCATGATTTTCCTGGGCAAGAAAACGGCTTCGCTGGACGACGCCCGCCGCTTGGCCGAGCAGCATTTGGTGGATGGGTCGGCGTACAAGAAGCTCAAGCAGGCGGTGACGGCGCAAGGGGGCAACGCGCAGGCGCTGGACAAGTTCGAGCTGCTGCCGAACGCAACCGGAATGCGCGAGGTGCTTTCGCCGCGCGGCGGTTACGTGAGCTTGATCAACGCCGAAGATATCGGCCTGGCCAGCAACATGATCGGCGCCGGCCGCGACAAGAAGGACGACCCGATCGATCCCGCGGTGGGGATCATCCTGGAAGTCAAGATCGGCGAGAAAGTGGATGCCGGCTCGGTGCTGTGCCGCATTTATCACACCAAGGAAGACCGCCTGGAAGACGCGGCGGACATGGTGGAAGACGCCTTCCGTATTTCCGCTCAGAAACCGGACGAACGGGAATTGATTTTGGAAGTGGTTGGGTAGATGGGCCGTTTCACCGGGCTCCTGGGCCTCGTGTTTCTGCTGGGCATCGCGTGGCTGTTCTCGAGCCATAAGCACGCCATCAAGCTGCGCCTGATCGCGTGGGGTTTGGGCCTGCAGTTCTTGTTCGCGCTGCTGGTGCTGAAGACGGGGTTCGGCCGGATTTTTCAAGCCATCGGCGCCGGCGTCAACGCCATGCTGGGGTACACCGAAGAGGGCAGCAAGTTCGTGTTCGGCCCGCAACTGGGGGCGAGCACGGGGCCATTCGGCGTGGTGTTCGCTTTTCAGGTTCTGCCCATCATCATTTTCATCGCGTCGTTTTTTTCCATCCTCTATTACCTGGGCATCATGCAGTGGGTGGTGCGGGGCATGGCGATCGGCATGCAGAAGGTCATGGGCGTGAGCGGCGCCGAATCGCTCGACGTGGCGGCCAGCATCTTCATGGGGCAAACCGAAGCGCCGCTGACGATCCGCCCGTTTCTGGACGGGCTGACGGAATCGGAATTATTCACGGTCATGACGGCTGGCATGGCGCACGTGTCCGGCTCGGTGATGGCGGCCTATGTGAAGATCGCCGGCGTTTCGATCACGCACCTGCTGACGGCGGTAATCATGACCGCGCCCGCCACCATCATGCTGGCCAAGATTTTCGTTCCCGAGACGGAAAAGCCGGTGACGGCGGGCAAGGTGGAATTGAAGATGGAGAAGACCGCGGTCAACGTGATCGATGCGGCGGCGCAGGGCGCGGGCGACGGTCTGCACCTGGCGCTGAATGTGGCGGGCATGTTGATCGCATTTCTGGCGCTGATTGCGATGCTCAACGGCATTCTAAGCTGGACGCACACCTCGCTCGAGCAAATTTTCGGAGTGATTTTTTCGCCGATTGCGTGGCTGATGGGAGTGCCGTGGAAGGACGCCGGCGCGATCGGCAATCTGCTGGGAACGCGCCTGGTGCTGAACGAATTCGTGGCGTTCTTGAAGCTGGGGCCGATGCAAAAGTCGCTCGACCCACGCTCGTTCGTGATTGCGACTTACGCTTTGTGCGGTTTTGCCAATTTCAGCTCCATCGCGATCCAAATTGGGGGCATTGGCGCGCTGGCGCCGCGCCGCAAATCCGACCTGGCGCGGTTGGGGCTGCGGGCGGTAGCGGCTGGGACGATGGCCAATTTCATGTCCGCCTGCATTGCGGGAATGTTACTGTGACCGGAGAAGCGAAACTCCTGATCGAACAACGCACCGCCCTGCGGCCGGCAATGGGCGTGGTGCTGGGAAGCGGGCTGGGAGCGTTCGCGGATGAATTGACCGAACGCGTGGAGATTCCGTACGCGGAGATTCCCGGCTGGCCGGTTTCGACGGCCGTGGGGCACGCGGGCAAGCTGGTGATCGGCAAGCTTGGGGACCTGCCGCTGGCGGTGATGGCGGGGCGCGCGCATCTTTACGAGGGCTACACCCCCGCGCAGGTGACCTACCCGGTGCGCGTGCTGTACGCGGCGGGGGTGCGGTCGCTGGTTTTCACCAACGCGGCCGGCGGCATCAATACCCAGCTCGAGCGTGGCGGGCTGGTGCTGATTTCCGACCATATCAATCTGCAGGGATCGAATCCGTTGGTGGGTCCGAACGACGACTCTCTGGGGCCGCGCTTTCCGGATATGTCCGAAGTTTATTCGCGCGAATTTCGCGAGATTGCGAAACGCGTGGCCGTCGAGTTGTGCGTCTTTCTGCCGGAAGGGGTGTACGCGGCGGTGATCGGCCCGAGCTTTGAAACGCCGGCCGAAATCCGGTATATGCGCGCGATCGGCGCCGACCTGGTGGGGATGTCCACGGTTGCGGAAGCGATTGTGGCCAACCATATGAACATGAAAGTTCTGGGCGTCTCCACGGTGGCCAACATGGCGGCCGGGGTGTTGCCGCGGAGAATTACTCACGAGGAAACGCTGGAAGCCGGGGAGATGGTGCGGGAAACGCTGGTGCGGTTTCTGAAAGCGCTGTTGCCGGCGCTAGCCGAGGCTCCATGCGCGGCGGTAACATAACCCGGTTGGGCGGACCGCACGGGAGGGGAGCGACAGACTCCGGCAACCGCTCGCTTTGTCCGACAAAGCTGGGACCGGAGCGTGAGCGACAGACTCCGGCAACCGCTCCCTCACGGTCGCGGCTCTGACTTGCGGCTTTTGTGGAAGTTCGAGGATGGCAGACTTTCAGCGAGAATGTGACGACGAACTGATTACCGCGGCGCTGGCGGCGCGGGAAAACGCATTTGCTCCGTACTCGAAGTTCCGCGTGGGGGCGGCGATCGAGGATGCTTCGGGACGCATTCACACCGGCTGCAACGTGGAGAACGCCACTTACGGCCTGACGGTTTGCGCTGAGCGCGTGGCCGTGTTCAAAGCAATTTCCGAGGGGGCGCGCGCGTTCCGGCGGGTGGTGGTGGCAGCGGATACCGACGTGCTGACGCCGCCGTGCGGCGCCTGCCGCCAAATCCTCTGGGAGTTCTGCGGGGACGTGGAACTTCGCCTGGTGAACCTGGCCGGCAAGATCGAAACTTATCGTTTGAAAGACCTGTTTCCGAAGCCATTCGATGCATCGTATTTGTAGCTTTCTTCTGTTGGTTTCGAGCTTGTTCGCCGGGCAGGCGGACTGGATCTGGAGCGCGCGCTATGTGATCACCGAGGACGCGGCGCACCGGGTGATCGAGCAAGGCGCGGTAGCGGTACGCAACGGCGCGATTTTGGCGGTGGGACCGAAAGCCGAGATCGACGCACGTTTTCAGGCCAGGCTGCGTCTGGACCGTCCGGACGCGATTCTGGCGCCGGGCCTGATCGACACGCATACGCACGCGGCGATGTCGCTGTTTCGGGGCATCGCGGACGACCGCAAGCTGCAGGATTGGCTCGAAAAATATATCTTTCCCGCCGAGGCCAAAAACGTAACTCCCGATTTCGTGCGCTGGGGCACGCGGTTGGGATGTTTGGAAATGCTGCTCTCCGGCACCACCACGTTCACCGATATGTATTACTTCGAGGACGTAGTGGCGGAAACTTCCAAGGAAGCCGGGATGCGCGGCGTGTTGGGCGAAACCATCATCGGATTTCCGGTGGCCGACGCGAAGACGCCCACCGAGTCGTTGGCGTTTACGGAGAAATACCTGAACCGGTTCGCGGGCGATTCGTTGATCGTTCCGGCGGTGGCGCCACACGCGCTCTATACCAATTCGGACGAAACGCTGAAGGCGGCGCGCGCGCTGGCCAACCGGCATCACGCGCCGCTGGTGATTCACGTCGCGGAAACGCGGAAAGAAAACGAAGACACACTGGCGGCGCGGCACATGACCGCGGTCCAGACGCTCGAAAGCCTGGGCGTATTTGACGGGCGCACCGTGGCGGCGCATTGCGTTTGGGTGAACGAAGGCGACATGGCGATTCTGAAGAAGCGCGGGGTGGGCGTGGCGCATTGTCCGTCGAGCAACATGAAGCTGGCCAGCGGGGTGGCGCCGGTGGTGCGCATGCTGCAGCTTGGAATCGATGTGGGGCTGGGGCCGGACGGTCCCGCGGGCAGCAATAACGATTTCAACATGTTTGAAGAGATGGATCTGGCCGCGAAACTGCAGAAGGTGATCACGCTAGACCCGCAGGTTTTGCCGGCGGGGCAGGCGTTGGAGATGGCAACCATCGGTGGGGCGCGGGTGCTGGGCATGGAAAAGGAGATCGGATCTCTGGAGCCGGGCAAACGCGCCGATATGATCACCGTACGGCTCGACCGTCCCAACGCCGAGCCGTTGTACGATCCGATCTCGCAAATGGTCTATGCGCTAAAGGGCGAGGACGTGCGCGATGTGATGGTGAACGGCAAGCCGGTGGTGGAGGATGGGAAGATCCTGACACTGAACGAGGCGCAGATTCTCAAGAAGGCTGAAGAATATAGGGAATCGGTCAGCAGGTCTTTGCGGTAGGGCGGCCACTGAGGGCCCGTGGCGATCTTAGGCCAGTCGTCATCCGCTGTTTTTCGCCCTGCTTTCCCCTATTCGTCCCTCCGCCGTGTCAACAGGTATACGACAAGAAAAATGCCGAGCCCACTGATGAGGGCGACCCATCCCAGCGCCGTTCCACTGATTCCCTGGTTCTTTAGAAATGTGACGGCCCCGAACATAATCGACAGGCAACCGACAATTGCACCCGCGATCCCCACGAGCTTTCGATCAAATAGACCCTCCACCTTCTCGATCGTGATCTTTTGCGAGTCGTCCACTTTCCTGGAGAGTTTTTCGGTTTCGCCGGCGATCGTGTCTTTCAACAGGAGGACGTCCTTTGATACTACCTCGAACTTGCCGTGAAGGTCGGTCAGCTCAGTGCTAATGTGGTCGAATGGGTATCCGGCTTCCCGCAGTTGCCTGGCTGGATCGAGGCGCTCCGTGGAGGACCCGACCAGGTGTTTTTTCGAAATACTTGCCGGGACTTTCCGTGCCGACCGAGCTAATCCTTGAGTGTTCTGATACCGGTCGTCGGCCCGCTGCCCGTACGGTATCTCCGGAATCTCGCCGCCCTCCAGCAAGAAGACGGTCAGCTTGAAAATGGGTTCGCCGTATCCGAGAACGAAATCCTTTATTGAACTGTTTCGTAGGCCCCAATTGAGGGTTCCGCTCCAGCCAGAGTCCACCTTCGTTGCTGACTGCATTATCCCCTCTCGCATCATCGTTGTGGTCGGAGTGATTAGGGCCATCAGGTCACATCCGGGGAAAATCTTATCGATCGCCTCGTGAGTGAAGACGAAATCCTCGTAGCTAGTGATCGTTACGGTTTCACCAGGGCGGACCTTCAGATATGCCCCAGGCTCCAGTTCCTTTTCCTCGTCCGTAGAGTGAAAGAGCACATGCTTCCCGAGGCGAATTTCTATCCCGTTTGGATTGACTCGTTCCCCATCGGCATTGAGGATCACGGAGCCGAGGAGTCTTAGGATATCTTTGTCAGCGAGGATTTTCGCCATTGGCTGGTGTTCCCGTACTCGATTCGGCGGTCCGTTCAGGGCCGCTTGCGGCTGAGGAACTCCGTCGGATGGCCGCTTGCCCTATGGTACACCATGCCGCCGGACTTGACCCAGCGGCTCGCTCCGTTGAATGGTTTGTCCGTGCTGGCGGTCTCCAACGCACAAACTGCCAAGGACTCACGGGATGCGGTACAGGACGAAATCGGAATTGCGGTACACGGGTGCGAAGAGTTGGGGCTCACGGGCGATGTGGGGAGCGAGATAGATCGCGTCGTCGGGGCTGCCGGAATAGACGAGCAGATAGGACGTCGCGGTGCGGCGAAAGTAGTCGTCTAGAGTGCCATCGTCCATGGTTTTGGGATACCAGGCGGAGCGGCGGCCGGTATAGAGGGCCAGGACGCGGGGATTCCAGGAGACCAGCAGGTCGTGGGAATCGAGATGTGCGGATAGATAGCGGCAGAGCTCGGTGAAGGTTGGCTGCTCGGGGCCTTGGGGAAAGGGGCCGCGCTCCATGCCGCGGAGATTGGTGAGACAGCCGATGGCGAGGACGGCGACGGCTGCGGCGGGCAGAACGCGCGACACGGCGGGCCATTTGGCGGCAAGGAATTCGACGCCTTCGAAGAGGTAGATAAAGTAGAGCATCAGAATGGGCAGCAGCAGGCGGCCCTCGGCGTCGGTGGAATGAGCCAGCAGGGGTAGCAGAGCGCAGGGCACGTAGATTTCGACGATGGAGCACTGAGTGACGAGCCTGCGCAACCATTCGCCAACGACGACGACGGCAGTTATGGCGGCAAAAAAATAACGCAGGAGCGTAGGGCTGCCGGCCCAGAGGTATGCGGGTGCGTGGAGGTAGTATTTGACGTTACTCCAGTAGGCGGAGAGGTTGACGCGAAACTGGTTGCCGTAGCCACGGCTGTCATAGAGAGTCAAAGCCAGGAGCCCCACGCCGGCGGCGAATCCTAGAAGGGTAACGACGCCAAACGTACGAGGCCGGCGCTGGCGAACGACTTCCGAGACAAAGACAGTCAGGGCGAGCGAGAGACCGACGGAACGGCTGCCGTAGGCGAGCAATATGGGGGGAAGGACAAGCGCGGCGGCAAGCAATGGGTGCGTCGAGTCCCAACCGCGGCGCTCGACGAAGGTCAGTAAGACCAGGGCGAGGGCGGCAAAGAATAAGTAGCTGGGGTCGGAGATAACCGAGTCCTTAATGCCGAGCACCACGCCGCTGAGGGCGAAGGCTGACGCTGCAACGGCCGACGGCAGGGGTCGCATACCGCGCTGGCGGGCCAGGGCGTACAAGCAAATGCACGCGGCCAGCAGGAGAGCCTGGACCAGCATCTTCATGGGCAGAAAATTGAGACCGTAGGCGCGGTAGACGGGGGCCAGCAGGAGGGGAAAAACCGGCGGATACCGGTTCGGCATATACTCGGTCATCCCCGGAATGGTGACGACGTAGGTGGTCTCGCCGTAAGGGCGGCCGAGCGCCAGGTTCCGGGCGTGAGCGATGTATTGGCTGAAATCGCCGCCCCAGTTCTGGCCGGGCCGCAAGGTGGCCCAGTAGATCGGAATCAACACCAGAAGAAGCGCCAGCACGGCGATTACGTCCCACTTGAAATTGCTGTCCTCGAGGCGCATGGTTCAATCCGAGAAACGGAAGCGGAGCAGGGTCCAGACCGCGATAAAGCCGTCCGACGCCTTGATTTTTTTGCCTTCCTCGCGGGAGCGGGGATAGTAACGGATGGGGACTTCGACGATGGAAAGACCGCGGCGGATGAGCTTGGCGGTGATTTCGTGATCGGTTTCGAAGCCGCTGGTGCGGAGGTTCATTTCCTTGACGGCGGCGGCCGGATAGAGCTTGTACGCGGTGAGCGTGTCGGTGATCCAGCGGAAATAGATGAGGGCCGTCCACAGGGTGAGAAAGGCGCCGGCGAGCCAGGCGCCGAGAGATTGTTGGGGATGGCGGCCGGGGAAGAAGGTAAAACCGTGGCGGCTGGCGGACTGACCAAGGGTTCGGCTGCCGTAGACGACGTCGGCGCGGCCGAGGCCTGCGAGCAGAGGGACGTAGTCGGCGGGGTCGTATTCCAGATCGGCATCCTGGATCAGGATGTAGTCGCCGGTGGCTTCACGGATGCCGCGCTGGACGGCCTTGCCTTTGCCTTGGTTCGGGTTTTGCGTGAAGACGCGGATGGCGGCGGTGGCACAGCAAGCGGCGAAGGCTCGGGCGGCGGCTTCGGTGTTGTCTTTAGAGCCATCGTTGACCACCAGGATTTCCTTTTCGAAACCGAGGGGCTCGACCGGAACGGCAACGATGCGCGCGAGGAGCTCGGCGATGAAGGCGCCTTCGTTATAAGCGGGAATCACGATCGACAGAACTGGCATGACTCAGGTTCGGTTTCCAGCGAAAGCGGAGCAGGGCTGTCAGAGCGCGCAAGCCGTCTCCGGCGCGGATTTTCTTGCCCGCCGCGCGCGTTCGCGGTTTATAGTCGACGGGCACTTCCAGCATATACTCGCGGCGGCGAGAAAGCTTGGCGACGATTTCGGTTTCCAGGTCGAGGCCGCTCGATTCGAGGTTCAGGGACCGCAGCAGGCGAGCGTCGTAGCCTTTGACGCTGCTGAAGACGTCGGCGACGTAGCGGTTGTAGAGCAGGAGAACGGCGACGCTGAGGAGAATGCCGCCATATTTGCTGGTGAGGTAGAGCCGCCAATTATTGCCGTAGATGGCTTTCAAGCGGTCGGAGAGCTCGGTGCACTTCACGGTGCGGGTGCCGCAGACGGCGCGGAAATCGGAATGGACGAGGGTTTCGACAATGACTGCGAGATCTTCGGCGCGGTATTCGTCGTCGCCGGGGAAGAAGACGATCAGGTTGCCGCGAGCTTTTTCGATGCCGAGCCGCATGGCGGCGCCGCGGCCGAGGGGGCGGGGCAGCTCGTAGAGGCGGACGTTGCGGACGGAGCGGGCGCGCTCCACGGTATGGTCGGTGGAACCGCCATCGATCACGATGACTTCCTTGCTGAGGCCGAGGGACTGGAAATCGAGGGCGCCGACGCTCTTGAGGACGGGCTCGATGGTGGCATCCTCGTTCAATACCGGGATGACGATGGAGACCATGTGATGGACGGCGGCGAGCTCGATATCGATACGGGACTGAACGATCTGGCGCAACTCATCGAGCACGTAGCCGCCGGAATGGCGGCCTTGCTGGGACTCCCAGTTGCGGACCTTGACGGTCTCGAGCGGGAAGGCGAAGCGGGACTCGTCGAAGGGCACGTACTTGGCTTCGGCGACGGCATTGGCGTCGTCGCCCTGGACGAAGAAGTGGGAGACGAGGTCGCGCCAGCCGACCTTGACCTCGCCTTTGCGATCCATGGCGGTCATCAGTTTGCGGGCGAGGTCGCTGGCATCGTCGCCCTGGATGTCGAAGTCGCGGTGGATATTGCCGATGAAGACCTTGTCGGCGCGGGTATTGGCGGCGATGGCTTCGGCGACGCCGGCGGTCATATAGGACGGGAAAAGAGAGGAGTGCTGGGTGCCGGGACCGTAAATGATCACGTCCGCGGCGGTGAGGACCTCGCCGGCGCGCGGGTTGAGACGAGGCACGCGGTTGCACTCGCGCAGCAACTTGCCCCAGCCACCCTCCGGTTCGGTTTGGTTTTCGATGCGGCGGAGGTAGGTTTCTTCGTCGATGAGGAAGAGCTCAGTGATCTTGGAGGCGTCCTGGGCGGCGACGATATCGGCTTCGTTGCGCAACACGACGCCGTTTTCCTTTTCGGCGACGAGGAACAGGTTCTCACCCTGGGTCACGTTGAGGAGTTGGCCGGGATCGACTTCGTAGAACCGGCTAAAGGCGGCGATGGCGCGGTTGAAATCGCTCGACTGCTCGAGGTAGCAGCCGGCGAAAAGCAGATTGCCGAGGGCGCAATCGGTGAAGTCGAAGGCGGCGCCGGTTTTTTCGTGATCGTCGAAGTAGGCCCGAAAGGTGGCGAGAAAGGAATTGAGGCCGGCGGCCTGCCAGCACGTTAATTGCGGGAACGCGGCGGCCAGCTTGGGCGGAAGAGGAGAGTAATCGCCCGTGATCATGCCATCGATGGAGCGCAAAGCGTCGGCGCGGGAGATGCCGGCGGGGAGGCGATGATCGGAGATCAGCTTGAGGCTCTTTTGGGCGCGCTCGACGGCGGGCATGAGGCGGTTGACATTCTTGCGCACGTCGGAGGGGCCAAGCATGCCGGGAACGAATCGGCGGAGGCGTCCGGTGGAATGGCCGTCGTCGTAGGCATTGATGAGGATGGTGAGCGAAATCTGGGGATGGCGGAGAAAGGCCTCGGTGATGCTCTGAGTTCCGCTGCCGCCGGAAAATAGTACGACTTTTAGGCGAGCGGGCGGCTCGGGGTTGGCAGCCGAACCGGCCAGGACGGCGGGTTGATCGCTAGTGGCTGCCATGTCCGTCGCTGCCCTGCCCAATCAGGAACTCTTCGACGCGGCCGGCGTCGTCGGGGGAATTGATGCCCACGGTTTCTTCGATCGACATGTGACGGGGCGTCAGTACGCGGCCCTGGCGCGCGGCCAGAGGAATCACGGGCAAGAAGTTGAACTCGCCGGTGCGCCGGCCGAGCGCGGCGGCGTCATGCCGCATCTCGGCGAACCAGGCCCGCAGGGCTTCGGTGCGGAAACAAAAGAAGCCGGTATCGCTTTCTCCTTCCGGGGGCATGGTATCGCCTTCGCGAGCCTGGCGCAATCCGGCGATGGCGCCATCGCCGTCGCGTTCGAGGTGAATATAAGGCTGAGGGCGCCAGACGGTGGGGCAGGTAAGGCCGGGCGCCAGGGGGCCCTGGTGGAGCGCGAGGGTTACCGCGACGGATTGGGGCCGGAGAGCGACCTGGTCGCCCCAAACGACGGCAACGTGTTGGGAGCGGACGTGTTCGAGGCCGATGGAAACGGCGTCGCCCATGCCGGTGGGTGAGGGTTGAATGGCAATCCGGTAGCGCCCGGGAATGCGGTGATCGAGCGCACCGGCAACTTCGGCGGCGCCATCGGGCGAAAGCACAAAGACGAGCGAGGCACAGTGGGGTGCGATGGCATCGAGCAGCCAATCTAGAATGGGACGGCCGGCGACGGGATAGAGGATCTTGGGACGGTGGAATCCGAGGCGCGAGCCACGGCCAGCGGCGGGAATGACGGCGCTCCAAAGGGAAGGGTCGATGGCGGGCGCATTGGCTTCCTCCAGAAGAATTGAGGCGAGAAGGCCCAGGCCGGGCAGAACCGCGTGAGCGCCGGCCTGCTGGAGATCCTGGGATGGGCAGGTACCCGGGATGGCGACCACCCAGGCGCCAGCGGCGCGGGCCGCCTGAACACCGGAGACAGCGTCTTCGACCACCAAACAAGCATCGGGCGGCAAGCCGAGCTGCTGGGCGGAGCGCAGGTAAATCTCGGGCTCGGGTTTCGCTTTGGCAGCGTCATCACCGGTCAGGATGGAGCGGAAAAAGGAGCGTGAGCCGCTGCGATTGAGAAAAGCATCCACGCCGGGGCGCGAGCCGGAACTGGCGAGGGCAAGGGGATAGGCGGAGGCGAGCCGGGCTAACGCATCTTCGCCGCCGGGCGCAAACGGTTTTTGCCGCAATAGCATTTCACGGGCCAAACGGCTCTTGGCGGCAGCTAGACGTTCGATCTGGGCAGCATCGAAGTGGCAACCGTGCTGGGTGAGCACGTGCAGGATCACCTCGGGCGTGCGCCATCCCGCATAGCGGGAATAATCGAAGCCGGCGATACCGCAGTCCTCGAACACCTGTTCGAAGGCGGCGCGGTGGCACGCCGAAGAGAGGATCAACACTCCGTCCAGATCGAAAATGACGCCTCGGACCCGGCTCCATCGGGCCGGAACGGAAAGGTTCGCGATAGCCACCGTTTCGACCTCAGGTTAGCACGGAACCCGCGTGTTTCCGGCATGTTCCGCCGCTGTGAGAAACTGTGAAAAATTCAAATCTGAGCCACGGATGAACACAGATGGACACGGATAACTCCTTTAGCTATATAGAGCGAAGCTGTGGAGTCATTGCGGTACTAGGCGCGAGGCGCCTCGGGTCACATACAATGAAGTGTCGTTACGGGTTTGGCGCAAGATGAGCGATCGCGTGCAATTAACGGTGGTGGTTCCGTGCTACAACGAGGAACCGATTATTGAGCAGAGCGGGCGCCGGTTACTGGCGTACCTGGAGGAGCTGGCGAACGCGGGAAAGATTTCGCGCAGCAGCTCGATTTTGTTCGTGAACGACGGGAGCACGGATGGAACGTGGGAGATTCTGGAACGGCTTTGCGGGGAAAACGCGGCGTTTACGGCGATTTCGCTATCGCGGAACTTCGGCCACCAGGCGGCATTACTGGCCGGGCTGCACACCGCGCCCGGCGATGCGGTGATCAGCATTGATGCGGACTTACAGGACGACATAAGCGTAATGGGAGCGATGGCGGAGCGTTTCGGCGAGGGCTTCGAGGTAGTGTACGGAGTGCGGCGCGAGCGCAACAGCGACAGCGCCTTCAAACGCTGGACGGCGCTGGGCTTTTACCGCCTGATGAAGCTGCTGGGCACGCGCACGGTCTACAATCATGCCGATTACCGGCTGCTGAGCCGGCGAGCGATCGAGACGCTGCGGGACTATCGGGAAGTCAACCTGTTTCTGCGCGGGATCGTGACGCTGATGGGATTTCGTTGGGCCGTGGTGGAGTACGACCGCGGCAAGCGGCTGGCCGGGGAAACCAAGTACCCGCTAGGCAAGATGGTGGCGCTGAGCGTATCGGCGGTAACCAGTTTTTCGAATGTGCCTCTGCGGCTGATTACTTTAGTGGCATGGGCTGGCATGTGCGTGCTGGCGGGTTTGGCGGGCTGGGTGCTCTGGGTCCGAATGTTCACCACCGAGGGGGTTCCGGGGTGGGCGTCGGTCCTGCTGCCAGTGTTGTTCCTCGGCTGCCTGAACCTATTGGCGATGGGCATCCTGGGGGAGTACATTGCGCGCATTTTCGATGAAGTGAAGGCACGGCCGCGGTACGTGATTGCGGAGGGACGGAACCTGGCGGTGGGAGCGGAAAGCGGCTGGCGCGCGGCCCAAACGAAGTAAGGAGCCCGGAGCGGTCACAAGAGTTTGGGATCTTTTTTCGGCAGTGCTGGTGCTGTGTTTTGAATGGCTTAGAAGGGAGGCGCCGATTTAGACCTCCCGCTTGGGCCGAGCCGGCATGGTAAGCGTGGAATCGGGGATCGGGCCGCGACAGCTTGCGGGCCCGAAGCTTTGACCACATGAAACGGAACGACGCGATACTTTTACTTTTGCCGCTGGGACTGGCCGCGGCAGCATGGTCACAGACGGCCATCGATTTGCGGACTCAGACCAAGGACGTGGATTTTTCCAGTGCTTCGTCCACGAAACCAATCAAGACGGGGACCTCGTTGCCAGGGACCTGCACGAGCGGGGCGGTGTTTCTGAATCTCGCCGCCACTGCGGGGCAGAACATCTACCTCTGCACGGCCGCAAACACCTGGACTCAGGTGCAGGGAGGAAGCGGAAGCAGCGGGAGCGGCGCCAGTATGTTCCAGCAGTTGGGGGACTTTGCTTTGACCTACTCGGGGACGGCCGGAACTGTTGGCGCCAGTTGTTCGCCCGCGACTCCGTGCATTGCCGCGGTGGGCTACGGAGGGTACAGTTTCACCTCGGCGGCGACGGTGACGGCCAGCGGATCGGGCAACGACACCTACTACGTTCATGTCAACAGCGGTGGAACTCTGATGGTGGGATATGGCGGCTCGACCGCGCCGGTTTGCAGTGCGTGCACGGTGATAGGGGGAGTGACTTCCTATCCCGCCGGGGTAGCGGCGATCGGAAGGTTTACGGTTTCGGGCGGCCAGATCGTGGCTTCGGTGAGCGACCGGGCTGTGATCGCCGGGCCGCCGACGCTGGTTGCGGGAAGTAATGTCACAATTTCGACGGCCGGCAACACGGTGACGATCAGCAGCACCGGTGGAAGCAGCAGCCTGCCATCCACGGTTGTCCAGACAAACCAGAGCAACGCCTATACGGCGGGAACGCAGGATTTTCGATCGGCCAGCCACACGCTGCCGATGGCAACCGGCGCGGTCTCGGCAAAGCCGGGCACATGCACGGTGGGCGAGCAATACTTCGCCACCGACGCGGCGGCCGGGCAGAATCTGTATTTCTGCGCGGGCACAAACGCCTGGACCCAGATCAGTGCCGGCAGTGGAGGGTCCGGCTTCGACCCTACGAACTGGGCCGGCTATGACAGCGGCAGAATCAGTTTCTTCAACGTCTATAACGACGGCCAAATGTATACGGGGAACGTATGGAACACCGGTTCTTGCGGCGGCAATGGAGGCGACGGAGTGCTTCCTCCCGCGGGTTACGTAGAAGGGATCCAGTATAAACCCACCAGCGCCGGAGGATTGTGTCCGATCTACTCTCCGAGCGAGCCTTACACTGGATTTAGTGATTTTGCCTCTGGTTCCTCACCGCTTCCTTGGCAGATGCAGGTCGAGTACCGTATTCCATCGCTCTCGGCAGCGGGTAGTTTCTACGCAGGCATTCTTCAAAATCCCACTGCTGCGTTATCATCGGCAAGCGGCGTGATCCTCCTTTTTACCCTGGGTAGTAGTCCGGCTTTTACCTTGGAGATCCTCAATGCCGGGTCAGTGGTCTCCAGCTCATTATTGAGCGCCACACCCGACAATAACTATCACTACCTGTACATCGGTAACGGCGGCACGGCGAACTCGGTCAGGGGATGTATTGGCAGCTCGTGCACGACGATTACGGGAACGATTCCGCCCACGAGTGGCGGCTATTGGTGGTTTGTGCTCAACACGGTAGGCAGCGGGAGCACGCAACCATCGATGGCATTATCGGAAGCGGAGTTTACGATTCTCGGGGGAAGGAGTAAGAACTAAGTGGCTACGCGAAAGCTTTTCTTGTTATTGGTGCCCGCGGCGGCGCTTTGCCAGACGATCAGCGTCACAGGTGTAACCCAGACCCAAGCCATTTTTCAAGAGCGAGGCTACTCCGGCCAATGCACGATCCAGGTGTCGCCCGATCCTGCCTTCACATCCCCCGCCACGATTCCCGACTTCAACGCCTCCGAGTACCCAAGCTCGAATACAGACACGGGACGGGCGGACACGGTCACGATGTCGGATGGAACGCGGCTGGTGACCGTCGGACACATGAACGACGACCGGGCGCTGGCGGAGGAAACCACGTATTACGTACAAGTGAGCGGTTGCGGGAGCGCTTCCACGACTTTCACAACGGTGGCGCCTAAGACCGGATCGAGCACTGCATGGCCGGTGCCGTTCAATGCCGCCAAATGGGGGAATCGGGGATGGCCGTATACCTTGGCCAATACGCTCGATGCAAAGGGAACCGTCTACATCGATCCGCTTACCGGCGTGAAGCTGACTGCTATGAATGGCGCGAACGATTTTACGTGGCGGTATCCCGGCGGCGGTCACAACCCCGTGAATCCTGGCACACTCGCATTCTCTTACTATGCGGGCGGCGCCGGCTGGAACACTCCAGGGAGCGCGCTGAACGGGGCAAGTTCGGCCGCCAGTACCACTCTTAATAACCCGATCGATCTCTATCCGGGCGCCGGTTTCCCTGGCAGCAACGGCCCATGGTGGGTGTATTGGACCGCGACCAACGACCTTGGCGTAAAGATTTGGGCCGGCTGCTCAGTCTCCGGCGGATGTCCCTTTACGATCTGCGTTTTCACAAACCCGGCCGCCGGGTGCTTGGGAACTCCGATCGCCATCATGGCGCCGCAGGGGTCGATTGCCGTGGTGCCGTCTGCTTCGAGCGATCCCGATACGCCGTGGCCGGCGAGTTTTCCGAGCGCTCTGTTCTCCGGCTGGGGACCGGGCGTCATGATCGGACAGGAGAACTTTCCTACGGGATCGAGCTGCACGCTTTCAGCCAGCGCGGGAGTGCTCACCGTGGATCCCGCCTATTCGGGGTCCTCCGCCTGCGCCTTCAGCTTGGCGCTGGCGACGCCTGGAAACAAGATTTATGTGGCGGGCAGTTCACCAACCTGCGCGAATAATCTGTGCACCGTGGCAAATTTCAAGAACGCTTACAGCCTGACGACTTCCGAGAGTGTAACCGTCGCAACGGGCACAAGCTATCTGGTTCTGGGTTGGGGAGTGCGGATTACGCCGGCACTTACCTCGGGGACTTTGACGATCGGCGCGGCATATAAGCAAGCCGGTACGGAGCAGCCAGGGCAACCGGGCGCCGGTCCAAATGCAAAGTGCAATCCGCTGACGTTCCCTTCTTCGCAGGGTAAACAAATGCGGCTGTGCACGGTCTACGGCGCCGTCTGGGGACAATCCTTCCTGTGGGGTTTTACGCAGGACGGCATCAGCCTGCCTCTATGGATCGGAAAGGCTCCAGCCACGAGTTATTTTACCGGGATTGGGATTGCCCCCAATGACATTCCACAAACGTGTTGTGATGTTGCATGGGGCCTTCCCGGGTCGGACGCCTACACCTGGTACGCGTACGCAACCACGCAGAATAACGGGTCGCTTTATGAGCTTTACAAACTGACTTACACCGGGAACGGTTCCGAGGGTTTAGTTCCGTTTAACTATACTCTAGACGCGCCTAACTCGTCCGGCCCGGTTCGCAATGCTCCCAGCGACTATTGGACATGGTCCGCTCTAACACCTGGATCGAGCAGCCTGGCCACCCAGATTTCGAGTCTCTATCCGAATTACAACTCTTCGCTTTACGGAACGGCGTTTGCGCTATCCGGCATCGCGGGCTCCGGCGCTTATTTCCAGAACACCTATGCGGGGCAGAACTACGGCGCGTGGGTGGCGCAAATGGACTTGAGCACGACTCCGGCGACGCTCACCAACCTGATCCACACGCTCGACGGCACGGGCACGAACGGGCACATGCGATTCGGTGGATTTCACAATCTCACCGCCTATCCGGCCGTAACACCTGGGCCGACCGCGATGATTTCAAACAATCCCTTGTATGGCGGCAACATCTCGCTTCTCTTTGGCGGACCATTTGAGATGCCGATCGCAGCCATCTCGCGAGGCGGCTCCTGGGATACGAACACGTGCCTGGATTGGCCCATCGCGGGCGGGAGCGGGTTCTGCCCGGCACCCGAGGAGACGTACGACTGGACGTGCCCGAGCGGCAATCCGTACGCATTCATGGGAGCGACCGGGAACCAGTGCGTGAAGATGCGCGTGCCGGCGGGGGGATGGTGCAACAAGGCGCCCAATGCCGCCGAAAACCCGGCCAATGGAATACCGGTGTGTCCGGCGCCGGGTAGCACCATTTCCGGATGGAACCACTCCAGTTACAGTCAGCCATTTCCGCTGGCCGTGGGCGATGATTTCGTCTTCGATAAGAACGGCGATGGCAGCGGCGACCCGACTGACGATGAGCACTTTCGCGTAGTAGCCACAGATACTGTGAACGACCCGGGCTGGCTGGATATCTGGGTACAGCGAAATGCCATGTGGGATTATTGCGGATTCAACGACCCAGTGAACCGGCCCGGCAACACCGACGTGGACAATGCCATGCAGATGATGCACGCTAGCGGGATTCAGGCACTGGCTATGCCACCGTACTTGAACGGGTGCACGGCGATCTTCCTGGTTAGCGGTAAGACGCAATCCGGCCAGACTCTAGCGGAGATCGGCCGGAGCCTGCTTGGCCATGGAGACCTGGCGCCGGGCGAGTCTCCGGGAAGCGTGGTCTGGCTATCGGCCACCACCACTACCAAGCAGGGACCGTTGAGCAGCGTCTTTTCGGTTCCTCCGCCTCCCCAACTGCAAACCCTGGCGCCGCCCAGTTTCGCGGCTAACAGCCTGCCGATAGGAAACGGAAGCGTTCAGGCTTATGTCTCCACAATCGGCGGGATGCCGTGGTTCGCCGACTCGAACACGCTCAACAACAACTACGGGACGGGTTCACTGGCAGGAAGATCGCTAACTCACATCTCGGGCAACATTTACCAGATTCAGGTTCTTGGAACCGCCAGTAACACGTTCTATAAGAACTACCCGATGATCGGATGGGCGGGCCATAACGTCTTGCTCGATGTTAGCGGACCTGCCAGTGCCGGCACCTTGGCTGCAACCTCTTACGGAATGTGTTATGTCTACAACGCAGGGGAGTGTGTATCCGGGTCTTCGGTGGGCAACGTCTACGTAAACATTCCGTATATGTGGGACAACGGAGCTTGTCAGGCAGGCCAACCTTGGGCCAACACACCGTGCGTGATCATCGGGTGGCCCGGGGCGGGCGGGTACCGGCAGCAGGGCTGGGACCGGCCGGACGTGCAGGGGACGCGGTCGCGATTCCTGACCTACGGCTTTGGCGGACCTGGCATGGCCACTCCGTACGCCGAGATGGAGCCGCTTTCCGCCACCCAGGCGTTCCTGCCTCCCGCGGTCAACACGCCTTTCGGAAATGTCGCCTGGCTGGTGCAATTGCCCACCTGGACGGAAGATAAAATCAACCGGACGGTGGGAACGGGTATCACAGTTCAAGTTCCCGGAGGCTACGCGTACGCGCGAGTCCATTTCGGATATTCCAGGTTTACCGGCGCCGGGGGATCGCCGCGGAATTTTTATTGCAGTGGGCGCGCGGAAGCCTGCAACACGAACGGCTCGCCGTACAGTTTCGACAGCGAAACTTCGAGCGGAACGGCGTGCACATCGGGCTGCAAGATCACGGTGCCGGCCATGGCGCCGAACCTGGTGTACTGGCAGGTGCAGGTTTCGACCGATGGCGTCGCCTGGACAAGTCTTGGAGATATACAGGCGAGCGCGGTGCAATGAGGCAGTCCGCCAGGGCGGGTCATAATGCGTAGGCGTGCTATCCCGGACGTGCGGCAACGTATTCGAGTGCAACCGCTCCCTTACGGTCGCGGCTCGGAAAGCGCGAATCCGAGCCGCGGCCGTAAGGGAGCGGTTGTCGGGTACCTTGCCGTAATTGCGGGATTGGATACATGACCCCGGCCGAGCCACTCCACCGAACTCGTCCGGCATTCGGCCGCATGGCCATTGCGCTCCTCGCCTTCTACGCCCTGGCCATCGCGATAGAGGCGTGGAACGGCGCTTACTCCAGCGAGTTCGGCCGCTACTCGGACGAAGGGATGCACTACGTCACGGGCCTCATGATACGGGACTTCTTCACCAGTCCCGCCGCGTGGCCGCATCCCATGGCCTTTGCCAAGGCTTACTACGCGCATTTTCCGAAGGTGGGCCTGGGCAACTGGCCTCCCATTTTTCCGCTTCTTCAGGCCCTCTGGAGCCTGCCCTTCGGAGTGGCACGCCCGGTCATGTTGCTCGAAGTGCAACTGTTCGTCGCGCTCACGGCGCTCCTCGTGTACCGACAACTCGCGCCTCGTCTGGGCACAGGCTTCGCCTGGCTCGCCGGCGCCTTGCTCATAGCCTCCCCGCTTACTCAGTACGTGGCTTCCATGGTTATGGCGGAAGCTCCCTTGGCTCTCTTCAGCTTCTTGAGCGTGCTGGCGTGGGTCCGCTTCCAGCAGTCGCAAACCGTTCGCGACGCCTTGCTCTTCGCCGGCTGGACCGTCGCCGCCATTCTCACTAAGGGCAATGCGTGGGTGATTCCCATGGTCGTCGCCGCCTACGTCCTGTTGGGCCGGCGGCGCCTCCTGTCCCAGCGTTCTTTCTGGCTGGCCGTGCTGGTCATTGGCGGGGTTTGTCTGCCCTACACCTGGATCACGATGCACATCGTCCAACAGGGATGGAACCAGACCAGCGTGCCGGACCCCGCATTTCTGCTGGCTTCTTTGCGCGTTCATACCGGATTTGCCATTGGCATTCTCGGCCTGCCGCTATTCTCGATGGCGCTGGCGGGCATCATGGCGCGCGTACTGATTCCCGCCTTTCGCCGCCGCGCCATCGAAGCGTTCTGGCTGGTGTTGGCGATCTACCTGGCCGCCATCGTCGTTTTCCACGCCGCCGTGCCTACCAGCATCGAGCCGCGAAAGATATACCAGGCTGCGCCTGTGGTTTGTCTCTTTGCCGCCGCCGGTCTGGAAGCGCTGGCCGCCATCTTCGGCCGCCGCACCAACCCGCTCGCCTGGCGCGCCGCGTTGGTGGCCGCCGGTGCGCTTCTGTTCGCCTTCACCGGCTTCCAGCTTATCCCACCCTTCGCTCCCGGTTTTTCACCCGCCATGCGCGCCCTCCTCGCCCGGCCCGATACCGCCGGCGCGGCCATTCTGATCTCGTCCACCCCGGTTTATCAAGATAACGAAGCCGCCCTCATTTCCGAATGGGCCGAGCGCCGGCGGGATAGCGGCACCTACCTCCTCCGCGGCAGCAAGTTTCTCTCTTACCCCGACGGCACCAGCCAGGACCCGACGCGTTTTACCGCGTTTGTCTCGACCCCCGCCGCCCTCGAAGGGCGCCTCGCTGCCGTCCCCATTGCCTACGTTCTGCTCGACACCGTCCCTGCTTCCCATCCCTACCCACATCACGAACTTTTGCGCACCACCCTCGCTGCGGATTCTCAATCGTGGGAACGCATCTATTGCTCACGCCAATCCGCCCTCGGTATTCCCCACCAGATCGAAATCTATCGCTATCGTAAGGACATCACCGGTGTCCCCGTGCGCTTCGATGTGGATCTGAGCCAGAAGATCCGACAGTTGATCGAGGTCGGCAAGTAAAGTTGTTGGAGATTCCAACGCCCCGCCGCTTACTGTAAGTGGTGTACCAGTCCCCAATTTCCGCGATTCTTTTGCGGAGATTTCCTGGCGCTGGAGCGCACTCAGGTGTATGGACTTTTCTTGGCCCCTGGGCCATGATCGTCCTCCAGCCATGGCCGGCCGCCAGCTCGTGGCCGGCGAGCGGAGCGGCTCGGGAGCCGGCAGGTCCTGCCGTACCGATTTGGCTCGAGATTGCGAACCCCAGGCGTTGGTTGTCAGCTCGTGGCAAGTTGAGACCACCCCGCGTCCGCCTGCCGTCCGGGTTACTCGCGAGAAGCGCCTGCCGGCGCTGGACGGACTTCGGGGTTTGGCGGTATTAAGCGTCCTGATCGTTCACGCCAACGGCTTGCTGGATCCGACGCGGCCGGTGGAGCATGCCATGGCGGCTCTGAGCGAGCTCGGCGCCTACGGCGTGGACCTGTTCTTCGTTCTTTCAGGCTTCCTCATTACCGGCATACTGCTCGACAGCAGGGCGTCTCCGAACTACTTTTCGAACTTCTACGCGCGCCGCTTTCTTCGTCTCTTTCCCGTGTACTATGGATACCTGCTGGTGGTCGCGATGGCGATCCCCGCGCTGCACCGTGCCGTGCGCACGTCGATGCCGGACTACGGCGGCGGCTGGGGCTGGTACTTGGCTTATCTTTCCAACTGGAAACCGGGCCGCGGGGCATCCGACCCCTATCTGGGGCACTTCTGGAGTCTTGCGGTGGAGGAGCAGTTCTATCTCTTGTGGCCGGCGACCATCTTTTTCGTGCCGCGACGAATGCTGGCGCACTCCTTCCTCGGGATCGTTACGCTCGCGATAGCTTTGAGGATCGGCATGGCCGCGCATGGAGTTTGGTGGAATACGTTGTACCGAATCACGCCGGCGCGAACCGACGCGCTGGCGCTCGGAGCCTTGGCGGCCCTGGCCGTGCGCAACCATCGGTGGCAAGCCTATTTTAGCGCGCGAGCGCGCACCGTGTTCCTGCTCTCGGTCGGCGCCTTTTCGGTGACGGCCATCGCCGCCGGCGACGCCAGTTGGAAGAGTCCGCTGAACCAGACGGTTGGCTCGGTTTTCGTGGAGACCGCATTTGCGGCGCTGGTTCTCAAAGCCGCGGCCCCAGGCTTCGGCCTCATCAAGCGGATCGGAACCACGAAATGGCTGATGGCGTTCGGCAAATACAGTTACACGATGTACGTAATCCATGTTGCCGTATATTTCCATCTCATGTGGCTGATCGCCTGGGTGACCAAGCGATTCTCCGTTCGCTTGACGCTGCCCGCGGAGATAGCTTGCGGTATTTTGATGATTGCAACAGTGTTCTTCCTCGCGAGCCTGTCTTGGCGATATATTGAATCTCCGTTGCTGTCGCTGAAGAAACGCTTTCCGTATTGAGCGTGGCGCGGGCGTCCACGCCTGCAGGGCCGAGATTCCTCTCGGCCTTCAAAAAGTCGGCTAAGCTAGCGGGAGTTTACTGAGAAGGGCCGGAACAAAGGCGTAAGTAATTGTTTCCTTAGCGGGTTACGAGTTGGCCTGCGTATTACCCACGCGGGGTAATACGGAGGTGCTCCAGCCCCAGCG
>Ga0187848_10000730_pt1 | contig 29316 bp, 24 predicted proteins | sample June2016WEW_4_40_FD_132424 | JGI IMG/M metagenome (GOLD analysis project Ga0187848, IMG submission 132424) | Peatland microbial communities from SPRUCE experiment site at the Marcell Experimental Forest, Minnesota, USA - June2016WEW_4_40 | ecosystem: Environmental > Terrestrial > Soil >... | reverse complement strand
GTGCTCGAAGGAGAACAGGGCGCTCTTGGGATCCTCGAGGCGCAGGTGGCACACGCCCAGCCCCAGGTGTGCGTCCAAATGAGCCGGATCGAGAGTCGAGGCCTTACCAAAGGCCTCCGCCGCTTCTTCCCAAGCGCCGAGGCGCTCGAGACAGACGGCCAGGTTGAACCAGCCCATCGCATACTGCGGCTTGATCTGCGTCAGGGCGCGGTAACTCTTGGCGGCTTCCTTATAGTCGGCCAACTCGAATTGGATGTGCCCCATCGCCCGATAGATTTCGGGCGAGGCTTCGTTAGCGGCGATGGCGCGCTGCAACTGTTTGAGGGCTTCATCCCGCTTGCCGGCCAAGTGCAGAGCGACCGCGCGCGCCAGGAAGCCGGGCCCGCTTGTGGCGGCCGTTTCCTTCTCCTGAAAGTCCGGCGCCGGGCCTCGCAAGGGCTGCACCTTAGCGCTGGTTCGAATTGGGTTGCTGCTCATTTTCTTCAGACCTCCTTACTGGTCGGATCCGTCTGCCACCAGACGCACCCAATAGAGACGCGCCCGCTGATCCGGTGCGCCCAAAAACCCTACTCCGCCAGTTGCGAGGCGGTTGTCGCTCCATCGCTCGATGGTTTCGCCATCTATGGAAACTGTGAAGTCGTTGCCCCGCACCCGCGTGAGGATGGTAACCGCCGCCCTGGGGCCGCCCGCCTGACGGACCGGTGTGGTAACGCTCAATCCGGGCACGTCCTCGATTACCGAGGACCGTGTGAAGGTGCGGCCCTGCGGCGAAGTCGAGAGAGTCGCCAGATGGTAGTTCTGCTCGTCGGCGGCGCGGAATACCCAACTCAGGCTCTTCTGGTCGATACGGGCCAGAAACTCGAGATCATAATCGATCATACCGAGCGACGGGGCGAACAGCGCCAGAGCGCCGGGGCGCACGCCCGCTACATCGACTTTCCAATCGCCTACACCGCCAAGCCAATTTCCCAGGCCGGCGTCGAAGCGGTCTTCCAGGCGGATGGCCTCCGCTCTCGGCTGTTTCGCCTGTTTCGTCTGGGTGCGCTGCTGCTGCTGCGCCGCCTTGGGCGACGCAGCTTGCGACACCGGAAGCGCGGGCATGCCGCTTTGTATCTTGAAAATCGAATAGCCGAAAGGCGCCTCTTGCGGCTCAAACGATACCGTCGAGAAGCGCGGAACCAGGTCGTACACCTTGGGACTCACGGCAACCGCGCGCGTTCCTTCGCGGCTCCACGCGGCGCACCGCACGTGCGCGTCTACGGCGTGGCCCGCGGCCAGGACGACTCCGGGCAGGTTCGATCCAGTCCAATCGATGGCAGCAGCGCGTTGCATCATGCGGCAATCGCGGGTTGTCCGGCCCACCCGCCGCACGGCACCGCCCGCCATGCCGGGCAACAGCCCGCGCGTAGGCCCATGGGGCAGGGACACGGCACGAAGCATCGGCGTGATGAGCGGCGTTCGGGACTGCGGTGCGAGACCCTCTTTCACGAAGATATGCGGCGTCATGACACCGGGCCAAATCAACTCGGGCGCGCGCCGCGCGAGGGCCAGGGCGCGCAGTTGCCTCTGCGGCGGCTGGATCGGCTGGCTCCCCGCCGCCCGCACGCGCCGTCCCACGTGCATTGGCAATGCGAGCCACTTGGGCGGCTCCGCGCCGCGCTGGTAGGTGGCTCCGCCCATCGGCTGCCGCTGCGCTTCGCCCGATAGCACTGCGCGCGCCGCCCGCCGCCGCGGCAATGGGAAGCCCCGCCGGCGGGCTTTCAGCGAGCGTGATCCATCCCAAACCCGCGGGGGCCGCTGGCGCGGCAGCGTCACCGGCATCTTGTATTCCGGCGGCTCGCGCAGCATCAGTGTAGTCGCTTCGCTACCGCCTCGCAGATACCCGGAGCTGCGCGGAGCGTGCTTTTCTTTCTGGCTGCGCGCCTGCGGTGAAAAGAACTCGCCGCCGCCCCGCATCTCCGCCTCCAGCAACGGCCGAATGCTGCGCATGTGGTTGGCTGGGGGCGCCGGCTCAGCCAAGCGCATACTCCGATGGAAGCCGTGTCGCTGCAAAGAAGCCAAACTCTCCGCTTGCGCCGGCATCACTGTTTTCAAGTTCTCGCGCCGCCGCATCAGCGTTGCGACTTTGTTGGCCTCCTGCAGCCGGTCCATCCCCAGTCGCAGCCCATACTGATTACGGTGCTCCCGCGAACAGAAGTCACCGCCGGCGCCCACCCAGATTCTGCTGAGGGGCCGTCCGCACAGTTGGCACGTTCTGGCGCTCATTCCCGGTTATTATAGACGTACAAATTTGAAATTGCTAGTGTGATTGGCGACAGTATTCCTCTGATAACTAAAGCGAATTACGGGTTATATATCTAGATAGCTATCGGCTAAAACACTACTGATGAGTACCGTTGATTTTGGTTAATAGAGTGAATTTTAGGGTATATATTGCTTGGATTTCCGGTAAAATTGACCCGTGTAGTGAATTGCCCAAAATTTCAGCGGGCGGAGGCTAATAGAGATGGTTGAGTCAACAGCACGGCGGGAACGCGGCGAGCCGAAATCCGCGCCCGTGGCTACTTATCTTTGGGAGGTTCCGCAGAAGCCGGTCGCAGTGCGACTCGCCTTAGAGATCATCGACCGGATGGAGTCCGAAGTCATTGAGAACTTCCGCTCTCTGACGTCACGAGGATCGGAGATTGGCGGCGTGTTGCTGGGCTCCGTGATTCCAGGCAGCCCTCTGACGGTGCTTGTGCAGGGTTATGAGACGGTCCCGTGCGACTACACCCGAGGGCCGCTGTATCGTTTGTCGGATGCCGATCTGGGACGTTTCGAACGGGTGATCGAACAGCACAGCGGGCCCGGCAACCTTCCGGTAGCGGGATTCTTCCGCGCCCACAGCCGCAAGGGCCTCAGTCTGGATGCGGACGATCTGGCGTTTCTCGATGCGCGCTTCCGCGCGCCCCATCACATCGCCATGCTGGTGCGGCCGTTTGCCACTAAGACCAGCGTGGGCGGCATTTTCATTCGGGAAGATGGCACATTCCACGGCGAGCCCAGCTATCTGGAGTTTCCATTCCGCTCCGCGCAATTGACACCGTCGCTGTGGACGCCACTCGAGGCCGCCCCGGCGCCGCCGCCGCCGGCCAGTCCGGCGAATGCCGCGGCCAGCGCTCCGCCGGCCGCCAAGCCAGTTGTCCGCCCCCAAGTTGTGCCGATCGGCCTGCGTCGCGATACCGCCGCTTCCGCCGATGCGAAGGCTTCCACGCCGCCCGCCGACAAAACCGACCGGAAGGCGCCGGAAACCAAGCCGGCCGCGCCGCCGGCCAAGCCGCTCGCCGCTCCCGAGCCGAAGCCGGCTGCCCAGGAAGTCAAGGTGACCGCCGCGGTGACGAAAGACGCTCCGGCCGTCAAACCGGCCGAGCCGGCCCCCGCTGCCAAAGTGGCTCCCGAGAAGGCGCTCGCTAAACCGCTGTTGGGGACGTTGAGCGGCGAAGTGCCGGCCGAGTCGCAGGGCAGCCGAAAGCTCATGTTGGTGCTTGGCGGCATAGCCGTTATGGTGGCCGTTCTGGTTGCACTGTTCCTCTATCCTGGCTACATGATGCGCCCGCATCAGCCCACGGCCATGGAGTCGCAGGTCGCCGAGTTGACGCTGCGGGTGGAACCGAGCGGCACGGATCTGCTGCTCACCTGGAACAAGAATTCCGCCGCCATCGCCAACGCCAGCCACGGCGTATTATCGATCAACGATGGGGACCGGCATGAAAACTACGACATGGACGCCAACCAGCTCACCACCGGCAGCATCGTTTACACGCCACAGACCGGCGACGTCAGCTTCAAGATGGAAGTGACGGGGAAAGACCAGACCAGGACAGTGACCGAGTCGGTGCGGTCGTTGCGCACGCGGCCGTCGCCGATGCCGGACGGCAAATCTGCCCCCGCCAACCCGGTCTCCGCGAAGACGAACCCGGCGCAGCCTTTGCCGATTGGCACTCCCGCCAATGCCGAGCCTGGCATACCGGCATCCACCACGCCGGCGGAAGTGACGCCGGCACCGCCGGTGAAGGCCGCTCCCAGGGCATTCAACGCGGATTCGCTGGCGCGGCGGCTGCGCCCAGCCAGCCCGACCGAGATTGCCGACGCGGGCTTGGGTGCCGCTCCCGCGCTGCCCGCCGGCGTCAACGTGAATACGAATCTGAGCATGCCGTTTGCCAACGCGCCTGCTCCGGTTGCTCCTGCGCCGCCGCCAGCCGCTGTGAAGAAGCCCGCCGCGACGGGTGGCAAGGTCGCCCCAGCTCAACTGCTCTACCACAAAGACCCGGAGTATCCTACGCCCGCGCGCCAGATGGGCGTCCATGGCCAAGTCGTGCTGGAAGCCACCATTGGCACCGACGGCAAGGTCACCGCCGTGAAGATCATCTCCGGACACCCGCTGCTTGTCCCGGCCGCCAAGGCAGCCGTCATGCAGTGGCGCTACAGACCGACATTGCTCGACGGGAAGCCGGTGGAAAACACCAGCCAGATCACTTTGGACTTCAGCGCCGCCCACTAGCGCTACCAGGGGAAACAGACGCGAAGTCTCGCAGGCTTTCGGCACGAAAACGCGTGGGGCAGGACGGCTTGCAGTTCGCTGCGCCACAGTTGTTTTAGTGGGGGAACGGTGTCTTGTTTCTATTGAGGCGTAGGCCTGCGCGGAATGTCTCGACCGGAGTATGCAGCCGGTGGCGCACGGACTTTGCGCCGAGTGAAAACCCGGCACGCAATGCACCAGATCCACTGGCCCACCCAGGCCTACAGTCGACCTTGACGAAATATTTACCATCGGATGGAAGGTCAGGTACTAGACTGGTACTGAGCCGTTAATATAAACTCGGGCCGACCACATTGGCCGGTGGGCACAGCGGCGCGCGGTGGGCGATAATACTGAGAATCGGGCCTGAAGCGACGCACTAAACTACCACCCGGCTCGTCCGGAGGGGTATCGGCAAATGCAGGCAGCCCAACAAGCAAGAAAGCAAATCCTGGTGGTCGAAGATGAAGGACTGATCGCCGACGACATTCAGCGGCGGTTGGAGCGATTGGGCTATGCGGTGCCCGCGGTCGCGAGTTCGGGTGAAGAAGCGCTGCGGTTTGCGCGAAGCATTCCTTTCGACCTGGTGCTGATGGACATCCGTCTGCAAGGCGGGATGGACGGCATCGCCACTGCTCAGGCGTTGAAGGACGAGTTGCAGGCGCCAGTGGTTTACCTTACGGCGCACGCCGACGCGGACACAGTGATCCGGGCAACGGTGACGGAGCCGCTGGGCTACATTCTGAAGCCGATTGGCGACCTCAATCTGCGCAGCACGGTGCAGATTGCCCTCTACAAGCATGAGATGGAGCAGCGCGTGCGAGCCAGCGAGGCCTGGCTCTCGACCACCCTGCGCAGCGTGGGCGAAGGAATCGTCGCCACCAATGCAGCCGGCGAAATCGTCTTTGTGAATGCCGTTGCGGAGCGGCTCTCCGGCTGGACCAGCGCCGAGGCTTTGGGCCACCCGCTGATGGATGTTCTACAGCTCAACCATGAGTCCACCGGCCGCGCAGCCGGGGATCCCGTCCTCGACCTGTTGCCGGACGAGCGCCGATCCTACCTGCTGATTTCGAAGACCGGAACCAGCACGCCGGTGGAAGTCAGTTATTCCGAGAACCAGTCGCAGCGGGAGCGGCTGGGCTCAATCCTGGTGGTGCGGGACATTCTGGTGCGCAGGGAGATGGAAGGCCGGCTGATCCAATCGCAGAGGATGGAGGCGATCGCTAACCTGGCGGGAGGACTGGCGCACGACTTCAACAATCTGCTGATGGTGATCTTGGGGTACGCCGAAGAGCTGGAGACGGACCTAAAAAACGGCCGTGACCGGCAGCGGGCCACCGAGATTAAACAAGCCGCCACACTGGCCGGTTCCATCAGCAAGCAGTTGCTGACGCTGAGCCGCCGGGATCCGTCGAGCGCGGAGGTGCTCGACATCAACGCGGTAATTGGCGAGATCCAGCCCCTCGTCGCGCGCAGCCTGGGGACGGGCCGCACGCTCCGCCTGGAGTTGGGCTCGTCCGCCGGATTGGTGCGCGGCGACCGCAACCGGTTGAAGCAGGTATTCCTCAACCTGGCGCTCAACGCGCGGGACGCGATGCCGCGGGGCGGGGAGATGCGGATCTCGACTTCGCCGGTCGACATCGGCGCGGAGAACGTGAGATGGCGCGACTGCCGGCCGGGACGGTACGTGCGAATTCGGGTGGCGGATTCGGGGCAGGGAATGGACGCGCCAACGCTGGCCCGCATCTTCGAACCATTCTTCACCACCAAGCGCTCCGGCACCGGAACTGGCCTCGGCTTGGCGGTGGTGCACGCCATCATCGTGCAAAGCGAGGGCTACATCAGCGCATCGAGCGAAATCGGCAAGGGTACGAGTTTCGAGATCCTGTTGCCGCGCGCGGAACAGCCGCAGAAGGTGGGCGAGTCGCGGCAAATGGCCGAGGCGAACGAACCGGCGCCGACGGTTCTGCTGGTCGACGACGAGGATGGCGTCCGGCGGCTGATGCATAGTTGTCTGCAGCGGGAAGGCTATCGACTCTTGCAGGCGCGCGACGCCGAGGAAGCGGAACGGATCGCCAAAGCCTGTCCCGGGCCGATCCACGTTCTGGTCACCGACGTGGTGATGCCCGGCATGTCCGGATTGCAACTGGCGGCGCGGCTGAGGCCGCTGCGCCCGGAGATGAAAACGCTTTTCGTTTCCGGATGCGCGCACGATGAACTGGGGGGCGCCGCGTTGCCGCTTGCGGAAGTGCTGTCGAAACCATTCTGGCCGCTGGAACTGGCGAGGCGGGTGCGGACCTTGCTGCAACGGCCGCCGGCCCTCGCGCGATGATCGAACGGCGGGAGGAGAGGCTATGATGCACGGCAAGAGGATGCCGCCCGCGGTGGGCTATGGAGTGGCCGTCCTGCTGGCTGTGCTGGCGCAACTGTCGCGCCTCCCGCTTCATCCGCAAACCCTGATTCCTTACATTACATATGCTCCCTTCATCCTGTTGAGCGCCTACCAGGGCGGGTTGGGGCCGGGAGTGTTGACAACGATTCTCTGCACGCTCGAGTCGCTGTACTTTGCGACCGAGCCAGTCGGGAGTTTCCAGGTGCGAGACCCGCAGGACTGGCTGGGACTGGGAGCGCTGGCATTGTCCGGCGTGGTCGCCAGCGCGCTGTTCGACCGTTTGCAGCAGGCGCAGAGGGCGGCGGCCGCGGCGGAACAGGCGCGCTCGGAAATGGCGCGTGAACTGGAGGCGCGGCGGCGGATGCTGGAGTCCGTGATTGAACACTCGCCGGTATCGATCGCCCTGTTGCGCGGACGCGATTTCCGGTTTGAACTGGTCAACCCGGCATACCAGGCGTTAGCGCCGGGCGAGCCGATGGCCGGGAGAACTACGGCCGAAGTTTGGCCCGAAGCAGCGGCGATACTTGTGCCGCTGCTTGAGAAGGTCCGTGACAAGCAGATTGTGCACCACGCCACCGGGCTGGCCGTTCCCAGGCGCCGCGGGCCCGGGCTGCCGCCGGAAGAGCGCTATTTCGATTTATCGTACGTGCCGCTGCCGGTTGCGGGGCTGCCGGCTTCCGAGGCGGAAGAGGGACAGGTGCTGGTAGTGGTCAGAGAGGTCACCGAGCAGCAGCGCGCCGCAGCCGCTTTGCGTAGCACGCTGCGCGAGCTGGAATCGGCCTTGGCGGAGAAAACCGTCCTCCTGAAAGAGGTCCATCATCGCGTAAAGAACAACCTGGCGGTGATTGTCAGCCTGCTGGGCATGAAGGCCGGCGCAATTGAGAGCGCCGAGGCTCAAGGGGCGCTCGAGGACAGCCAGCAGCGGGTGCGGTCGATCGCTTTGATCCACGAGCATCTTTCCGGAAGCGAGCACTTGGACCGGATCGCCTTTGCCGAATACGCCGAGCAACTCGTGCAGGAATTGGGCGGCGTGTATGGCATTGCGGCGCGGCGCATCGCGATCCGCCTGGACGCCGAACCGATTGAGATCGGCATACACCGCGCCGTTCCGTGCGCGCTGATCCTGAACGAGCTGGCGACCAACGCGTTGAGGCACGCCTTCCCAGGCGAGCGCAGCGGCGAGGTTCGGATTTCGTTGCGGCAGTCGGCACCGGGAGAATTGGAGTTGAGCGTTGAGGATAACGGCGTCGGCTGCCCGCGAATCGCGCCAGAGCGCAACGGGAAATCGCTAGGGTTGCGGATCGTCGAGATCCTGGCCAAACAACTGGGGGGATCGCTGGAGCAACCCGAGTGCGTAGGAACGCGTTTCGTGTTGCGGTTCCGTGCCGGGACCTCACGCCGCGTGGTGACGGTCCGCAGAGGCGAAGTCCCGCCGGAAGGCTCAAGCGCGCCGTTCTAACTTCCGATAACCGATATTATGTAAACTTATGCGCCCGGCGCACACTGTTCTGTATCGCCACTCGGCACCGTCCTCTTCCGCTTCCCAAACGAACAACAAACAAAGAAACCATTGAGTAAGCCGCTCTGATCGAAACAATTACCCGAACTGTGTCGCGCCGGTACGCCAGAAGGGATTGCGCCGCTCTGCCCCGCCGTCCCCTTTTCCATCCGATGACGCCCTGAACGGCGATTCGGCAGACGCCACCGCAGCAGCTACAAAAAACGGCCCGGCCTCCGCTGAATGAGGCCGGGCCTATGGGAAGAAATCTGATGCTCTCTGAAAAAACCCTTTCCCTCAGCGATGGCTGCTGCTCCTGGCAGGACCGGAGGCGCGATGGCCACTGCTTCCGCGGCTGGCCGGGCCGCTGGCGCTACCGCTCGACCGCGGCGTATTGGAGGACGGCGCGCTCCGCGGCTGGCTCGGCGCGCTGTTCGCGGGCGCGTTGTAGCGCGGGCTGCCGCCCGAGTACGGGCTGTTGCGGTATCCCGAGTTTGGCTGGCCGAACCGCTGCCAGCCGCTCGAAGAAGACGACGACCGCGTGTTCTGGCCGCCCGCGTTCGACTGCGTGCCCGGCGCGCCGAACCGGTTCCAGCCCGCCGAGCCCGAACTGCCGTTGGCTCGGGCTGCCCCGCTCGCCTGAGATGTAGACCGGTTCACACCCTGCGACGCCATGCCGCGGGCACCCGCAGCAGCCTGCGGAGAATGAAAGAACGTGGTGTGGCCGGTGCTTCTCGGCACGTACGACGCCGCGCGGCTGGAGAACCGCGTAGCAGCGCTTCCAGCCGCCAGTGGAACGGCACCGCGGATCATTCCAGCCGACGCGAACTGCGCCGCCGTGGGCCGCACGATGCCGGAAACTCGCCCGTTCTGGAAGTCATGCACCGAAAGCCCAGTCACGCCATTGGTGACACGTGCGTTCTGATAGGCATTTCTGATGTTTACGCCGGTAATATTCATGGAACGGTTGATGTATCCGGCGGAACCGTAGAATCCCCTGCCCCACCACGGGTGGAAGACTTCATACGGCGCCAGCGCCACCCAGCCTATGTTGCCGAAACCAAAACCAACACCGAAACCAACTCCACCGCCGAAGCCGAAGAAGCCGACCAATGCCGGTGACCAATAGTGCGGCATACCGAAAACGCCCGGATACCACAGCCAGCCGAAACCGGTTCTCCAGAACCAGCGGCCATAGTGATACGGAGCCCAGCCCCAAGGATCGGCGCTGACCCAGGTCCAGCCATACCAATCCAACCACTCCCACTGTCCCAATTGATACGGCGCCCAACCGGGCGCGACTTGCGGTTGCCAGACGTTGCCGTAATCGGGCGTGTAGACCCAGCTCCCGTTATTGTCCAAATCCTCGAAGCCGTAAACTCCCTGCGGCACGCGCTGCGCGCTGCGCGATTGCGTGAGCACGCGGTCGCGGCTGTCCGACCAGGCGTCCCAGGCATCGCCTGCCGGAGCGGCCACTATCTGAAACTCAGGATCGGCGGTGGAACCGCGGGCGATCATCATTTGTCCGGCGCTCACCCACTGCGAACCGCGGGGCGAGAAAACCTCGACGTCCCCTGCCCTGACGGTGAGCTCCGTTTGGCCGGATTCGGTGACGGAAATGCGATAGATCCCGACCTTCGTGGGTCTTACAGAAATATTCGGAGTATCCACCTCAGCATTTGTGCTGGAAGGCCTTAACACACGGTAGGTTAAGGTGCCGTGAGAGAGCTCAATTTGAAGCCGGCCTGCCTCGAGCGCCGCGATTCTGATTTCCGCAGTACCACCCAGGCGGAGCAGATTAGCCGAATCAAACTCGACTTCGGCCCGCGAGTTGGGGCCGGTAGAGATGTGATCGTCGGCCAGCAGTGGTGCATTGATGATGCCTGCCACCCAGCCGGCATCGCCGCGGCGCACCGAAACCTGGCCGTCCATGACGCTGATGCGGGCGACGCCGTGTTGCTGATCGCCGGCATCCTGCGCCTGGAGAGGTGCGGCGACGCCAGCCGTGAGAGCGGCTGCCAGAACCCATCCCATCGAGCGAAGCTGGATGCGAACCATGGCGGATTCCTTTCTAACGTCCGGTGACGGAGGAGCACGGAGGCTGCCAAAGGACAACGGTAAGTTTTTCAGATAGTTACGGGTCTCCAGGCGAGCCCGGGACTGGCCGAAAACCACCAGCCTGGCTGCGTTGGAGCAGGCCTGGAGCGGATCTGCCTCCCGGCACGCGGGTAAGATGATAGGGTGACCAAGCGCGCTCTGTTTCCATTTGCCGCCGCAGCCCTCGTCTGGCCGACCACCGCGCAAGTTAAGACCGATGGGGATCCGGAGAAGGCGGGCGTCGTCATGAAGATCTATCCGGGCGCGGAAAAGATCGGTGTCATCATCGGCGGGGAGGCGTTCACGGAGTTCTTCGTTGCCGGCGCGACCGTCACCAAGCCCTATCTGCATCCGCTGCGCGCGCCCTCGGGCACTTATGTAACGCGCATGTGGCCAATGGAAAAGGTAGCCGAAGAGGCGGCCATCGCCAAACCCGACCACCCGCATCAACGCGGTCTGTGGTTCGCCCACGAGAAGGTAAACGGCCTCGATTTCTGGAATAACGAAGCCAGCTACACCACGCCCAATCGCGGCAAAATCGTCCTCGCCAAGCTGGACGAGGCGAGCGGCGGGAAGGACCAGGGCATGATCGCCGCCACTTTCGACTGGACCGATCTGGCGGGTCACAAGCTGCTGACCGAATCGCGGCGGATGATATTCTATGCCGATCCGAAGCTGCGCATCATCGATTTCGACATCACTCTCACTGCGGCGGCGGACGCCGTGACCTTCGGCGACGCCAAGGATGGCGCTTTCGGCATCCGCATGCGGCCGGTCCTGCAAGAAGCCGGCGGCACCGGTCACATCACCAACGCCGACGGCCTGGCGGGCGAGCGGCAGCTTTGGGGAAAACCATCCAACTGGTGCGACTACTCCGGTGCAGTGAACGGCGAAAAGGTGGGAATCGCGATTCTGGACAACCCCGAAAATCCCCGCCACCCTGTGCGCTGGCACGCGCGCGGTTACGGCCTGTTCGCGGCCAACCCGTTTGGGCTGGCAGCCTTCACCGGCGATAAGACCAAGGACGGCTCGTTGACCGTGGCACCGGACCAATCCGTCCGCTTCCGCTATCGGGTCATCATCCACGAGGGCGATGCGCAGGACGCCAACATCGCTACCCAGTGGGCCAAGTACTCAGCCCGGAAGTGAAACCGCGCGGCATAAGTAGCGTCCTGTGATGACCGCCTTCCATCCGCTGTTCCACAACCCGCACCTGCAGACCATCGCATCGCACTTCTGGCGGCGGCCGCGCACCCCGCACCGGCGCGAGCGGCGCGTCATCGAAACAGAACCGGGCGTTTGTGTACTGGTGGAATCGCAGCGTCCGGAAGTGGCGTCGGGCGAGATCGTGATGGTGCATGGCCTGGAGGGCTCGGGCGAGGCGGGCTACATCGAAAGCCTCGCCGCCACCGCGCTTCGCTCCGGCTACGCCGCGCACCGGTTCCACATGCGCACCTGCGGTGGCACCGCGCACCTTTCGCCGACGCTGTACCACGCCGGCCTGACCGGCGATCTGGCCGCGGTGCTGCGCGTGTTCCGCCAGGAGGGCCGGACGCCGGCCTTCGTCGTGGGGTTCTCGCTGGGCGGGAACGTGGCGCTGAAGCTGGCCGGGGAACTGGGCGAGTCGGCCGCGGAAATCATGCGTGGTGTCTGTGGCGTGTCGGCGCCGCTGGACCTGGAGGCCGCGGCGCATCGCGTCGCCGCTCGCGACAATCGCTTATATGAGCGCCGCTTCGTTCGCAAGATGCGTCAGCGCCTGCTTTCGACCGGCCGTTACCAGGCGGCGGATCTCGCCGGCCTGGATTCGCTGGTCGCAATCGACGACCGCATCACCGCGCCGTCGTTTGGCCTGGGCACGGCGGACAATTACTACCGCACGCAATCGGCGATCGGCTACGTGGAGCGGATTCGCGTGCCCGCGTTGCTGATACAGGCCAAGGACGACACGATTGTGCCGTGGCGGATACTCGATCATCCTGCGGTGCGCGGCAATCCGCACATTCAAATTGTCCTGACCGAACACGGTGGCCACCTCGGCTTCCTGGCGCGCGGCGAGCACCGATTCTGGCTGGACGAGGCGATCTTGGGTTGGATTCGCGAACGATAATGTGCCCAAAAAAACGCGCCCGCAAGCGGGCGTTGGCAAGCTGAAGCATGCCCCACCCTACCGCAAAAGCGCTTCGGCCCCGCGCTGGATGAGGGCGGCGGCGGCTCCGCCGGCGAGCGCGGAAAGGGACGTTGCGGCGGCGCCCTTGCGTTTCCACTCTTCGTGCACGGCATGATAGCCCAGGTAAACCAGCCAGCCGGCGGTGAGGCCCAGCGGATAGACGGTCCAAAGGCTACCCAGGTGCGGCGCCAGCGCGAGGGCCAGCGCACCGCCGGCCAGCGTCGAGCCTTCCGCCAGCAAACACCAGAGCAGCGCCACGGTTCGCGACGGAACGGCGGCCCGCATCACGCCGCCCAGGGCGACTCCCTCCGGCACTTTGTGCAGCGCGATTGCGATTGGCACGGCGACGCGCAGACCGAGCGGAGCCGCGTGCTGCACCACGGCCACGCTCCAGCCGTCCAAGAAGCTGTGCAGCGCCGCGGCTATAATCAGCGGAGCCGCAAAGCCGTGCAGCTCAGTGCCGCACGCGCCGTGATCGTGATCGTGCGCGCAACTGGGGCAAATCGGGTACGCGTAGCGATTGATGAGGAACAGCGCGCCGTAACCGCCGGCGCACAACCCGAGCGTGAGCAGCCAAGTGGAATCCTCGGCCAACTCCGGCAACAGGCCGAACAGCGCCACGCCGATCAGCACGCCGGCGCTGAACGGCACCACCACGGCGATACGGCTACGGAGGCCGGTGAGCCAGATTCCCAGTGCCGCGCCCGCGCACCCCACCAACGCCGCCAGCGCCGGCGGCGCAATTCCCGATTGCAACCAGATGAAGGCCAAGCTCTTACTCTAGCAGGAGCGCCGCGGCCCTCCCATGCTTCGGCCGCAGGCGCGGCTGAGCGAGCGCCACTTGAGCGATTGCCACTGATCGTTTCGGACGTTCCTCCCTTGTATAATTAGGATTCTCAAAGGCGCTTGCTGCACCGGGCCCATAGCGCAGCCTGCTGAACACATCGAACAGCCTCACACGGCGTTTCCATAGTTGAGTGCACGGCCAGGATTTCAGGAGAGAGCGGGAGGCACGTGACCATCAGTCGGGTTTTATCGATCCAGGCTGCGGGCTGGATGACGCAGATTGCCGCTATAATTGCCCTGCTTCTATTCTCGACTCGCAGACAAGGTCCCAAACCAGCGACGTCACCAGGACGTGTCTCCCGGTCGCACTGTGCTTTGGCTGTGTGCGGCGCGTGGGCATGGCGGTTGGCCTGGTTATTCCTGCTGGCTTCGCTCGGGTTTCATTACTCCATCCCTGACGATGCGTCCCGCTTTTATCTCTCGTGGGGGTGGTACGAGCGACCGTATCTGGTCACGTGGGATGGCATATGGCAAGGCGGCACCTTTTACGCAAACGGCCTTGCCATGCATCTAATAAACGATCCCTTGGCCGCGATCAGATGCGTTGCAGTGTTGTTCAACCTATTAGCGTTACTCGGCGTATTTCTGTTTACGCAGGGTATGTACCGCGACCGCCGGCACTCGATTCTCGCGGTGCTGTTTGCAGCCCCCTGGTCGATCGGCATTCTGATCGGGGCCGGGACTATGCCCGAAACGCCCCTTGTCGGTTTCCTCCTTGGCGGCGCCGGGCTTTTCCTGATCGGACTTTCGGCCGCCCCACGGTCCAGGTCGCTAGCATGGTGGGCCGCTGCCCTGTGCTTCGCTGCCGCGACCTCGTTCCATATGGTTGCATGGATGGTGTTAGCGCCTATCCTCGTGGTGTTGCTGGTCTACGCCTGGATTTCACAGAGACAAGGGGGCGCCTTCAGGGTGACGACCTGGTTGTGGTTTGCCGCTGTGTGCGTTTCCTATTGTGCCGTTTGGCTCATTGGTTGCTGGGTGAAGTTTGGTTCGCCTTTTGACGCAATGGAACGAAACGCCCATTCTTTAGTTCGGGACTCCGGGATAACTCTCCTATCTGGCCGCCTTTCTGCGTATCCACGCGCACTGTTGCACAACTTATGGCCGCTCCTGCCGCTGGTTCTATTCGGCACCGTCTGGGGCTCCGTTCGAACCGGTTCGGAGCGGGGACGTGTTAGGGCCGTTTTGACTACCACGTGTCTGGGGTTCGGCGTGTTAATAGCTTCCGCTGTCGCTGCGAATCCAGATGGACACCCCTACACGACAGTCACTCTTTTCAGCATGGCCCTGTTACCGATAGCCCTTTCTCCGCTGCTCTATCTATTGTCTTCGGCACGCACGCAGACCCGGCGTCAGCGTATCGGGGCCGTCGCTCTGGCTGCCTTGGTCGGGGTATTTTGGGCGTGGAACAATCACGCCCTCATGATGCGTTCCCTGCGGGGGGCCGGCGGCCCTGATACCGATGCGATCGCGGCCGGGACCTGGCTCCGGGCGGAGATGCTGACACCTCACCTGCTTGACCTTGGCACCTCGGCGCCCCCGGTGCGCGTCTGGACGGATAGTCATCTCAAGGACCTCGCGATTCTTTATGCGTGCGGCCTACTTGGCAGACTCGAGCAGTGGGAACCGGATACGGACCCCGTCGATTCAATGCAACAAGGCCAGTACCTGGTGACAGATCGTGATATTCAGAACACGAAATTGACTCTGCGATTCAAAGTGGCACGGTATAACGTATACCAGCTTGGGCGGCTGGCACCGGGTACGATGACACAGGATGCGGGCGGCCGATGAGCAGTGGCCCAACGAGCCCCGGCCCGCATCGCGCCAACGCCGCGCGTGTAATGCGCCCCGCCTTTCTGGTTCCGGTCCGGGCGTTCCCTGCCCTATCGCGAGATGCCTAATTGCGTGAGCAGCCAGGCGTATTCGAACGACTGGTCCTGCAAGCGGTCGTAACGGCCGGAAGCGCCGCCGTGGCCGGCGGGCTCCATCTTGATCTTGAGCAGCAGCGGATTCGAATCGGTCTTGAGGGTGCGCAGGCGCGCGACGTATTTGGCCGGCTCCCAGTACATCACCTGGCTGTCGTTGAAACTGGTCGTGACCAGTATGGCCGGATAGGCGCGCCGTTCCAGGTTGTCGTACGGGCTGTAAGTCTTCATGTAATCGTAGTCGGCCTTACGGTTGGGGTTGCCCCACTCGAGGTACTCGCCTACGGTGAGCGGCAGGGACGCATCCATCATGGTGTTCATCACATCGACGAAGGGCACGGCCAGGTGCACGGCGCGGCACAGATCGGGCGCCAGGTTGACGGCCGCGCCCATCAGAAGGCCACCTGCGCTGCCGCCTTCAATGGCCAGCCGGCTGGGCGAGGTCCACTGCTGCGCCTCCAGATACTTGATGCCATCGACGAAATCGAAGAAGGTGTTCTTCTTCTTCATGAGCATGCCGTCTTCGCGCCACTGCTCGCCCATTTCATCGCCGCCGCGAACGTGAGCGATGGCGAAGGCCACGCCGCGGTCGAGCAGCACCAGTCGCGGGGCGGAAAACGTGGGCGGTGTGCCGATGCCGTAAGCGCCGTAGCCGTGCAGCAGCAGCGCGCCCGAGCCATCGCGCGGGAAACCTTTGCGATAGACGATGGAAATGGGAACCTGGACGCCATCGCGCGCGGACGCCCACAGGCGCTCAGTCGCGTAGTTCGACGGGTCGAAGCCGCCCGGCACTTCCTGGCGCTTGCGCAGTACCGACTTGTGGGAGCGCACGTCGTAATCGTAAACGCTGGGCGGCGTCACCATGCTCTGGTAGTTGTACCGGTACGATTCGGACTCGAATTCCGGCGTCTCGCCCGGGAACGCAGCGTAGACGGGTTCGGGAAACGCGATCGCGGTCCAGTTGCGCGAGTCGAAATCGTAGATGCGGATGCGATCGATCGCCTGCGTCTTCTCCATCACCACGGCGAAATCGCGGAACAGATCGATACCCTGTATGCGCACGTCGGCACGGTGCGGCACCAGCACCTTCCAGTTGGCCGGTGCATGGTCCTTCTCGGGCGCCGTCACCACTTCAAAATTATGGCCGCCCTTGTTGGTGCGGATGTAGAAAAGGTCGCCGCGGTAATCCAGGTAATAGCGGTGCCGATTTTCGCGCGGCAAGAAAAGCCGGAACGCACCGCCGGGCTCGCCGGCGGGCAGATAACGGCACTCAGAGGTGTCCTTGCTTTCGATACCCAACACCAGGTACCGCTTGTCGCGCGTTTTCTGCACGCCGATGTCGTACAGTTCGTCCTTTTCTTCGTAGAGGAGCGTGAAAGCGGAGTCGCCCAGCGCGTGGCGCCAGAGCTTGTCGGGGCGCTTGGTGACGGCGTCCTCGGTAGTGAGGAACAAGGTGTGGTTGTCGGCCGCCCACTCGACCGAGGTCACGCGCTCGGCGGTATCGGGCAGCGTGCGGCCGTCGCGCAGGTCCTTCACCTGGAGGGTGTACTGGCGGAAGCCTGTGTAGTCGACCGTGTAGGCGAGCAAGTTGCCGTCGTCGCTGATCACGAAGTTGCCGATGCCGACGAAGTTGTGCTGGTCGCCGAGCTGGTTGGCATCGAGCAGCACCTCCTCCGGCGCGTCCATGTTGCCCTTGCGCCGGCAGTGAATGGGATACTGCTTGCCTTCCACCGTGCGCGTGTAATACAGGTACGCGCCGCGGCGAACGGGGACGCCCATGTCGGTCTGCTGGATGTGGCTCAGCATCTCCGTGTACAGAGCTTCCTGGAACGGCTTGAGGCCGCGGGTCATGGCCGTGGTGTAAGCGTCCTCGGCTTCCAGATAGCGGACCACTTCCGGGTCGGTTTTCTCGCGCAGCCAGAAATAATTGTCGATGACGATTTCGCCGTGGCGCGTTTCGCGGTGCTCCTTGACGGGCGCAACCGGCGGCGCGGGAGCACTGGGCGTTTGGGCGGCGCACGGCATCAGCGCGACCACTCCCAGTGCGCCGGGCAGGCGGAAAAACGGCAGTATTTGGTCTCCTTCAATTGACCTTCTCCCTCGATCAAGAAGCAGTGCGGACCCCGTATTTCGTACGGCGCTCCTGGTGTCGCTCAGATCGCCGTCGGAACGATGGTCATTTCCGAAATCACCGCGCGCGGCGGCAGCTTGACGCAGGCCAGCACAGCCTCAGCGACATGCTCTGGCAATAGAGCCTGCGCGAGCTGTTCGGGCGGCGGCTTCACGGGGCGCTTCTCCAGTATCTCAGTGTCCACCAGGCCGGGGTTGACGACGGTGGTGCGGATGCCGTGCTCACGCTCCTCCACGCGGATGGCGTGGGCCAGACCGATCATGCCGCGCTTGGAGGCCTGATAGGCCGCGCCGGAAACGTCGGGCGTGTGGCCGGAGATGGAGGCGATGTAAATCAGGTGGCCGGCGCGCGCCTCGCGCATGGCGGGCAGGACGGCTTGGGTGACGTAGTAAGCGCCGTTCAGGTTGGTCGAAATCAGCTCGTCCCAGATGGCCGGGCGCAGGCGCACCAACGCGCGGTCCGGCGTGTTGGTACCGGTCGCGTAGACCATAATCGTGATGGGCCCGAGCGCCCGCCGCGTTTCGGCCACCAGCCGCTCGACGCCGGGCACGCTGGTGGCGTCGGCGCAGCAGATCTCGAAAGAGTGGCCGGCCATTTCGGCCTTCAGCGCGCGCAGCCGGTCCTCGCGCCGCGCTGCGGCCATCACGCTGGCGCCTTCCCGCGCCAACAGAATGGCCACGGCCCTGCCGATGCCGCTCGAAGCTCCGACTACCAGCGCCACTTGATTCTCTAAGGGAACAGGCATAAGCCAGCATTATGGCAGAAGTTGGAGAGCGTGGGGCGAACACGAAGGAGACATGGACCCGATGGCGAGGTTCAGCCGCGGCCTGCAAGATCGAACAGGCGCGGCGGAGCGCGGCTTATGCGGAGAGCGCTTTGACGCGGCTGTGGAGGTTGCTCTTGTAGCGCGCAGCCGTGTTTTTCTTGATGATGCCGGACTTCGCCGAGCGGTCGATGATGGAGAACGTGACGGGCAGCAGGGCGGCGGCGGCCGAGGCGTCCTTACCGGCGATGGCGCGCCGCATGGCGCGGATCTGATGACGGAGGCGGGTTTTATTCTTGCGGTTGATTTCCGTGCGCCGTTCCATCTGGCGCACCCGCTTGAGCGAGGAATACGTGTTGGCCATCTGTAATAAATCGAATCCTTACTTCAGTGTTTTGAGCTTTTAGAATAGCGCAATCAAGCGCTCTCCGGCAATTCGCCGCTGAGCCACCGCGCCGGAAAGAAAGCGATCCGTCATTAGCTCGCCGATCCGGTTTGGGTGCCCATTCGATCCCAGCGGCCAACGGAGGCTTCCGCACATGCTTCAGGATGAATGCGGCGCCTTTCCGTCTACGACAGTCTCTTTCGGCTTCCCTGCCCTACGAACGAACCAATCCACAAGGAACAGAATTCCGGGAGCAACGAAGACGAAGAGAATGGCGTGCTGTCGCATTTGTATCAGCAAGGTGAAGGCCACCAGCGATGCCAGCGAGATAACCGCTCCGGGCAACTCCCAACGCCAGGCAAGGAGCATTCCGATGCACGTTGCCGTGAGCAGTGCGATTCCCGCCCGTTCAACGAGCGTCGTAGGAGGGCCGGAGTGGGGATGCGTGATTTCTCCAACCAACATCACGGTGTATCCCCCGGCAACCAGCAGGGCCGATAATCGAGCAACCCAGCGTAGAATTAAGGCGGACATTATCATCTCCTTCGCCCATAATCATACTGCGCCATCTGAAACTCAGCAATGGCGGGCGGCTATCCGTGGCTATCTTACCGGCCGGGCCGGGCCGCAGTAGGCGCGCGTCACCTCGGCTACCCGAATCTGGTAGTGCGAGTACCATTCCCGCCTGCCGCGCGCCTGGGCGGCCTGGTGCTCGATGTGCGCTTTCCACTCCGCGATGGCCGCCTCGCTCGTCCAGTAGCAAACCATGATGCCGAAGCCATCCGCGCCGCGCGCGCCTTCCATGCCGAGATAGCCTGGCACTTCTCTGGCCAGTTCCTCGAGCATCGCAGCCGTCTCGTTGTAGCCCCAATCGCCCTCGGTTCGAGCGGAAGCGAAAATCACCGCGTAATAAGGCGGTTCCGGTGTAGTGGCAAATTGGGACATACTATTTCGGCGATGGGTTGCCCTGCTCCGTGTAATTCTTCAGCCGCGTAATCTGCTCCAGCAGGCCCGAATCCACCGGCTTGGCCCAGGTATCGAGGCCCTCCTTCAAGTAACCGCCAACGGCGTAAGTTACCTCCAGCTTGGAGCCGCTTTCCGCCGGCGAAATCCGGAACCTCATGCTGCCGGCAACTGCCATCGTCTGCAACGGCCCCAGACCGCCGCTGAGCCCAAGGCCCTTGCCCGGCGCAAGGTATATCACCTCCATGTGGCGAACACTGCCGCCGCCGGGGAGTTTCTCGCAGAAACAGCCCATCGGTTTTTCTTCTATGCTCAGGTTGTGTGGGTCGCCGGAGACGGTGTGGGCGGAGCTCCACCAATCGCCGACATTGTGAATCAGCCGGCGGTACACTTCGCCCGGCGGCGCCTGGATGGTGATCGCCAACTTGACCGTGAAACCGTTGCTCGATGAATCGATAACCTCGGCCACGGCCCAGCCCGGGGCGAGGACCATCATCGCAACCGCCAGTAGTCCACTTGTTCGCATGGTGAGTCCCTCTCAGTTTACCGCGAACGGAAATGATCGTAGCCACCTGGCGCGAGCGGCTCGCCGGCCATCATTACCTTGCCGGCGTCATGCCGGCGCATTACGCCAAGGCGCGTGAGCGGAATGCCTTCGAAAGCCGCCGGCACGAGCGCGCGCGGCGCCGCGGTGAACAGCGGCTCGTAATCCTCGCCGCCGTGGAGCGCCTGGGCGAGCGTGGCGCCGCGCCAGACGGGCGGTGCGGCAATTTCCGCGCCGAGGCCGGAGGCCCGGCACAGGCGAGCCAGGTCGAGCGAGAGGCCATCGCTCAAATCCATGGCGGCGGTGGCGCCCACGGTTTCGCGCAGGAAACGGCCGAGCGCCAGGCGAGGCTCGGGGCGCAGGTGCCGGCGCCATGCCTTGCCGCGGCCCGCCGCCAGCCCCAAAGCCGATCCACCCAGTGCGCCGGAAACGTAGATGGCATCGCCCGCGCGAGCGCCATCCCGGCGTAGCGCCCGGCCACGGGGAACCGCGCCGGCTGTCACCACATCGCAGACCATGGTTGCGCCGTGCGATAGATCGCCGCCGGCGAGAACCGTGCCGGTGCGGCCGGCCAGCCGCAAGAGGCCGCGGAAGAACCCATCCACCCAGGTGGCATTGCACCAGGGCGCCAGCACCAGCGAGACCAGGCAGAATCGCGGTTCGCCGCCCATCGCCGCAATGTCGCTCAAACCGCGCGCCAGCGCCTTCCAGCCGATATCCCCTGCGCTGTGCGTGGCATGGCGGAAATGCGTGTCTTCCACCAGCAGGTCGGTCGTAAACAGCAGATCTTCCCGGCTGTTTCGGGTGCGAAAAACAGCACAATCGTCGCCAATACCCGCCACCACGCCCGACCCGGGTGGTACCACCGCCAGCCGCCGCAGCTTGTCCGTCAGCTCGGTTTCGGTTTTTAGATAACGTATAGGCTTGACCATAGAAGTGCCATCTGAGAGAATACCTTACGCAGGAGATATGGTTGTTGGCCGTCGCCTGGAAATGTTCTTAGCAAGCCCAAGAAAGTCCGCTTTCCTTGCCTCAGGACCCCCAAGAGCACGACGAACAATAAATCAGGAGAAAGTGCAAGTGAAGGAAAAAGGTGTAGTGAAGTGGTTTAATGCCGCCAAAGGCTATGGATTCATCCAACGGCCGAGCGGCGACGACGTGTTCGTTCATTTTTCCGCCATCCAGTCGAACGGCTACAAGTCGCTCGAGGAAGGCGCAGCCGTGGAATTCGAGGTGAAGCAGGGGCCCAAAGGGCTGCAAGCTGAAAACGTAACCGTCGTTTAAAGCATGCCCAAATTACGGAAGCAACAGCCGGGGGCCCCTCTGTGGGCCCTCGTGTTGTATTAGGAAGGCTCTCGGCCGTGGAGGAGGCTTCTCCAGATGCAGCCAGCCTGGGACAAGCGCGCCACTGGCTGACGCGCGCGGCGTCGCTGGCGGTGCTGACCGGAGCCGGCATCTCCGCCGAAAGCGGCGTCCCCACCTTCCGCGGCGCCGGCGGATTGTGGAAAGATCACAAGCCTGAGGACCTGGCCACTCCGGAAGCTTTCGCGCGCGACCCCCGCCTGGTTTGGGAGTGGTACAACTGGCGGCGCGAGCGGCTGGCGCAGGCGCAACCGAACGCGGCGCATCGCGCGCTGGTTACGCTGGAAATCCGCATTGCGCGCTTCACTTTGATTACGCAGAACGTGGACGGCCTGCACGACCGCGCCGGCAGCGGGAAAACCCTCAAGCTCCACGGCGATATCTGGCGCCTGAGCTGCACCGAGTGTGGCGCCAACTGGCCGGACCGGCGCGTGCCTCTTCCCAAGCTGCCGCCGCACTGCGGCTGCGGCGGCTTGGCGCGTCCCGGCGTGGTCTGGTTCGGCGAGCCGCTGCCGGAAGGCATGATGAAGGAGGCCGAGCACGCCGTTTCAAGCGCGGAGGTGGTGCTCATCATTGGCACGTCGGCCCAGGTTTACCCTGCCGCCGGGTTGATCCCCTACGCCAAACAAGCCGGCGCGAAGGTGATCGAGATTAACACCGAGGGTACGCCGTATTCCGGGATGGTCGATTGCGCCCTGCGCGGGCCGGCGGGAGATGTGCTGCCGCGGCTGCTGTGACCGATGCCCGTGGGGCAGCTTGCAAACCTGCGGCCGATTGTCAATCGGCCCACTTCGACCCGGCCTTTGAGAATTCCCGGCTAAAATGCGCACTTTCTCATGTGACCACCTTCCATTCCCGGCGCTTACCCCACCTCCGTTCCATCGGCCAACCTATCTTTCTTACTTGGCGTTTGCACGGTAGCCTTCCCCCGGGCCGTGTCTTTCCCGCGGCAACCAGCCACGGGCGGGCGTTCGTCGCCATGGACCGCCTGCTCGACGCCTTCCGCAACGGCTCGGTGCACCTCCGCCGGCCCGAGGTCGCCCGGATGGTGGTGGAAGCGCTCCGGTATCACGAGCAGACGCTGCAACACTACCGCTTGCACAGCTACGTCGTGATGCCCAACCACGTGCATATTCTGATTACTCCGCGGGCGCCGGTTTCCAAATTGATGCAGTCGCTCAAGCGCTTCACTGGGTTGGAGGGGAATCGAATCCTGGGCGTAACCGGGCAGCCGTTCTGGCAAGACGAAAGCTATGACCGGCTGGTGCGGGACGACAGGGAGTTCGAGCGAATCGTCCGCTATATCGAGAACAACCCGGTCAGCGCGGGCGTGGCGGCGTCACTGGAGGAGTTTCCCTGGTCCAGCGCTTGGCCGATTGACAATCGGCCGCAGGTTGTCAACCTGCCCCACAGCGCAACAGATGTAGGGACCACGGCGACCTTCCCTACCCTTCTAGCTTAAACTCGCCGGGTTCGCAGAAGGGGCTGTGGGCGGTGCGCACTCTGGCGTGGTGGACTCCAGGGGCGAGATCAGCGGGGAGCTTCGCATTGACCTGCCATTCGACGCCGCCGGGGTTTGTCAGCAGGTGAACCGGCACGTCGTGACCATCCACTTGTAAGAGCACGTCGCCGCGTCTCAAAGCGGTTTCATCGGTCGTGAAATATACCGACAGGAACTCGTTCCTGAAGCCGCGAAAAATGGCGGAGCCATCGAACGTGTTCTGGACCGCAACCAGCGCGGGCGCGGGCGCAGTCGTGGCTTCGAGCGGCGGGAAGTCGGCGGGCAGGTCGGGGCCCGGGCCGGGCTCCGCAATCATCGAAATCGGCAGGCTGTTGCTGAAGCCCGAATTGACGGTGCGCAGGCGAACCTCGTGCGAGCCGGCGGCGAGGCCCGGCGGCAGCCTGAGATTGGCCTGCCAGTCTCCGGTTCCATCGCGCTGTTCGCCAATCCGGGTCACGGCCAGAGCGGGCACGCCGAAGCCGTCCACCTCCGCCCGCAGATCGAGCCGGTTGAGATCTTCGCGCGAGCGGAAGTAAAGGCACAGGTATTCGTCCTTCGCGCGGTGGAAGGCCGGCTCAATGGTTCGATTGTTGACCGCCGAAGACAAATAAGGCGGCGCGGCCACCGGGTTCGCCGCGGGATCTTCCCAGCGGCGCCGGCAAGTGATACCCGCCCGCCCGTCAGCGACGTACTCGAGACCAACCTGGGCGAATCCGGCCGACCGGCACATCGCCATCAGGCACTTCGTGGTGGGGCCGAACCAGTTGTCGATCTGCCCGCCCAGCTCATCGGTTTCGTAGAACTCCAGCGTGCAGGCGTCGGAGCGCTCGCCCAAGCCATCCGCAACGAACGATTCGATAAGCACGCTGTCGCGCGCCAGGGCGCAGATCTTCTCGAGGCCCAGCAGCGGATGGCGCAAATGATAGAGCACGCCGAAGAACAGGATGTAATCGAAGGTGCCGATTTCAGCCGGGTCCAGCTCGTCCACATCCAGCAGCCGGTAATCGATGCGCGATCCGCGCAGCTCCGCGACGGCGCGGAGCTCGCCGAATTCGACGCAATCGACCGCGACCACCTCGGCGCCGCGGCGCTCCATTTCGAACGCGTTCCAGCCCGAAGCCGCTCCCACATCGAGCACGCGCCGGCCGCGCAGGTCTTCCGGAATGGGGAACGCGCGAATGCGCGCGCGCAACGCTTCCACGCCGATCAGCCCCGGCAGCACCGTGCCATCGTTCAATTCCAGGCTGTGATATTGCCCTTTGCGCGAAAGTTCCGCCACGTATTTCTGAATTCGCGCGGCGAAGACCGGATCGTTCGCCAATGCCGAAGTGCGTTCGCTCATCACACTTATTCTCGCCCAATCGCGCGCGATACGATCAGCGCGGGTCTCTGACGGTCAGGAAGATTCTGCTCCGCCTATTGCCCCGCGTGGGCGCGGTGGTGAGCGGCGGCTTTCGGCTGCAACAATTCCTGAAACTGCGTGGAGGGAAGAGTCAGTGAGATATTGACGGCGGCGCCGTTCGCGCTCACCGTCAGCGCCTTGGCCAGCGCCTGCACTTGCGGCTCATCGGCGGCTTTCAATTGCGCCATGTTGACCAGAAACTGGATCAGGCCGGCGATGGCGGTGGCATTCTGCGGGGTATCGGCTTGCGCCTGAGCGGTCACCACCACGTTGGCTCCGAACTTTATGCCTGCGCTGGCCGACTGCACGGTTCCGAGCACGCTACCAGCGCCGTTGCCGACGCCCGGAACGGCAGGCGAGGTTGCCGATGGTTTCAAACTGGAAGGCGGCACAGTGGTGAGCGCCCAGGCGTCGTTGGCTGCGCTCAATTGGCCGATTTCGACCATCAGGGAAGCCGGCAGAATGGATGGCGCCGAGACGCGATCGATAGCGGCTTTCAGGTTCGCCAGATCGCCGGCCGCCGCGATCGAGCCGCTCAAGAACGCCAGGCCCGCTTCCTTTTGCGGGTTCTCGAAGATGGTGACGCCTTGATAGGTTTCCGTGGCCACTTTTTGCTGCGCGATGACGCTGGTGATAGTGGACACATTGAAGTTGCCGAGAACCAGCGCGAGGCCAGAGTGTTGGGCCGCGCCGTTGCCGGCCACCAGCAGCTCATTGACGTCCTTGGCCGGGTCAAAGCCGGTAAGCGCGGCGATCTGCGTGAGCTGTTGCGTCTCGACCTGCGTCAGCACGTATTGGCCGAAGGGCGAGCTCTTGGCCTGCTCCACGTTGACGTCGGCCATCACTTTGACGTCCGGCATCACCAGGTTGAGGAGTTGTGGATCGGCGGCGGACAGCACGCCGGAAAATAGGGCCGCCAGGGCCGCGGTGGAAGCGATTGAAGCCTTCATAACAGTGTGGACGCGAGGGCCGCGCGATTATTAACCGGAGCGCGGGGCGGGCGCCGCCCGACGCATCAATGCCCAACCGGCACCTGGTCGATGACCTCGATGCCGAACCCTTCCAGGGCGACGATTTTGCGCGGGTGGTTGGTCAGCAGGCGAATGGTGTGGAGGCCAAGGTCGGACAGAATCTGCGCGCCGATACCATGCTCGTGCTGAAGCTGCCGCTGGCCGGCTTCGCCCTGATAGTGCAGGAACTCGCGGGTATGCGACAACATGCGCGCCGGGCGGCCCGGCGAATCTTCGGAGCGGAAGCCCGGCCCGGTTTCGTGCAGGTAGACCAGCACGCCATGGCCCTCGCGGGCGATGGCCTGGAGCGAGCAGCGCACCAGGCGGGCACAATCGCAGGCGGTGGAACCAAAGACGTCGCCATACACGCAGCGGGCATGCATGCGTACCAGGACGCCTTCCCGGCCGGCGACCTCGCCGCACACCAGCGCCAGGTGGTATTCGGGATTGAGATCGCTGGTGTACGCCAGCGCGCGGAACTCGCCGAATTCGGTCTCGATGGCGCCTTCCGCCACGCGCCGCAGGAAGCGCTCGGTGCGCATGCGGTGGCGAATCAGCTCGGCGACCGAGATCATTTTCAGCCCGTGCGCGGCGCAGAATTCCTTGAGCTGCGGGACGCGCGCCATGGTGCCGTCCGGGTTCATGACCTCGCAGATCACGCCGGCGGGCGAGAGGCCTGCCATGCGCGCCAGATCCACCGCGGCTTCGGTCTGGCCGGCGCGCACCAGCACGCCACCCTCGCGCGCGCGCAGGGGGAAAACGTGGCCGGGGCGCGCCAGATCGCCCGGAACGCACGCCGGGTCGATCGCTTTGAGAATGGTGCGGGTGCGGTCAGCGGCGGAGATGCCGGTGGTGACGCCCTCGCGCGCATCGATCGACTCACAAAACGCGGTGCCGAAGTTGGAGGTGTTGCGCGGGCTCATCAACGGCAGCCGCAGTTGGTCGCAACGCTCGCCGGTAAGCGCCAGGCAAACCAGGCCGCGACCGTGCGTGGCCATGAAGTTGATGACCTCCGGAGTGACCTTTTCGGCGGCAATGGTGAGGTCGCCCTCGTTCTCGCGGTCCTCGTCGTCCACCACCACCACGAGGCGCCCCGTATGCACGTCTTCGAGCGCAGCCGGGATCGAAGCAAAAGGCATGCTTCATTGTAGCCGGAGGGCGTTCGGTGGCCGGCGCGGGTGAGTCAGCCCCCCGCCGTGGGCTAAGATGAAGGTTCGGGAGTGAGCGGGCTCGATTCACCCATCCATGCCGCAATTATTTCGACACTTGCCGTCGCTGCCGGAGCTGGATGCGACCGGCGCCATCGACATCGTGGTGGTGGCGTTCCTGGTCTACCAGTGCCTGATGGTGGTGCGCGGCACACGCGCCGGCGCCATCCTGTTGGGGATCGCCGTGATTGTCTGCCTCTATGTGGTGGCGGTGTGGACAGGCCTCGAGGCGCTGCGCTCGGTGCTGTCGCTGATTGTCCCGTACATTGGCCTGGCGGTGATCGTGCTCTTCCAGTCCGAGATCCGACGAACCCTCGCGCGCCTCGGCCGCAGGCGGCTGTTGGGCCTCGCCGGAGGGTTCCACGCGCCGGAAGCGGCCAATGAAATTCTGATGGCGGTAGAACAACTTGCCGCAAAGAAGACCGGTGCGCTCATCGTGCTGGAGCGGGACATCGGCCTGCGCACGTTCATCGAAAGCGGAGTGCGGCTGGAGGCGCAGGTCTCACGCGATCTGCTGTTGAGCATCTTTCAGCCGGGTCTGCCGCTGCACGATGGCGCGGCGATTATCCAGAAGGACCGGATCGCCGCGGCGGCTTGCTTTCTGCCGCTCACCATCAATCCCGGCGTGTCGCGCAAGCTGGGCACGCGCCACCGCGCCGCCATTGGCATCACCGAGGAAACCGACTGCCTGTCGCTGGTGGTTTCCGAGGAGACCGGCCGCATTTCGGTGGCGGCGTTTGGCGAGTTAACGCAGGGTCTCACGGTGCCGGAGGTGTTGGAACGGGTTCACCGCCATTTCGGCGTCGAGCGGCCAACGCCGGCGCAGATCGACGAATCCGCCGCGGACCTGACATTGGCCTTCAAGAACGATTCGCCCCCGCCGGCGGGCCCCGGGCAGGAAAGCGCAGGCCGTTTATGAAGACGCTCCAGTGGGTGGCCGGGCTGGTCAGCCACAATTTCTGGTGGAAGGTGCTGGCGCTCGCGATTGCCGTGCTGATTTGGGCGGTAGTGGCCAGCGAGCCGGAGCTCTCCACCTTCGCCACGGCCCACGTCGAGTACAAGAACTTGCCGGACAACCTGGAGCTGAGTTCGGAACCGGTGACGCAAATCGTGCTCGAGCTGCGCGGTCCCTCCCGAGAGCTGCGCGGTTTGGGCGACGGCGGCCAGCATCCGGCGGCCGTCCTGGACATGAGCAGCGCGGCGCCGGGCGAGCGCACCTTTCCGATCGGCGCGGCCAATGTCCAGCTCTCGCGCGGCGTCCATATCGTGCGCGCCATCCCCTCGCAGGTGCGTCTCGCGTTCGAGCGGCGCCTGGAGCGCAGCGTGCCGGTGGCGGTGCGGTTCCGCGGCGAGCCCCCCGACCACTACCGCGTGGCCAGCGCCACGGCCGACCCGGCGCAACTGGCGATCCTGGGCCCGCAGAGCCACGTGGCGGGCGTCAATTCAGTGGCTACCGATCGGGTGGATGTTTCCTCGCTGACCGCGACCGGGCGCTTCCAGGTGAACGTCTTTGCCGGCGATTCGTTCGTGCGCTTCCGCTCGACGCCCACCGTTACCGTTACGGTGACCATGGCGAAAGAAAAAGAATAGGAGACCAAGTAACTTCGGTGGCAAAACAGCTTTTTGGAACCGACGGCGTTCGCGGTGTGGCCGGCAGGTACCCGCTGGATCCAGCCACGGTCTACGCCTTTGGCGTGGCCCTCGGCGACGATGCGGCGCGCACGCATGCGAACCCCGAGGTTCTGATCGGCGCCGACACGCGCGAATCGGGCGCGTGGATTGCCGCCACGGTCGCTGCCGGCCTGGCCAGCCGCGGCGTCAAAGTGCGCTACGCCGGGGTCATCACCACGCCGGGTGTGGCGTACCTGACGCGCACGGGTGCGTTCGCCGCCGGGGTGATGATTTCCGCGTCGCACAATCCGTACCAGGACAATGGCATCAAAGTATTCGGCCACAGCGGTTTCAAACTGCCGGACGCGGAAGAGCACGCGATCGAGCAAGAGATTTTGGCGCTCCGCGAAAGTCCGGTCGCGCCGCATGAGGCGGCGCTGGTGGCCGATGAAGGGCTCGACCGCGCGTATTTGCACTTTCTGCTGTCCACCGTTTCGGTGCGACTGGATGGCGTCAAGCTGGCGATCGACTGCGGTAACGGGGCGGCTTGGCGACTGGCCCCCGACCTGTTCCGCAGCCTGGGCGCCGAATTGCTCGAGACCGGCTGCGCGCCCAATGGACGCAACATCAATTTGAACTGCGGCGCGCTGCACGTGGACGGGCTAAGCCGGACGGTGGTGGACTCGAAATCTGCGTTTGGCGTGGCCTTCGATGGCGATGCCGACCGCGCCATCTTCGTCGCGCGATCGGGCAGAATCGTCGATGGCGACGCGGTGCTGCTGATGACGGCGCGCGCCATGAAGGCCGCCGGTCACTTGCACGGCGACACCGTGGTCGCCACCGTGATGTCGAACCTGGGCCTGGAGAAAGCCCTGGCGCGCGATCGAATTCGCATGCTGCGCACTCCGGTGGGCGACAAATACGTGCTGGAGGAAATGGTGCGGCTGGGC
>Ga0187848_10000726_pt1 | contig 29366 bp, 28 predicted proteins | sample June2016WEW_4_40_FD_132424 | JGI IMG/M metagenome (GOLD analysis project Ga0187848, IMG submission 132424) | Peatland microbial communities from SPRUCE experiment site at the Marcell Experimental Forest, Minnesota, USA - June2016WEW_4_40 | ecosystem: Environmental > Terrestrial > Soil >... | reverse complement strand
GGCGGACAGGCCCACGAAAATGCCGTGGTTCGGCAACAAACAGCTCCTGATCCGCTTCGCCTAGAGCCGTGAAACCAGCGAAATGTTAGGTCAAGGCAGTACCGTGGAAATCGAGGCTAGCGCGAATTATGAACGGCTCAGGCCCGGCTGCCCACGATGCCTGTTAACGACGCCTTGGATTTGCCGATGACACCTGCGGCGATGAGGAGGGCCAGCGATACATTCCCGCGGCACGCCCGACACGCGTGGCTGATTAGTACAATTGGACCAGTTGCAAGGCGGCGAATCGATGAGAGACGTAACGGTTGGGTAGCACATGGCTAGGCGCTTCGATATAAGCGACAAGCTGATCCACTTTACGCGAGGCGAGCGTGCCGACGACGCCTTCGTGAGGCTGCGATCTATCATTCGCGACGGTCGAATCCTTGGTAGCAACCGAATGATCCGCGGTGGGTACCGGTGCGTTTGCTTTACAGAAGCTCCCCTCGCCGCGTTCGCCGAAGATTTCATCAGCCAGTTTCCATTTACCCGTTATTCCCAATTTGGGTTAATGTTCGAAAAGAGGTGGGTCTACGAGCGTGGTGGAAGGCCCGCGATCTATCAACCAGATGACGATTTTTGTCGTCTCCCGGAGGAACTGCGATGGCGGCATGTCCGTTTCGAGCCCGTCGCCGACCCTGTCGTCGATTTTACGTGGGAACGGGAGTGGCGCATCCCCTGCGAAGATCTGCCGTTCACACCGGCGGACGCCGTTATCGTTGTACCAAGCGCGCATTGGGAGGACGCACTGCAACGGCTTCATGACACGGATCAAGACGTGCTCGTTGACATCTATGCGCAGGTCATAGATCAGCAGATCGCAGAACTGTGGCGCGACACGTTTCGCTGGCGTATCGTGGCCCTCGGATAGATCGAGCACTCGCTGATGTGAAAGGGCACGGCTTGGCCGCTGAACGCTCGTCGCTGACAGCTTCACTGCCATCCCAGCCGCCAGCCGAGTTTCCCAACATCGAACCAGGAAACATCCATCCCGCCCCACCGCGTCTTCCCCGCGGCTTGAAACCTGCCGCCATCGGCCGCCGATAAGATGAACGCGCACGGGGCTTCCCCGAACTGGTCGAGCCGGCGGTTGAGCCACGATTGTGCGCCCGAGGGCGCTGCCAGCACCACGGGCGTTCCATCGAACAGCGCCAGTTGCGCTTCGAAGCTCCGGTCCGCTTGTTCGTGCGGCGCCGGAAGGCCATAGGCTTGCCGGAAACGCTTGACCGCGCCCTCCAGGTCGCGGACCGCAATCACCACTTGGGCCACGCCGCGAAAGGCGCCCGTGGTGGGTTTGCCGGTCGGAAAAGCGCGCAGCGGACGCGCGGTGAAATCCTCGATCAGGAACGGAAAGAACGTGCCGTTCAGCTCGGGCCCGACGCGCGCGGTTTGCCAATCCAATCGCACACCGTCCGGCCGCGTCCGTCCGCTCGGCGACGCTCACCGTCACACCGGCGGCCGTGAGGCGTTTCGATTCCGCCGCGAGATCCCGCGACCGCACCGCCCAGGCCGTCGGACCGGCGTCTCCCTCCATCTGCTTCGCCCAGTAATGCGCGTTCACGGCCCCTCGATCCGCGCCAGGCTGGATGGCTATCAGTTCCAAGTAAGATCCGTCGGGAAAGCTGACCAGCGCCATCTCGGTGGCATGGTTGCTGTGCGGGCCGCCGTATTGCGATTCGATACCGGCCGCCGCCAGCCTGGCCTGCATGGCCTTCAGATCGCGCCCCGCCACCGTGACATGATCGATCTCGAGCGGCCCCGCGCCAAATAGCGTCTGGATCATAACGAAATAACCCATCCCCAGCGTCCAGCATCTCGCCGAAAGCATTCGCATCCTCACAGTCTACTCCGCCTCCGGGCCCATTTCGCAGCCATGCAAATTCGCCGCTACACAGCGACAGGCCAGGAGGCCTGTCCCACCTCACGCCGCGGCGGTGGCGGGTTTATTCAGGCAGCAGCGCTTGTATTTCATGCCGCTGCCGCAGGGGCAGGGCTCGTTGCGGCCGATTTTGGGTTTCGGGCGGCGGTAGGGTTCCTGCTTTTGTGCATGGTTGTGCAGATTTGCGGTTGTGCATTCTTGTGCAACTTTCTGTTGTGCGTCCTCTTGTTCGGGGGGCGCGGGGACATCTGAATTTGACGGGGCGTTGAAGAGGTGGCTGAAGGGGCGGGGCTTATCGGCTTTATTAAGGGTGGGCATGGCGGTTTGGATGATGAAGGTGGCGGCTTTGAGGCGGACGGACGGGGAGGCTTTCGGATCGCTGAGGATTTCGCGGAGGGAAGTGAAGGCGAGATCGGCCAAGTCGGCGGCGCGTTCGCGGTATAGGAAGTCACGGTCGGACTGGGCTTGGGCCAGGGCTTGTTGGAATTCAGGGGAATTGCGGCGCCAGTTGGCAACGGTATTGCGGTGGACGCCGGCAGCGGCGGCGGCTTGGGTGAGGTTGGCGCCGCTCAACAGGGCGTCGATGACCTGGAACATTTGGTTGGAAAAGGGCAAATCGTTCATGGGTTTCACTTTTCGACTACACGATAGCTTGCGAGCGGGGAAAACCGGGGTGGGGGGAGGGGGCTGAAATGGCTGTAGGGCTATGAAACGGCGGGAGTTAAAAATAGTTGGAAAGTCTGTGACCGGCGTTTCGCGAATGGGCAAAAGGCGGCCGGCACTGCAGCGACAGGCGGCCTGTGCCACGGGTGGTGGGGGAAAAGCAGGCCAGCGGTTGCCAGATACGCGATCGTGATTGCGAAGCCGAATGGTTACTCCGGAAGAGCGGTCGCGGCACGATTCGTAGGGCGGACCCCCGCGGGCGTTGACTCAACGGATTGCGGACCAATCCGGGCTTAACCGGATTCGTTCCGACGTGGGGTCGAATCCTCTCAAGCTGAGGGCGAGCGTCGAGACGAGTCTCGACGCGGCACGCACGAGTGCGTGCGCCACGTTAGGCTAGCGCCCGGTGATTTTCCGTACGGCAAATTTCATTTGGATTCACAATAATTTGGTTTACAATGTATTTTATCGGCTGAGGTCTTCCCGTGAAACCAGCGTTCCGAAAATCTGGCGGAGGCGTGAGCGGAACAAACGCAGGCCCAGTCTCGTATTCATTTCTTCACCGAACGAGGTTTTCCGCATGAAACGACCTGCCATCATTCTCGCGCTGCTTGTAGCCATCGCCGTGGCCATCTGGTGGGCGGAGCGCCCGCGTCCGCAGACGCTGGTTTTGACCGGCACCGTGGATGGCAACGAAGTGGTGGTCGGCAGCAAGATCACCGGCCGTATCGTCACCTTGGCGGTCGACGACGGCCAATGGGTGAAGGCCGGCGACCTGATCGCCGTGCTCGACCAGGACGAATTGCGCGCCGATCAGGGCGCCGCCGGCGATGCCGTCGCCCAAGCCCGCGCCAGCGCGCAGCAGTCCGTCGTCCAAACCGAACTGCTCGAGAACACCTTGGCCGCCAAAGTCCGCCAGGCGGAGGCGCAGTTGCAGCAGACCCAAGCGCAACAGCAACAGGCGGAGGCGCAGGTGGCGCAAGCCCAGGCCCAATTGCGGCAGGCGGAGGCGCAGGTGGCGCAAACCCAGGCGGCGGTCGCCAAAGCGCAGGACAACTTCAACCGCATCCGGCCGCTGGTGGAGCGGGACATCAACCCGCCCCAAGACCTGGTCACGGCCCGAACCGATCTCGACTCCGCCAAGGCCAACCAACAGGCCGCGGAAGCCGGAGTCGCGGCCTCGCGGCGCGCCGTGGCGGCCGCGCAGGCCGGGAGCGAGGCGATTCAGCGCTCGGTGTTGGCGGCGCGCGCGGCCCTGGCGGACGCCCAGCAGGAGCAACGCCAGGTGGCGGTGCAAAAGCAGCAGACCGACGCCCTGCGCGCGGCCGCATCGCAAGCCGAAGCCAACGCCAAGGCCGCCACGGCGCGATTCGATCAGACCCGCATTTATGCCCCCGCCAGCGGCATCGTTACCCTGCGCGCCGCCCGCCAGGGCGAGGTCGTGAACCCAGGCAATCCCATCGTCACGCTGTTCGATTTGAGCTCGACCTGGGTGGATGCGGACGTCGAGGAAACCTACGCCGACCTCATCGCCATGGGTCAGACCTTGCGCGTGCGCCTGCCCTCCGGCACGGAGGTCTCCGGCCCGGTCATCTACAAAGCCGTGGAAGCCGACTTCGCTACCCAGCGCGACGTGAGCCGCACCAAACGCGACATCAAGACCGTCGCCATCCGCGTGCGCGTGGCCAACCCCGAGGGCAAGCTGGCGCTGGGCATGACCGCCTGGGTGATGCTGCCGGTGCCGGCTTTGCCGCCGCGTCCGCCGGTCGCGAGCGCCATGGACTAGCCGCGATGGAAGCGCAAAGCCCATCCTCAAACGGCGTCGCGATCGAAGTCAAAGGCATCAGCAAGCGCTTCGGCACGCTGCTGGCGGTCGATAACGTCAGCTTCACCGTCCCGGCCGGCGAGATCTTCGGGCTGCTCGGCCCGAACGGCGCCGGCAAGAGCACGCTGATCCGCATGTTGACCACGCTGGTGCCGCCCACCAGCGGCACGGCCGTGGTGGCCGGCCACGATATCATTCACGACCCCAACGCCGCCCGTTCCAACATCGGCGTGATTCCGCAGAACATGACCAGCGACCCCGAGCTCACCTGCGCCGAGAATCTGGGCATTCACGCCCGGCTTTATGGGATCACCGGAGCCCTCCGGCGCCAGCGCACGGCCGAGCTGCTCGAAGCCGTCGGTCTCTCCGACCGGGCCAACGCTCTCGCCGCCACACTCTCCGGCGGCATGCGCCGGCGGCTCGAGATTGCCCGCGGCTTGGTGCACGATCCGCAACTCCTGTTCCTGGACGAGCCCACCACCGGTCTCGACCCAGCCTCGCGCATTTCGGTTTGGGAGATGATCACGCACCTGCGCGCGCAGCAGGGCCGGACGCTGTTTCTCACCACCCATTACATGGACGAGGCCGACCGCCTTTGCGACCGCGTCGCTATCGTCGACCGCGGCCGCATGGTAGCGCTCGATACGCCGGTGGCGCTGAAGGCTTCGGTGCCCGGCGCCAGCCGCATCGAGGTCCAGTTCGAGCCCGATCTGCCAGATGGCGCCGCCGCGCTCGAAGCATTGCCGGCCGTCAAATCGGTGCGCGCGCTGGGCTCGGCCACCTACCGCCTCTCGAGCGACCGCGGCCCGGCCTCCGCCCAGGAACTGGTCGAGCTGGCGCGCAACCACAAGCTCGAGCTGAAGAGCCTGTCGGTTGAATCCACCAGCCTCGACGACGTTTTCCTGCATTACACCGGCCATGCGCTGGCGGAAATGGCCGAAGCCGGAGATGCCGCCGGCCGGGCAACGAGAGGCGGCCGCCGATGAAACGAGCCTTGGCCCTGGTCGAGCGCGATATGCGCAAGTTCCGCCGCAGCCCCGCGCTGCTGTTCGCCTCCCTGGTGCTGCCGCTATTGCAGTTGATCATCCTCGGCAGTGCTTTCGGCGGCAATATCAAAAACGTCCACCTGGGCGTGGTCAATCTGGATCATGGACCCGAATCGGTGGATGTGATCGAGCGCCTGCGCGCGGTGGGCGCGAACGCCCGCACCTTTCTGCCCGTCGATTATGCCGACGAAGGCGCCGCCGTGAACGATCTGCGCAAAGGCGTGCTGAGCGCGGTGGTGATCGTTCCTCAGCACTATTCCCGCGATCTGCTGGAACAGCACCAGCCGCACCTGGCGCTGATTACCGATAACACCGATCGCTCGGTGGCCGGCGCCGTGGGCGAACAAATGTCCAGCTTGGTGGCTTCCATCAACGCTCCCCAGGTCCCGCCCCGCGAACCGCCCCAGGCCCTCCTCGACGTGGTCGAGGTCTACCCCTACATCGACTACATGAAGTACCTCCTGCCCGGTTCCATGGTGCTAGCCATCTTCGTCACCGCCATGATCGGCGGCGGAATGCTGTTCATCGACGACAAATCCCGCGGCCTCCACGAGGGCTACATGGTCACGCCCATCACCAAGTGGGAGCTGATTCTCGGCTTCAATCTTTCCGGCGTGATCAAGGCCGTGCTGGCGGGAGAGACCGTGCTGGTGCTGGGAGCCATCGTGGCGAGAGTGCCCAACTTCTTCCAGCCGGCGCGCCTCCTCGAGCTGACCCTCATGGTCGTGCTCACTTCCATTGCCCTGATAGGCATGATGTTCTTCATCATGGCGCGCATCAGCGATCCGCTGGTGCCGCGCGCCATCTTCGGCGTCTTGAACACGCTCCTGTTCTTCCCCAGCGGCGCCGTCTATCCGATTGCCGGTTTTCCCGTTTGGCTGCGGTGGTTGTCGGTGTGCGACCCGTTCACCTACGCCGTTCACGCCTTCCGCTCGCTCCTGCTCAAGGACTTCGGCATCGCGGCGGTCACCGGCGACATCTTCGCGCTGACATTGACTTCGGCCGTGGTGCTGGGGGGCGCAACCCTGTTGTTCCGGCGGACATTATGACCATGCCCCGCCCGGTCAAGAAAAGAACTGCCGCCAAGGTAACGGCCGTGTTGCAGCCGGCCGCGCCCGGATTGTGGTTTTGTACTTGGAAGATCTGGCTGGAAGTACGGCGGCGTTTGGATCTTGTCCTGGCGCCGCTCGGGCTGCGCTCGCGCGACTTCTGGCTGCTGCAGATCGCGGGCTCCGGCAACTCTTCGCAGCATGAGATTGCCGACGTCTTTGGCCTCGATCCCAGCTCGATCGTGGCCATGCTCGATAGCCTGGAGCGCCGCGGCCTGCTGCGCCGCGAGCGCAATCCGCGCGACCGCCGCGTGCAATGGGTGCGGCGCACCGAGGCCGGCGACCGCTTGTTCGCCCGCGCGCTGCCACGCGCCCAACGCGCCGAGGCGCGGCATTTGGCGCTGCTTTCGGCGGCGAATCAGAGCCAGTTATTGACTGCCATGCGCAAATTGGCGACGACTTCGAAATGACGAGAGATGCCATGAAACCAATCAGTGGGATTGTGTTTTCCATTCTCCTGGCGGGCGCGGCTTTCGCGCAGGCGGGCTTCGGGCCGCCTTCGACCAGCGCCGGACCATCCGCGATCGCGCTGCCAGCATCGGGCCGTAACAACCAGGGCGGCTCGGTCGGCGCTACGGAACAGCCCGTGTCGGGAACCACCACCAGCGTCAACACTCTGAACCCCAGCGTGCAGATTTCCGGCCCCTACAGCGGCAGCACGCGGAGCACCGCCGCGATTCCGTTTTCCGGTAAGCTTTCGCTGCGGGAAGCGCTCGAGCGAGGACTGGTCTACAATCTCGGCGCCATCGGCGTGACGCAAACCATGCGTCAAAATCGCGCCCAAGTGACGGTGACCCGCAGCGCCCTGCTGCCGAATCTCAGCGGCGCCGTCAGCGAAACCGTGGAGCAAGTCGATCTCGCCGCGCTCGGATTTCGCATCAGCATCCCGATCCCCGGTATTCGGATTCCCACGGTCGCGGGCCCCTTCAACTACGGCAGCCTTCAGGTCAGCCTCAGCCAAAACCTGGCGAACCTCACCGCGGTCCATAACTACCGCGCCGCCCAGGCCACCGCCCGCGCCGGCCAATACAGCTTGGAGGATGCGCGCGACCTGGTCACTCTCGCCGTGGGCGGCGCGTATTTGCAAGTGCTCGCCGCCCAAGCCCGCCTGGATGCCGCCCAGGCCCTGCTCGACACCGCCAATGCCGTCTTCCATCAATCCACCGAACAACACAGCGAAGGCGTGCTGGGGCGGCTCAGCGTGGACCAAAGCCAGCTTCGCACGCTCACCCAGCAACAGCAGATCATTACCTTGCGCAACGATCTCGACAAACAGAAGATCAACCTGGCGCGCCTCACCGGCCTCCCGCCCGACCCGGGCTATCAGCTCATCGACCGTTTCCCCTTCAGCCCGGCGCCGGTCCAGAATGTGAACGATGCCCTGGCCCAGGCCGAACGGCAGCGCGCCGATCTCAAAGCCGCGCAATCCCAGGTGGAAGCGGCTGCGCGCGCCCTCTCGGCCACCCGCGCCGAGCGCCTGCCGTCGCTATCGGTCAGCGGCGATTACCAGGTTATTGGCACGAACCCCGCCGAATCGCACGGCGCTTTCGCCGTGGTCGGCACCCTCAGCATTCCGATTTGGCAAGGCGGACGAACCGCGGGCGATATCGCCCAGGCCGAGGCGGTGTTGGCGCAGCGCAGGGCTGAATTGGACGACACTCACGGCCAGATCGAATCCGAAGTCCGCCAGGTCTATCTCGATCTCGCCGCTACCGCCGGCCAGTTCGAGGTTGCGCAAAAGAACCTTCAGGTCGCCCAGGAAGCCCTGGAGATGAGCCGCGCGCGCATGGAAGCCGGCGTCGCCAATACCGTGGAGGTTGTCCAGGCGCAACAAACCGTAGCTACCGCCCAACTCGACCTGATCGACAGCGTCTTCGCCCACAATCTGGCGAAACTGAGCCTCGCCCGTGCCCTAGGCCACGCCAGCGATCAGCTTCCCACGTTGCTGAAACCTCAAAGCACGCCATGAACTTGTGGGGCGGGTTCTCGGCCTGGGGCTCGGCCTGGGGCGGCCTCCCAGGCCGCCCCAGCTCACCACACTGTCCAACCGTGACCCCGAAAGGAGCCCTTCCGTAGTCTCCGCCTGCCTGATCGGTTTGGCCGCAACCAAGCGGCCTGAGAGGCCGCCGCAGGCTGGGAGCCCAATGCCACATACTTTTCTCAAGGCCGGTCGCGCCGTATAGTAGGGCGGACCCCCTGGTCCGCAGCCGGCCCCCTGGCCGGCTCTTCGCCGGTAGCGAAGACTTGGTGCTTGGGGAAAGGAGCGGGACGAGGGCGTCCCGCGCGGACCAGGGGGTCCGCCCTACTAATGATGCTGTGCCGGCTCGCCGCGAAAAGTATGCGGCATTAGGCTGGGAGCCTGCCCCACTACGGCGGGTCAGCCTATTTTCCATGCCTTCAGATGGAGTAGCGTAAAGGAGTCGCACCAGGAGCTTCCGCCATGAATCGAAGATCCTTCGTCACTTCCCTGGCCGTAACCTCGGCTGCCGCCATCGGCCCGCTGCCGCGCGCCCGCGCCGCCATGCCGAAGATGAAGATCGCCAAAGTTCGCGTGTTCTCGCCGCCCGATCCGAACCCACTCTTCAACCAGAGCAACCTGGTGGTCTTGGTCGAGACCGATGCCGGCATCGCCGGAATCGGTGAAGGCGGTTCCAAGGACACGCTGGAGCAGTGCGCCGGGAGGCTGATCGGACGCGATCCTCAATATATCGAAAAGCTGTGGCAGGATATGTCGCGGGCTTTCTTCTACCCGCCCGGCCGCGAGAAGATGCATGCCTTGGGCGCGCTCGACCTGGCCCTGTGGGACATCAAAGGCAAGGCGCTCAACCAGCCGGTGCATGCCATCTTGGGCGGCATGGCGCGCAATTACTGCGAGTGCTATAACACTGCCGGCATCGTCCCCGGCGTCGAGCCCGGCATGAGCGTCAAGCAGCGCGCTCAACTCACCATGGCGGCCGGTTACCGCGCCTTCCGCATGGGTGCGGCGGACGCCCCGCCCAATACCACTTACAACACCCACGAGAGACTCAATCGCTTACACGACGATTGCGCCCAGGCGCGCGAGGGCGTCGGCAACAATGGCGATTGGTGCATCGACTTTCACCAGCGGTTCGATCTAGCGGACGCGATCCGCGGGTGCGACCTCATTCGGGATCTGGCGCCCTATTTCGTGGAAGACCCGGTGCGAACGGAAGCGTTTCAGGAGGATCTTCCCATCCTGCGCCGTAAAGTCGACGTGCCGCTGGCGGCCGGCGAGGAATGGGGCAACCGCTGGGACTTCAACAAGCTGGTGGAGAGTCACGACCTCGATTACGTCCGCGTCACCCTTCCCAACGCCGGCGGGATCACCGAAATGATGAAGATTGCGGCCATCTGCGAAACGCATTTTGTCGGCATGATTCCGCATTTCACCGGGCCTATCTCCACCGCCGCTCTGGTGCATTCTCTCGGCACGTTTTCCGGACCGGTGCTGATGGAGTACAACTATGGCGGGCGCACCATCCCCTACATGCCGGTGGGCCTCGATTTCCGCAACGGCAAGCTCTATCCCAACGAGCGGCCCGGTCTGGGCGTCGAGATCGATATGACGCAATTGAAGCCGCTCGCCGAATTTACCCAGCCGATTACCAACCGCGCCCAAACCTACTTCCGCCCGGACGGTTCCATCACCAACTGGTAAGCCTGTTACTTCGCAGGGGAAAACTCCCGATAACCTAACGTGGTTCGCATCCGAGCCCTTGCTAGTACGAAGATGACTCGCTTCGAAAACCCGAAGCTTACATACTGGAGCCGCTGGGTGTTTTATCCGGCGTTCGGGAGGGAAGACGGTATGAGTTCCGATCGATCGATCTCCAAAACGGGAAGCCGGACTGGCCTCACGGGTCAGACAGCCCCTGGCAGCGGCGTGCGCTACGTCGGAGAGGCTTCGATGACCGAGGTGATGTTCGATCAACTGGAATACTTGCTCACCCACCAAAGCGAGAACTGCCCTGCCCGATGCCTGGACTGCGAACGACTCAAAAGAGCCGGGCGCTGGCTGCTCCTGCCCTTCCGCCCCTCTCGCCGCGGCCGGCCGTCCACACCGCCGGCGGAATCCGGGGCCGAGCCAAATACCGAAGAAGCCAGCCCCAATCCGAACCAGTCGGAACCACCCATCTCGCCGCGCCTCTCATCCCGTCGCGCCCCCTCCTTCCGCACTGCCACCGGCCGATTTGTCCGCCGCCGCGGCAATTTTCGTCCGACCTTGTAGGGCGAACCGCCGAACTCCTGATGTCGTGGAATTCAGGTTGAGCCAGACTTAGGGCCTGGTCCACCTGTGGCCGAGCGGTCAGAAGTGGGACAGACCATCGTTTTCCGTGGTCTGTCGGGCCCTTACCGAGCCAACCGCCCGACAGACGACAAAAAACGATCGTCTGTCCCACCGTGCGCGAGCCACCGGATCAGGACGAACGACCCGCCGCAGCCCCTCCTCGCTATACTGCAAAGAAGCCCAAAGGTTTTAACTATGCCTCTCAAATTCACGACTTCCTACATCGAAGACTCTCTTGCGCTGCTTCGCCAATACAAGGACCACGCCGAGCGGGCCATCGCCCAGGTGCGGGACGACGAACTGACCGTGGCCATCGATGAAGAGGCCAATTCCATCTCGACCGTGGTCAAACACATGGCCGGCAATATGCGATCGCGCTGGACCGACTTTCTTTCCACCGATGGCGAGAAGCCCGACCGCAACCGCGACCAGGAGTTCGTGGCGCCGCCAACTACCCGCGAAGAGCTGCTGCGCATTTGGGAAGAGGGCTGGCAACGGGTTTTCGCCGCCATCGAGCCGCTGACCGACGCCGACCTGGGCCGCACCGTGACCATCCGCGGCGAAGCGCATTCCGTCGTCCAGGCTATCAACCGGCAGATTGCCCACTACGCCATGCACATCGGGCAAATCGTGCTGCTGGCCAAGCACTTTCGCGGCCGGGATTGGCAATCGCTCAGCATCCCGCGCAACCGCTCGCTGGAATACAACCAGCTCGTGGCCGAAGGCAAGGCCAGCCAAAGATGAGAACGACGAGAACGATGCGGCGAGCGCTATTGTCGGTGTTATTCGCGATGCCCTCCCTTCTTGCACAGGATCGCTCATCCGCCCGGTCCATGGTGATTTCCGACCGCGGCATTGTGGCTACCAGCCAAACCCTGGCCTCGCAGGCCGGCGCGCAGGTGTTGGCCCGCGGCGGCTCGGCGATCGATGCCGCCATTGCCGCTAACGCCGCGCTCGGCGTGGTGGAGCCGGAAAGCTGCGGCATGGGCGGAGACCTGTTCGCGATTTATTGGGACGCCAAGACCGGCAAGCTCACCGCCATCAATGCCAGCGGTTGGGCGCCCAAGGGCCTCACCATCGCCGCCCTCAAAGCCAAGGGCGCCAAGGAAATGCCCCAGGAAGGCATCGATTCGGTAACCGTGCCCGGCGCCGTGGACGGTTGGGCCAAGCTGCACCGGAAATTCGGAAAGCTGCCCTGGCGCGACCTGTTTCAGCCCGCCATTTATTTCGCCCAACATGGCTACCCGGTTACCGAAATGATCGGCGCCGCCTGGAAAATGGAAGAGAAGAAGCTGGGCGCCGACGTCAACGGCCAACGCGTTTTCCTGCGCAACGGCAAGGCTCCGGCCGTGGGCGACATGTTCTCCGACCCGGAAATGGCCGCCGCGTACCGCCTGCTGGCCAACGAAGGGCCGGATGTGTTTTATCGCGGCGCGCTGGCCGAGGCGATTTTGAAAACCAGCCGCCGGCTGGGCGGCGCCATGACGGCCGAAGATTTGTCCGAATATTCCGCCGAGTGGGTCGAGCCGATTTCGACCCTTTATCGCGGCTGGAAGATCTACGAACTACCTCCCAATGGCCAGGGTGTGGCTGCGCTCGAAATGCTCAACATCCTCTCTCTATATCCCATGACCACGTTCCCGCCGCGGGGCGTCCAGGAGCTGCATTTCGAAATGGAAGCGATGAAGCTGGCCTATGCCGATTTGCACGCCTTCGTGGCCGACCCGCGGTTCAGCCCCGTCCCGGTTGCCGGCATGCTGAGCATGGATTACGCGCGCGATCGCGCCCGCCGCATCGATCCCGAGAAAGCCTCGTGCCCGGTCCCGCCGGGCGAGCCGCGCTCCATGCCCGGCGACACCATCTACTTATCCGTGGTCGACCGCGAAGGCAATATCGTTTCGCTCATCCAAAGCCTGTACCAGCATTTCGGCTCGGGCGTGGTGGTGGACGATTACGGTTTCGCGCTCCACAATCGGGGCGGGCTGTTCACCCTCGATGAGCACCACCCCAACGCTCTGGCGCCGCGCAAACGCCCTTTCCACACCATTATTCCGGCATTCATGGAGAAGGGCGATACGCACATCGGCTTCGGCATCATGGGCGGCCTGAATCAGGCCATGGCCCACGCGCAGTTCGTGGTCAACCTGGTGGACCATGGCATGAACATACAAGCCGCACTCGAGGCCCCGCGTTTTACCAAGCTCGATTTCGGCGGCTGCGAGGTGTTGGTCGAAGACCGCGTAACCAAGGAAGTCCGCGATGCCCTCACCGCGCGCGGCCATCAGCTCAAGGTGCTGGGCGATTTCTCGAGCAATATGGGCGGTGGCCAGGTGGTGATCCACGACGCCCAAACCGGCGTGAACTACGGCGCCAGTTCCCCGCGAAAAGACGGCGCCGCCATCCCCGAACCGGGGCCGTACTGGCCGTAGCCTTGGCTTTCGCCCAATGCCTCATACTTTTCGTAAGAGCGGTCGCGGCGTATAGTAGGGCGGACCCCCTGGTCCGCGCGGGACGCCCTCGTCCCGCCCTTCTTTCGTGGAATCAGAGTCCCGATGCCGAAGAGCCGGCCGGGGGGCCGGCTGCGGACGAGGGCGTCCGCCCTACGGGTCGTGCATACTTGCGGTCGGGACAAAAGTGCGCGGTATCAGGCTAGAGCCTGTAGCACCGGGTACACTAGAAAAATGCCTGTATATCGCTCCCGAACCACCACCCACGGCCGCAACATGGCCGGCGCGCGCAGTCTGTGGCGCGCTACCGGAATGCAGGACGGCGATTTCGATAAACCAATCGTCGCCATTGCCAATTCCTTCACCCAATTCGTGCCCGGCCACGTCCACCTCAAGGACCTTGGCCAATTGGTGGCGGGCGCCGTCGCCGAGGCCGGCGGCGTGGCCAAGGAGTTCAACACGATCGCCGTCGACGACGGCATTGCCATGGGACACGATGGCATGCTTTACAGCTTGCCCTCGCGCGAATTGATCGCCGATTCGGTGGAGTACATGGCCAACGCCCACTGCGCCGACGCGCTGGTCTGCATTTCCAATTGCGACAAAATCACGCCCGGCATGCTGATGGCAGCTCTGCGCCTGAATATTCCGGCGATTTTTGTTTCCGGCGGACCCATGGAAGCCGGCAAAGTGAAACTCGGCGGCGTGGTCCGCGCTGTCGACCTGATCGATGCCATGATCGTCGCGGCCGACCCTAACGTCAGCGACGCCGACACCGCCGAGATGGAGCGCTCCGCCTGCCCCACCTGCGGATCGTGTTCCGGCATGTTCACCGCCAATTCGATGAATTGCCTGACCGAGGCGCTCGGCCTCGCGCTGCCCGGCAACGGCACCGTCGTGGCCACTCATGACGACAGAAAACAGCTTTTCCTCGATGCCGGCCGGCGCATTGTCGAACTGGCCCAGCGCTATTACGAGAGGGACGACGCCAGCGCGCTGCCGCGCTCCATCGCCAGTTTCGCGGCCTTTGAAAACGCCATGACGCTCGATATCTCGATGGGCGGCTCTACCAATACCGTGCTCCACATTCTGGCCGCGGCCCAGGAGGGCGGCGTGCCGTTTACAATGCGCGATATCGACCGGCTCTCGCGCCGCGTTCCCAACCTATGCAAGGTAGCGCCATCGAAATCCGATGTGCATTTGGAAGACGTGCACCGCGCGGGCGGCATCTTTGCCATTCTCGGCGAGCTCGACCGCGCCGGCCTGATTCATCGGGAAGCGTATACGGTTCATTCCGCCAGCATGGGCGAAGCCATCGACCGCATGGACGTCATGCGGAAACCGGCTCCCGAAGTCGAGACCTTCTACCGCGCCGCGCCCGCCGGTATCCGCACCACGGTTCCTTTCAGCCAGAGCGCGCGCTACGACACGCTCGACCGCGACCGCGCCCACGGCGTGATCCACTCGCGCGAACACGCTTATAGCGCCGATGGCGGCCTGGCCGTGCTCTACGGAAATATCGCGGAAGACGGTTCCATCGTCAAAACCGCCGGCGTGGATCCGGCCAGCCTGGTATTTTCCGGCCCGGCGCGCATTCTGGAGAGCCAGGACCAGGCAGTGGAAGCCATCCTGCGCGATAAGATCCATCCCGGCGATATCGTGGTGATCCGCTACGAAGGGCCCAAGGGCGGTCCCGGCATGCAGGAGATGCTGTATCCCACCAGCTACCTCAAATCCAAGGGCCTGGGCAAAGCGTGCGCGCTCATCACCGACGGCCGATTCTCCGGCGGCACCGCCGGCCTTTCCATCGGCCACGTTTCTCCCGAAGCCGCCGAGGGCGGTGCGCTGGGGCTGGTGGAAGAAGGCGACACCATCGAAATCGACATTCCCAAGCGGCGCCTCCATCTTGCCATCGGCGACGAGCAACTCGCCGCCCGCCGCAAGGCCATGGACGCCAAAGGCGACGCCGCCTATCGCCCCGAGTCGCGCAATCGCAAAGTGTCCGCCGCATTGCAGGCGTACGCTTCGCTGACGACTAGCGCGGCCCGCGGCGCGGTCCGTATGCTGCGCCCCGCGTTCGATGAGGCCGCGCGCCTGGCGCAATTGGAGCGCGAGAACGCCGAGTTGAGGAAGCACTTGGCCGAGGTGGGGGCGGTGGAGAAGTAGGGGGCGTCAGCGACATTCGGCCAGAGTGCCCGCGCCAATTTCTACCCGTTCCCGTACGCCTCGTTCACGGCCTGCTTCAGGAATGCCAGGTCGGCGCGGATGGCGGGGAGCGAATCGACGGATGTCTCGTCGACGTAGATCGTGATGGGGCGGCTATATTTCGCTTCGGCCAGCGCGGCCAGCACGCCGGGCCAATCCACAATGCCTTTGCCAATCCTGGCCGGCGCCGGATTCGGGGCGGTGCTATCGGCGGGCTTGGCATAGTCTCGAGCGGTAATCATTTTCAGGCGCGGCAGCGTGGCCCGCAATGCCGCCAGACACCCATCCTGGCCGTTTGCTACGGTGGCATGAGCGGGATCGAATACGTAGCCCAGCACTTTGGCGTCAATACGTGCGAATGGGTCGGCGCCGGGCGGTAGACCGGCGGCCCTGCTCACTTGCGCGGCGGCTTCCGGTGGCACACCGATGGCCGTTTTCGTTTGCTCGGCGATCGACAACAGAAACGACAGGTCGCGTGGCATCGTGGCTGGCGATTTCGTCGGGCCGGGGATGACCAACGGCACGCCCATCATCCCGGCAATCGCCATTGCCAGCCGTAGCGTGCGGTCCTGCGGTGAGAAGGCTTGCGGCGTCGCGATCGCCGCTGCGTCCAACCCCACCCCGGTCAGGGCTTCCACAAAGCGCATCAGGTCGAGATCGGCGTGTTCGGGCACGACGTGCGTTCCCGGCCCTACGGCGATCACGGCGCCGTCGAATCCCATCATGCCCAGAAAGCCGCCCATCTCGTCGTAGCCGACCTTGCGCAGCGCTTCCGAATCCAGGCAAATCCCTGGCTTCACCCGCGGCCGCGGACCATTGCCGTTGCGATCCTGCGCCGCCAGCGCCGTTACCGCCAGCGCCAGCGTCTGCCGCCGCGTGAAGAGCATATCCAACATGGTGGCACAAGCCTTAGCCTGTGTGGAGTATGCAAAGTTCCACGGGCGCTTAACCGACTGGGCATTTCGCAATTTAGGCGCAACAGCCGCTCCCTTACGGTCGCGGCTCGGTTACGAATGCCGCCTGTTTGCAGTCGCTTACCGAGCCGCGACCGTCAGGGAGCGGCTGTTGGGAACGGATTTCCCCAGTTCGGTTAAGCACCCGAGTTCCATTGGAATACCACAGTGCCGCCCCAAAGGCCTACTCCACGGTCGCGAACGCCCGCACCGGAAACGTTCCCATGCCCTTCACTTTCACCGGCGCGGCAGTGAAGGTGAAGCCGGCGGCGGGCAGTCGTTCGAGATTGCAGAGATGCTCCACGATGGGGATGCCGGCGCCGAGAAGCACCGTGTGCACGGGCCGGGCGCCATCGGCGATATCGTCGATATTGAGCGAATCGATGCCGACCAGCGCCGCGCCTTCCTCGCGCAGGTGCTCGGCGGCATCCCGCGTCAGATAGACGTGCCCCTCGAAATACTGGTCCGTCGCCCAGTGGCGCGACCATCCGGTGTCCACCAGCACAGCCTTGCCGCGCACATCGAGGGGCAGAAACACCCGCCGGTCCACACTCCTTCCTTCCAGGCCGGCCACCCGCGCCACCACGGCATCGAGTCCTGCCACCGAAGCCAGATCGAGCTCGGAAAGATCCTTGCCATCCTCGAACCGGTGAAAGGGGCTGTCGAGGTAGGTGCCGGTATTGGCCACCATATCGATTCTTCCAATCTGAAAACTGGTGCCCTCGTCATAGAACGCGCGCGAATCCGAGCGGCTGAGAAAATCGCAAACGATCGGCGCGGGCAGCCCCTTATAGGTGATCAGCCCATGGTGAATGGCATGGCTCAAGTCGATGTGAACGCGGGAACCAGCCATGATCTCCTACCTTCGCCCGTTTGTCGCCTGGGCTCGCGTGAGCACGGTTTCGCGCGCGCCTTTCTCCCACAGGCTCTCGGTCTCCGTATCCTTCATGCCGGCCACGCGGCCCACCAGCAAAAACGGCGGCAGGGCGTAGCGCAGCGTCTTCCAGCGCGCCATTTCGATCAGGTCGCCGAGGGCGCGGTCGCGAATCAGGCCGAGCGTCGCGTCGTCGCCCGAATCGGTCAGAATCAGCAGCGTTTTGATGGATTCGAGGCGGTCGGACAGCAGGATCGAGTGCAGTAGCTCTACCAGCCAGGTGGGCGAAACGCGCAGGTTGCGGTCGGGGTGCTTTTGCCCGTAAACGCCCACCGCCGCCAGCGCGTGCATGGCGTTGGCGCGCACCGAATCGTCCGGGTCCTGCAGAGCGAACTGCAGGTCGTTGAGGATCTCCTTCTTGTCCGGCGCATACCCGATCACGGTGGCCGCGATGGCCCGGTCCTCGGCGGAGGCGTCGCTGCGCAGCACGTCGCGCAGCCATGCGGTATGCTCGCCAGCAAAGTCGAGGAAGCGCTGCTGCAGCTTGCGCACATCCGGGACGGCCATCAGGGGATGGCCAGCAGTCAGGTCTTCGGCCGCATCGCCGCGTGCCACCGCCTTGGCCATCGCAGCCAGGTATCCGCGATACGCATCGACCAACTCCTGGGGCAGGTGCGCGTCGCCCTCTGGCTGCGAGCGCAGGGAAGGATGGGGCGCGCCCTTTTCCTCGATACCGACAAACAACTCCGCCTGGGCTCCCTCGCAGCAAATCGCATCGATGCGCGCCAGAACCACGCCCGAGAGCTTTTCGATGGCATCTTCAGCGTCGCCTTTCGATGCCGGCAGCCGCCCGCCGGGAGCGAGTCCCGCGGCAGCCAATACCTTCTCCGCCGAGACCTTGCGAAGGCCGTAAAGGTTGATATCGCCGATCTGCGGAGCCTGGGCCCAGGCCCCACACACCAAAAGAACTGCCGCTACCATGCGCATTACGAACTCGTGGCGCGGGCTGTCCCGCCTGCTGAGCCGAGATTCCGAACTCCTGATCTCGCCGTCCATTTTCCAGGCAGCGACGAAAATAAGCTGACCCAATTCACCGGGAATCGGCGCGGGAAACCTGGTGGGACAGACGATCGTTTTTTGTCGTCTGTCGAGCGTCGCGGCCTGGCGAGAGCCTGACAGACCACTAAAAACGATGGTCTGTCCCACCCCTGGGTCACCCAAACATGGCTCAACCTGAATTCCACGAGATCAGGAGCTCGGAGATTCCTCTCGGCTTTTCCGGTCGCGCCTGGCTCCAATTGTCTTCGCCGTCCGGTGTCCGCCATCACTTCAATGTACAGCACCGGCTAACGGGCGGTTTCTTCACGCCTGTGGTCGAATTGGGAGGCCGTAGCCAAAGGCGCCGGCAACAAGATCGCCGGCGCTGCCGGGTTTACGCCTGTTGTTGCGCCAATTGCCCGATGATCGGCAGCACGACCTTTTTTCCCTGGTAGGCCGATACAATCATGTAGACCCACAGCAGGAATATCAGCAGGTAGATCAGCGACGAGAGCAGGTGCACCAGGCTAAAAAAGCCGCCGGCGTAATAAGTAACGCTGAAAATGATCGCGTGCACGATGGACCAGCCCACCCAGATCACGCAGCTCGCCACCCACAAAAAGATGGACTGAAAGGCATGAAAGCGGATGGTCTTGTTCTGGTTGTAGGGAGCCAGCACGAGAAAAACGATTCCGGTTATGATGCCGAGCACGTAACACAGCGCAGCGGCTGCGTTCTCGGTCAGACCGGGCGCGGCGGCCCCGGGAGGCGTGTAGCCGGTCGGCGGGACATAGCCTGGCGGCGGAGCGGATTGGCCTGGCGGCGGAGGCGCGGGGTCCCCCGCACTAGCGCCGCACTTGGCGCAGAAACGGCCTTCCATCGGAGCGCCACAACTCGCACAAAATGCCATGAAATCTCCTTAATGTCAGAACTTTAGCGTGGAAAACCATTGCTGGCAAGGGGTTTCCGCAAAATTCGGTACCGATTTTTCAATAATGCGGCCATGCCGCCGACAATTGGGCGATCCAGCCGCCCAGCCAGACCACGGCCGCTCCGCCGGCATATATCAACGCCGCCACTCGCAGGGAATTTTCCGCGCGGCGGGTCCGCGCCAGCCCCAGCCACTCGATCCCGCCCAGACACAGCAATGCCACGGCGGCAGCTATCAGACCCGCCAACAGGGCGACTCCGCCTGGGGACATATGCCAGGCGCGCGGCCATTCTCCGTGGAGGGCCAGCACGACCGAGCGCGTCAAGCCGCAGGTGGGGCAAGGAAGCCCGGTCTGGCGGCGAAAGGCGCACACCCAATCGAGCCGCCGGCCGGCGAGCGCCACTCCATTTTCATCGCCGGACACCAAGCTGCGCCCAATCAGCAGATCGGCGGCGATTAACGCGCCGACCACGGTCTTGGCGGGTGGAACGCCGCCGCACGCGGCCGCCAGCCCTACGACACGCCTTCGTGCCGGGGGAATGGCGGTGATTGCGTCTGCCGTCATGGTCACATTCCCGAGGGGTTGTTCACCACGTAACAGCCCACGGCCTTATCGTGCAGCGTCTGGCCGCGCTCGTCCCAGAGCGGCCACAACAGGTCCAGCAGGGTTGCGAACGGAATCAGGCTCAATCCCACGCGTACCAGCAGGCGGACGAAAGCCGTGCCCTGCGTTAATAGGTTGCCGTAAGCATTCACCACCTTGATCCGTACGATCCCCTGGCCGATGGAGAAGCCGCGCTGGGCGATCAGGTAGATGGAATTATAAAAGCCGACCAGAAGAGTCGCGATCGGGAAAAGAAGAAACACCATGCAGCACATGCCGCGGGCAGCTTCGCGGCCGCCCACGCCGGCCAGCCCTGTCAGCAGGGTCCCGATCATGAAGTAAAGAACCAGCATTCCGACGCCGACCAGCAGCATGTCGATCAGGTAGCCTCCCACCCGCGTGGCCCATGTAGCATAACCGGCATCGAATACCGAAGGCGGTCGCGCACCGGGCGCCACCGGTTGCGACCAGGCAGGCTGCGACCAGCCGGGCTGCGATGGCATCGTAACCGGAGTTTGCGGGGAACCGCAGGAGGGGCAGAAGGCCGTTCCTTCATTCATGGACGCGCCGCATTTCGCGCAGAAAATCATGATCACCTCGCGTGAGTTCGCCAGGCGCAAACGTAACGAAATTCACGCCAGAGAGGTTAGCTTATATCGAGTGGGGGTGGAAAGCCAAGAGAAATCAGCGGCCTGGACAACCGAGAACAACCAGGGGCACGATCGCGCCAACTGCCGCGCAGGCAATCAGCGCCGCGTTCCCGCCGCCCAGGAAGGAGAATAGCAGCCCCGCGAGGGATCCCACGCCGGCGCCAACCACGGCAACCATAATGCGCTTACCCATTGCTTTCTACTTGATTGTAGCGCCGCGAGATGGCGTCGGCCGCGGTGCCTACCGCGGAGCATCCGGCTTGGCCGGGTCGCCAGTCAGGAACACTTTCTCGCCCGGCCGCACCAGCTTCAGACGGTCGCGGATTTCGAGTTCCTGCTGCGCCGGGCTCTCGTCCATACGCCGGATGCGGTCGCGCATGCGCTCCACTTCCTTGGCGAGAGCGGCATTGTGTTGCTCCAACTTCTGAATCTGGGCCTGCTTCTCCATCAGCGCGTGGATGCCCCCGGGACCTCGCAGCGTCTCGACCGCGTATCCGGCGACCACAAGAAATACCACTATGTAAGCAATTCTGCCCAAAGGTACTTTCATCCCGCGACTGCCCGGAACATAATGGTAACATTGCTGACCTCGTTGGTCCGCACTATTTTTTCCCATGACCGATGCAATTGTGGTTCTCTGTGCGTGTCCGAACCAGGAGGAGGCGGCCAGCTTGGCCCGGCGGCTGGTGGAACGCAGGCTGGCGGCTTGCGTGACGGTTTCGAGCGCCCACAGCTTTTACCGATGGCAAGGCGCCATCGAATCCGCCGAAGAATGTCTGCTGCTGATCAAGACCTTGCGCGGCCAATTCGACTTGCTGCGCCGCGAGATCGAATCCGTTCATTCCTATCAGGTGCCGGAGGTGCTGGCGTTGCCGGTCGTTGCCGGATCGCCCAATTACCTGGATTGGCTTGCCGCCAGCCTGGAGGCCTGGAAGGGCGGGTCTGAGGAGTCCTCCGAGTGAGCCGCGGCGCGCTTGCCCCCGGCCTCGCCCTGATTTTCGACATGGATGGCGTCATGGTGGATTCCAATCCGCTCCACCGCGCTACCTGGGCGGAGTACAACCGGCGCTACGGCCTCACCACCACCGAAGAAATGCTCGAGCGCATGTACGGCAAGCGCAACGACGAGATTGTGCGCGATTTCTTTGGCGATAGCCTGACGGACGCGGAAGTGCGCCGGCGCGGCGCGGAGAAAGAAGCCCTGTTCCGGCAGTTGGCTGGCGGGCGGGTAGAACAAATGTTAGTTCCCGGCCTGCGCGAGTTTCTGGAGCGCTACCGGAGCGTGCCAAAGGCGCTAGCTTCGAATGCCGAGCCCGAAAACGTCGACTTCATTCTGGCTGAGAGCGGTCTTCGCCCTTACTTTTCCGTGGTCGTGGACGGCAGTCAGGTATCGAAACCCAAGCCCGATCCGGAGATTTATCTGCTGGCTGCGTCCCGTTTGGAAGCGGACCCCCGCAACTCGATCGTGTTCGAGGATTCTTACTCGGGCTTAAACGCTGCTCTGGCGGCGCGGATGAGGGTGGTAGGGATATTAACTACCTATACTAACTTGCCGAAAGCTACAATTTGTGTGGATAATTTCTTAGACGCCGAGTTACTCGCATGGTTGGACGGTCAGGCTACCGCCGCGTAACTTCCGCAGCATTCTTGACGCTCTTGGCAGTGGGCAACCTGCCGGGCGCCGAAGCGGACGAGCGCGCGCCGGCCGCCATCCTTTCGCTGCGCCAGATGAATGAACGAAGGCTCCCCGACTCGACATCCGCTCACGCCGGCGAGCGCGCCCTCATCCGGGGAACCGTAAACGCGCGCGTTTTTCGCTTCCGTGGCTACAGCATTCTCACCATCGAAGACGCCACCGCGGGCGCCGCGCTGCAGATGTTCGGCGACGACCGGCAGCAGCTCGAAGCGTACCGGCCGGGCGATGCCATCGAAGCCGACGGAGTGGTGTCGATGGTGGATGGCATGGTGGTTCTGGTGCCCGACCGCATCACTCTGGTGGCGCGGCAATCGCCGCCCCAGGCTACCGAGGTGGCGTCGGCGCCGGGGGCCGCTTATCTCGGACGGTTGGTGCGCGTTGCCGGCCGGATTCGCCACAACGGGTCCACCGCCGCCGGAGATTACCTGGTATTGGAGCAGCACGGGGGCACGCTGAACATCTTCATGCCCAGCGGCCCGGAAGGATCCGCCGGCGGTTTCGGTTCGGTTCGGGTGGGCGAGCAGGTCGAGGTCACCGGCGTCGGTTTCGAGTACTGCGTGCATCCTCCGTTCACCCGCGGGTATCAGGTGCTGGTCGGATCGCCGCCGCTGGTGACCGAAAAAGCTGGCGTCTCCGGCATCTCGCCGGCTCTCGTTCTGGGATTCCTGGCCTTGCTGGCGTTGGTCGCCTTGTTCCTGTGGCGGCGGGAGGGGCGATTGCGGGTCCAGCGTGAGCGGCTCCGCAAGATCTACCAATTGGGCGAGGAAGCTCTGGGTGCGCCGTCGCCGGAGGCCATATTCAAACGCATCGACGAGGCGCTGCCCTCGATTCTGGGCGTGACTCGCGCGCGCCTGTATTTGTACAACCGGGGATCGAAGACTCTGGACGCCGTTTCGGGCGAGGCCGGGGAGCCGGTATCCATTTCGCTTTCCACCCCGCCCAACGGGCCGCCCGCCGGCGCGGTTGCCTGCTTCCACTATCGCACTCTGCTGGCCATCCCCGACATCGACCGCAGCCCTTTCCCCGTGTCGGCGCCGGCCGGCGTTGCCACGCCGAAATCGATGCTGTTCGTTCCCATGCTGGCGCAGAAAGAGGTCGTCGGCGTGTTGGAACTGGATCAGGACGACCGTCCGCGCGACTTCTCGGCGGATGAACAGTCCTTGGCGCAGCACTTGGGCAACCAGATCGCCGTGGCCCTGCGCCTGCTCAGCCGGCGTTCGGTGCAGGAGCAACTCTTCCGCACCGAGAAGCTAGCCGCGGTGGGCCGCCTCATTTCCGGCATCGTCAACGATCTGGAATCGCCTCTCTCCTCCATCGGCGAACTGGCCGAACGAGCGCTCGAACGCGCCCGCGGCAGCAATCTCGAGCGCGATGTTTCGGCCATCGCCAACGAAGCCCGCAAAGCTTCTTCCATGGTGGCGCGGCTGGTTTCGTTCGCCTCTCAGGACGCGGCCGAGGCCCGCCCCGTGCCCATCTCCAACCTGTTGCGCGGCCTGATCGATTTTCGCGAGAGCGATTGGAAGGCCTCCGGAATTCGCGTTCGCGACCTGACTTCGCGCGAGCCGTTGAATGTGCTCGGCTCGCAGGGCCAACTGGAGCAGGTGTTTCTGAACCTGTTGGTGCATGTGGAGCAAGCCCTGGCCGATGCCCCTGCCAAGGTGCTGACGGTCCGCACCAGCGTGCTGGCGCGGCGTCTTCTGGTCGAGATCGTTTTTTCCGCGCCGCGGGAATCGCGCGATGTCGAAGAAACTGCCACCGTGCTGGGCGTCACCCGCAGCGTGATCGCGGGGCACGGCGGCGAAGTCCGCCTGATCGAACGGCAGAACGAAGACCCGCGCTTTGAAATCGAGCTGCCGCTGGCATCGAGAGAACGCGCCCACGCGACGGCCATGCCGGCCGCGCCCCTGGGCGACGGCGTGCGGCGGCTTACGTCATTGGCGATTGAACCGGACGAGGGGGCGTTGCGCCATCTGGTGGGGCTTCTCGCGGCCCGCGGCTACCGGGTGGTGCCGGCCGAAGACGCCGACACCGGGCTGGAGCTGGCCCAGCGCATGCGCTTCGACGCCGTCCTGTGCTCGGTGCACGCCGCCGGCCTGAATTGGGTCGAGCTGTCCGAGCGCCTGCAATCGCGCGTTGGCGTGTTCATTCTGCTTTCCGACGGCTACGATCCGGAACTGGCCGCCGATTTCGAAGGCGAGGGCCGGCACGTGCTGCCCAAGCCGGTGCAGGAACAGGAATTGATCGTCTGCCTGCGCGCTATCGAAAAAGCCGCGCAGCCCAAAGTCATCCGCTTCAAGAACGGCGTCGCGTAGGGCAAGCTTTCAGCAGTCAGTGATCGGCAGTCAGCTAGCTGAAAGCTGAGTGCCGATAGCTGAAAGCTATTCCTTCACGCCGATGCGTTCGATGCTGACGCCGATCAGTTTGGCCGGATCGACCGGCCGGTCTCCCTTCACCGCCGCGTGGCTGATCTTGTTCGCGACCTCCAGCCCGGAGACGACTTCTCCAAAGATCGTATACTTGCCCGTCCATTGCGGCATGGCGTCCGTGGTGATGAAGAACTGGCATCCGCCCGAATCCGGATTCCCGGTATTGGCGACCGCTAATTTACCCGCCCGCTGGAACTGTAAGCCGGGCAGGAATTCATCGCGAATGGCGATCCCGCAATCGTGCGACCCGATAGCGGTGGGATCGCCCGACTGGATCATAATGCCCGGAAGCACCCGATGAAACGTAATGTTGTCGTACAGGGGCCGCTTCACTGCCTTGCCGGTTTTTGGGTCCTTCCAGGCCTTGGTTCCCTGCGCCAGCGCGACGAAGTTGCGCACCGCCACGGGAGTGTACTTTTCATAAAGCTTCGCGGTGATCGTGCCCTGGGATGTTCGAAACACCGCGTACAGACCTGGCTTTAGCGGCGGGTTCTGCGCTTCCAGCGCAGCAATTAAGAGGAGCGCGGCGAGCAGCTTCAAGCCGATCATTCTACCGCGCGGCAGGTGTACCGGCGGCGGGTCTGGGGTTGCGCGACATGAAAGTGGGGAGACTGGGCATTCCAGAGAAATTTCGCGGAGATCCGTGCGTAGCAAGTACGCAAGCGCGATTCCCCAGCCCGCAGGGCGCAAGACAATAGCCCACGCCGCGAGGCGTGGGAAATGGGGCGTGCGTGAGCGAGCCCTTGGAGGGCGGAAGATCGCGCCGCCGCGGTCTTCCGCCCCGTACCGGGGCTTCGTGAACCTCGCGGCTTCCGCACGGCTTACGCCGTGGGCTATTATCTTCCGCTCTTACGAGCGCCGATCCTCGGTGTCCCGAACGCCCACATTTTTGTCGCACACGGGGTTCCGCGACTCAGGGGAGTAAACCGTCCCCTTCGTTGCACGGTGGCCACTGATGTCCGACAGCCGCTGGGCTGGATTCTTAGAAGGCATGACCCCCGAAATCGTTATGCGCATTTCTCCCTCCGAAACAGCCGGGCGTTCCGCCCATCCCTCATCTCACCCACTCGTTCTTATACACCCGCCCGTTCTTCATCACGAATTTCACGTGCTCCAGCAGCTTCACGTCGGTTCGCGGATCGCCGGCAACGGCGATCACGTCGGCGAAGGAACCCTGCCCGATCACCCCAAGTTCCTGGCCGCGCCCCAGAAGTTCGGCGGCATTCGCCGTGGCAGTGCGAATCGCATCGATGGGCTTCATGCCGTACTCGGTCATGACGGCGAACTGGCGGGCATTGTCGCCGTGGGGGTAGACTCCCGCATCGGTACCGAATGCCATTCGCGCCCCGGCGAGCATCGCACGCCGGAAGTTCTCGCGTTGCAGCTTGCCGAGCTTGCGTTCCTTTTCGACGGATTCGGGCAGCATGCCGTGCTTCGCGCCCTCCTCGAGAATGAACGTGTCGTTGTAGATGTCGAATACCAGAAACGTGCCGTGCTGTTTCGCCAGGGCGATGCCCTCGTCGTCAATCAGGCTGGCGTGCTCCACCGAATCGATGCCGGCGCGAATCGCATCCTTGATCGATTGCGTTCCGTGCGCGTGCGCCGCCACCTTCCGCCCCAGCTTATGCGCCTCGTCCGCAATGGCCTGCATCTCTTCGAGCGTATATTGCGGCGTGCCGGGCTGGTCGCCTTTCGACAAGACCCCGCCGGAAGCGCAGATCTTGATGAGGTCGGCGCCGTATTTCACCACTTCGCGGACCTTGGCGCGAGCCGCCCACGGCCCATCGGCGACGGCGGGGGCGGTGTAGTGAAACTCGGGCGCGAGCAGATTGTTGTCGCAATGGCCTCCGGTGATCCCCAGCGGCGGACCGGATACGAACATGCGCGGCCCGTCGATATCGCCGGCTTCGATTCCATCGCGCAAGGCGACATCCGAGTATCCGTCCGCGCCCACGTTGCGGACCGTGGTGAATCCCGCCAGCAGTGTCAGGCGCGCGCTCTTCACGCCGGTGACGGTCGAGCGCGGCACGGAGACGCCCAACCCTTGATAACCCAGATTGGCGGGATCGGCGGTGAAGTGCACATGCACATCGATCAGGCCTGGCAAGCAGGTTGCCTCGGGAAGTTGCACGAGCTGCACCCCCGATGGAATTGCCAAGCCTGCGCCCACCGCGGTGACCCTGCCGCCGGCCGTGAGGATGACGGCGTCTTCGATGAGATTCCCCGATTGCACATCCAGAAGCCGCCCGCAGCGCAGCGCAACCGCCGGACTGTCGGGCGTCGCCGCCAGAGTTACACCGGCGGCAAGCCAAAGCAGCAAAGAAGCGATTTTCATGTCAATGCCAATTTAACGCACGCGCGAAGCGTCCGGCCATCGGCTAGCTGAAAACTGATAACTGATAACTGACAACTGTCTGCTCGCTACAATGAATGTTCGCATGGCTACGCGCGCGCTGTTCCTCACTTTCGAAGGCATGGATGGATCGGGCAAGACCACCCAATTGCGGCGCTTGGCGGCGCGGCTGCGGCGCTCGGGGCGCACCGTGGTCGAGACGGCCGAACCTGGCGGCACGCCTATCGGAAACGAAATCCGCCGCGTGCTGCTCGATAGCGCCAATCGGGAGTTGTGCGCTACCGCCGAGTTGCTTCTCTATTTTGCCTCCCGCGCGCAGAACGTGGACCAATGCATTTTGCCGGCGCTCGAGCGGGGCGAGATCGTGCTGGCCGACCGGTTCACCGATTCCTCGCTGGTGTATCAAGGATACGGCCGCGGCCTGGGTCCCGAAAACGTGCTGGCCCTCGATCGCATCGCCTGCCGCGGATTGAAGCCCGACCTCACCGTGCTGGTGGATATCGATGCCGTCACCAGCCTGGAGCGTGCCCACGCGCGCAATGCCGCGGCGGTTTCGAGCGACCGCATGGACGAACAGTCGCTCGAATTTCACCGCGCGGTATATGCGGCGTACCATCGGTTGGCCGCCCAAGAGCCGGAGCGGGTCAAGCTGGTGGATGGCAGGGCCGATATGGACGCCGTCGAGCAGGCTGTGTGGGCCTTGGTGAGCGCGCATGTTTGAAGGATTTTATGGGAACGCGCACGTCACCGGCGCGCTCGCGCAGATGCTGGAGCACGAACGCCTGGCGCAGACCCTGCTTTTTTCGGGCGCTGAAGGCGTCGGCAAAGCTACCTTGGCTCGCCGGCTGGCCGCGCACATTTTGCCCGACCCGGCGCGCATCGAGCTGGACGATTTGAGCCTGCCGGCCAACCTGGAAATCGTGGCCTCGCGCGAGAAGCTCGCGCCCGAGAAGCGCAACGAAGATCCGCTGCTGTTTTCGAGCCACCCGGATTTCGTCACCTTCGCTCCCGACGGCCCGTTGCGCCAGATTTCCATTCAACAATCCCGCCTGCTGAAGGAGCGTTCCCAGTTCCTGCCCAATAAAGGCAAACGCCGCGTGTTTCTGATCGACCACGTGGATCGCGCCAACGACCAGGCCGCCAATTCACTGCTCAAAACGCTGGAGGAACCGCCCGACCACCTGATCCTGATCCTCACCGCCGAAAACGCCTACGACCTGCTGCCCACCATCCGGTCGCGAGCCGTGCCTTTTCACTTCGCTCCGCTCGGCGACGAAGAGATGGAGCGTTTCGTGCGCAGCCGCGGCCTGGACCATCCCGAACGGCGAGCCGCCCTGGCGGGAGGCAGCCCGGGCGCGGCGGTAACACTCGATCTGGACGCTTATGACAAACGCCGCGCGGCCATGCTGGTGCTGCTCAAAGTCGCCGCCGGAGCCGCGCCCTTCGCTACTTGGCTGCCGGTTTCCGAAGCCATCGGCCGCAGCAAGAACGAGAAGCTGGACTTCTACCTGAAAGTCCTCTACGATTTGTTGCGCGATCTGCTGCTGCTGGAGGAAGGCGCGTCCGCCATTCGCAACGCCGATATCGCCCGCGAGCTGGAGGCGCTGGCGGGGAAAATTTCCTTCGCCTGGCTGCGCAAAGCCGTCGAGCGTACCGATGAAATCGCGCAAATGATCCGCCGCAACATCCAGAAGAGCATCGCTCTCGATGGCTTGATCGCGGAGCTGCGCGGCGCCTGACGTGGCGCTGAACTCGTGGCGCGGGCTGTCAAGCCTAATGCCGCATACTTTTCGCAAGAGCGGTCACGACGCATAGATAGTAGGGCGGACCCCCTGGTCCGCGGCCGGCCCCCTGGCCGGCTCTTCGCCGGTCTCGGAGATCCGATTCTTGGGAAGAGGTGCGGGACTAGGGCGTCCCGCAATCTGCGCCGCCAACGGCCTCCCCACCGAGGAACACGTCGCCAGACAGGATCTGCTACACGAGAAGAATGGCTCCGTCTGCTGAGGTCCTGTGAATACCTCTGACCTCCGCCCTTAAGTCGTTTTCTCGGAACCCGAGGTCAATACCGGTCCGCCTCTTTCTTGGAGTGCCGAGTTTGACCCGTCTGCCATGGAGGGCCAGCGCGCAAGAGCCGAGCAGACTCGCAAAAAACTGCCCGTAACGAGTATCCACCTCGATCGGCGAACCTGGACTATCAATACCTGAATCCGGCGTGAAGAATGCGATTTCAAACCTAAATCGGCTTCAGTCGGTTAACCTTGCGCAGGATGCCGTTGGCCAGATCCTGGAGCAGTGGCGACTCTCGGAGGCGAAGAACCG
>Ga0187848_10000723_pt1 | contig 29401 bp, 24 predicted proteins | sample June2016WEW_4_40_FD_132424 | JGI IMG/M metagenome (GOLD analysis project Ga0187848, IMG submission 132424) | Peatland microbial communities from SPRUCE experiment site at the Marcell Experimental Forest, Minnesota, USA - June2016WEW_4_40 | ecosystem: Environmental > Terrestrial > Soil >... | reverse complement strand
GGCGTTACGGCTCATGCAAACAACCATCCCGCAGATCGAGTTCGATCCAGCGGTCGTGCGACAGAAGCTGGCCGAAGAGTTTCGTTGTCGAACAGCCCCATTGGAGAAACGGACCGACGCCCAGTGAAAGCGAAACCCGGCTGGCGGCCGGCGACGGCTGCAAGTGGCCGTGCCCGAGCCGCCAGCGCCCGGCGGGCGGCTAAAGGTCTGACCGTGAAGCCCGAGCACGCTCGCGACGGCACGGACCACTCTTGCTAGCACAATCGCCACAGGCGATTTCTTTAGACCATTCTCGGTCACAAATCTGTGGGTAGCTTTTCCGGGACTCTAAGAATCGCCAGCGAGGTTGATTTAACTATTAGAGCCCTTGACCTTGCTCCTAATTAGGAACATCACCATGAAAAGCCAGAATCTCATTACCCACGACTTCCGCACCGCCCCTTGGACCAAGACTGCTCCCTTAACCGTGTCGGACCCGACACAGCCGTCGCTTCGTGGCTCTCAGCGGGGTGTTTTTGCTGCCCTCAAGGATCGCCAGTTCGCCATCCTCAATGCCCCCACCGGCTGGGGCAAAAGCCTGGTCATCATCTTCCTGGTGGTCTACAAACTGTTGCGACACCCGCGGCTGCGCTTCATCATTTCCGTACCCCAGACCGTGATCGCCCGCGGGTTCGTCAACAAGGATTGGAAGCTGCGGATCGACCGGAAGCTAGTCGATTGGATCGTGGGTCACAATCTTTGCCACACCCAGGCCACCGACACCATCGCCCACTTGATCCAATTCCTCCGAGGACATCATACCTTGCTCGGCAACCGCATCCTGCTCTGCACCCACGCTACTTTGGCCCAGGCGTATAAACGGCTCAAGCGCCAACACCAACTCGGCCTATTCAAGAATGTCGTGCTGTGGATCGACGAAGGCCACCACGTTATGAACGCCCAAGTGACGGGGAGCGAGGCGACCATCAACAACTCCCTCGGCGCATTGGTCAAGTATTGCATGGCTCACGGCAACCATGTCGGCTTGGCGACCGCGACGTACCAACGGGGCGATATGCGACATATCCTATCGGATGCCGTCCAGGCGAAGTTCACTCGCGTCAGCATCCCTTACGATGTCTACTTCAACGAAGCAAAGCCCGTGGAGACGTTCGAGTTCAACATCATCGCCGGAGATGTCCTCAAGGCGATTGCCTCCATCTTCAGGAAGAAGCGGCCAACGATTCTCTACCTGGCCAAGCGCAACAGCTACTACGCCGGCCGCTGCAAGTATCAGGAAGTCAGGCAAATCGTCCGGCGATTGGGTAAGCAACTCAAGCAGCCCGTGCGCCGCGACGGTGTGCTGATCCGCGTCGGCGACCTGAAGATTCTCGATCTTGTCACGGAGAAGAACCGGGATGCCTGCAAAGCCTACCTCGACGACAATGGCGCAGTGGACATTATCATCGCCTTGGATACCTGCAAGGAGGGCTTCGACTGGCCGGAGGCCGAGCGGTGCATCATCCTCGGCGAACGGCATTCTGTGCCGGAAATGATCCAGATGATTGGCCGGCTTTTCCGGGCCGCCAAAGGCAAGACACACGCCGAAGTCTACCAAGTCCTACCGGCTGTCGTCCCCGACAGCCACCGATTCAAGGAGCAGCGCAATGATATCCTCACAGTGATCTTCTCGGCAATGCTGCTGGAAGACGTGTTCCTGCCAATCGCCTTCACAGATGCACAGCCGATTAAACGTGGTAAACGGGACCGCACCGACCGCCTCATATCGGCGATCCCGAATACCGACAACGCCCAAGCCTTGATGCGCGACTTCCAGGTGGCTGTCCAAGCACGAGGCTACGACTACGATAAGTCATGGCGGCTGGCCCCCGCCATCTTGAAAAAGCATGGCATTGCGAAAGCCGACTGGCAGTTCATCTGGAAACGCCTGTGGATTCGATTCGCCCTCCAAACCCGTAAAGTCAGGGGCCTGCGGACTGACGTGTCCTTCGAGATACTGAAGCGGACGAATCTGAGCGATGGACTGCTGACCCTGGCGTCAGACCTGTGCGGAGCCATGACCTTCCAGGAATTCCGAAGAGTCATCGGCCGGGGAACCAAGACCTTGACGGAACACGTCCAAGACGCCAAGCGGCTGGCAAAGGAGCGTAGAACCGTACCCAGCCAAAAATGGCTAATCGCCCACGGTTACAAGGGTCTTTGTCACGCCAAATGCAACCACCCCGAAGCCTTCATCGGCATCAAGTGGGACAAAAGAGGAAAATCCCCCGCCGAACACCTTCAGGCTGCCATGAGCCTGGTGAAGAAGTATGGAGCCGTGCCCAATCCGATGTGGTTAAGAGAACATGGCCAGTCTGCCCTTGAGGTGGCTATGCGAACACACCCAAGAGTCTTTGCGCACCTCAAGCAGGAGAGAAGTAGAGAGAAAACCCTTGCGAAATGCGTCTTGGACGCCAAGCAACTGGCAAAGACACATGGAGCGGTGCCGCACCAAGGCTGGCTCATGCGACACGGCTGGGATCAACTCGTCTACATAAAACGCCGATACCCTGACGCCTTCGCTCACATCCCGCAAGAAAGGAAGCGGAAATCCCTTGCGGAGCGTGTAGACGAGGCCAAACAACTAGCAAAAGAGCATGGGGGGTTGCCCAGTACACAATGGCTGATCGACCACGGGCACGGGAGTCTCGTCACCATGAGACAAGCCTGCCGTGCGGCCTTCAGCCACATCAAGTTGAAACATCCAAGGGGTAAATCCCTCGCACAAAGCATCCAGGAAGCCAAGCACCTGGCGAAAGAGAACAAGGGACTGCCCAGTACAAGATGGCTGCTCGCCCACGGGCACACACAAATCGTAAGTGCGAGATACAGACACCGCGAAGCCTTCGCCAACATCCCACGGCAGCGACTCCGATGAAAACATGGTCTTGTCCAAAGAAGATCGCCGCCCGCGCCGACACGATCATCGCCCTCGGCCCCGTCAAGGGCCAGTATTGGTCGATGGCCGGCTTGTGTGACGGCCCCGGCTGCGAGGTCGATCAAGTCCTGAATTCCGGGATCGTTATGCCGGAGCAGTTCCACGGCGTCGAAATCCAGCGGGACATCTACGATGCCAACGTGGCCGTCTATCCCGAACTCCACTGGCACCACGGCGACTTCCTCCAGGTGATGCAGGCGCACCCGGACTTCCGCCCCGGGCTGGTCAACGCCGACCTGCTGCAAAGCGTGGACACGGCTGCCGATTACGTCGCGCGGCTGCTCTACTTCCTCACGCCGCACGACGCGAAGCTGGTGGTCAACTTTGTCATGGAGTGTCGCGGCTACCGCACGACCACGGACCACGTTATCGAGCGTCTGATGCAATGCCAACAGTTTCGCTACGCCGTCCGTCGCGGCTGGACGCACGGCGACCGCTGCTACCTGTACCCCGGCACCAGCCACCGTCCCCGCACGGTCATGGGCACTTTCATTTTCCAGCACCCCTAAACCTCGTGAGAAACACCATGAGAAACCGGCCCCTCGCCACCATCCTCTGGCCGCACTGCGTCGTCCTGCTGCTTGTGGCCACCCTGCTGGTCATCGTCATCAATGGCGGCCTCGACACCCCGGAGCCGGTCGCGGCGTCTGTGCCGGTCACCTCCGCTGCCGTGCCGCTGCCAACCCCGGCCCCGGCCGTCCCACACGTCATGCCAGTCCGTTGCGGCACCGTCGAAGTCGTTCTATCGGCCGTCGTCCAGCCGCCAGTCGTCACGGCCGGCGCCAAGCCGGCCGTGAAGCAGAGGACAAACGACGCCAGCGGGTCGCAGCCGCGCCCCCAGCATCGCCGCGGCCTGTTTCGGAGACGCTAGATGGACGCCACCGTTTTCACCACCTACCGCGAGTACCTGGACCAAACCGGCGGCAATGAGGCCGCCGCCGCCAGCCTGGCCCTGGCTGACGTGATGCAGCGGACGCTTGACGCCGGCCCGCGTCCATCAGCCGAACCGCCGGCCGAAAGGCCCATGACCGTACCGGAAGTGGCACGGCTTCTGCGGGTCACGGCCGACAAGGTTCTGCGCTGGATTCACGGCGGTGAGTTGCCGGCCACCAACGTTGCCACCCGACCGACCGGCCGTGGGCGCTATCGGGTCAGTCACGCTGGTCTGGCCGCCTTCGAGCAGCACCGCGCCTCGCTCACGACGCAGAGCATTGCGCCCCGAAGGATAACACGTCGGCTGGTTCATCCATTCCCAAAAACCAGGCATCCGACGACCTGAGCCAATTGCGAATGCAATCGGCGACGGGCCGAATCCGCTCGTCGTCCACGTCATTCCAGTCTTCATCATAGACTGACGAGAGCATATCGTTTTCATCCGTGACGTGGCCGGTAATCATGCGGATGGCGTCCATGTCGGCAATTTCCTTGCGGGCCTGCGTGATGAACGTGTGCCGCAAGGCGTAGAAACCGGGAGCACCGTCCAAGCCCGCCTTCGTGCGAACCTTCTTGAACTCGTCGCACACGCTCAAGTCTGACCAGGCGTTGCCACGCGCGGTAATGAATACTCGACCGGCCAGGGCAGGGCAGGGGGGGACAGGGCGCATCACCAAGGCGGCCCGCAAGGCGTCCACTGTTTCCGGCCACAAGGGACACCGCCGCTTCACGCCGGTCTTCTCGCGGATGAATGTTGCCCAGCCGCCTGCCAAGTCCAATTCCTGTTCCCGCAACACGGCACAGTCCGTGTCGCCGAACGCACAGTTGATCCCCAGCCAGATCATGGCCTGCATGACCGACCCCGCGTTGCTCAGTAGGGCGGCTATTTGTTCGGGGAGGAAACGCCGCTTTGGCTTTCCCTTGCGTTCCAGGCGCAGCGACTTCTTCGAGGGCACCTTGAAAACCCCGTAGGCCGGCGACCTGACGATGTAGCCCGCCTCCTTCATGTAGTTGAAGAACACACGGACCTTGCGGACATCCCCCTTGAGCGAGACCAGGGATTTGTGGCCCTTGGACATTCGCTTGCGGTGGAGGGGCGAACGGGTCTGGATCGGGTGCCCCGCGGCGAAGTGTGCCTTCAACTTGGCAAAATCCTTCAGATCGAGGCTGGCGATCGCCGTGCCGGCGCCCCACACGTCCTTGAGCCGCTGGCCGATCTTCGCGTACTCGCGATAGGTCTGCGGCTTGAGTTCGCCTGTCTTGACCAGGGAGTCCTTGGCGTCCAGGGTCAGGGCCACCATTTGCCCAACCGTGATGCGGTGTTTTTCGGCGGCAGCGGCGGCGGCCTCTTTGCGGGGATTGCGGCCTGCATCCCACGCCGACTGCTCCCGATAGTAGAGGTCCAGGGCGGCTTGGGGGTCTGCCCACACGCCGAAGTAGACATTCCCCTGACCACGGATGGCCTTGGCCCACTGGCCGTTCCTGTGCGGGAACAGCGGAAAATTCGGGTTGGGCTTTGCCGGCTTGGTTTTCGTGGTAAAATGTTGGCGTGCCATGCGAGTCGTTGCCTTTCTCGAAAGGGTAGGTTATGGGGAGCCTGCACGTCGAAACGACTGTCGGCAAGACTGTCGGCGTGCTCTCCCCACCTCAGAGTGTAGACTATGGCTCGTCCGAAGTCAAGCACCTGTAACGACTTGCGTGACCATTGGGGAATGGTGTAACGGTAGCACGAGTGACTCTGGATCACTTAGTCTAGGTTCGAATCCTAGTTCCCCAGCTATCGAGTTCCCGCGGAAGCTCGTAGTCCCGCCTGTGGGCGGTTCCCGCCCGAAAGACTGCCTGAAGGCGGGACGACCAGCACGTATCCTCGGCCGCGGTATACCCTTTTGGGGGGATGATTCGGGCGGCCCGCCCTCTTGCCGCCTCGCTCCCTTTCCGCTCGCAGGAGTCCTTGGCCATGAGCATTCAGCCCAATCGGCGAGAGTTTCTGAAGGATGCGGCCCTCCTGGGGGCTGCCGCGGCGTCCTGGTGCGGGGAGAACGCCCCGGCGGCGGCCGACCAGGCTACGCCCGCGGAGCGGCCCGGCGCGATGCCGCAGATCAAGCTGGGCCACCTGGAGGTCTCCCGCTTGATCCTGGGCAGCAATCCGTTCTTCGGCTTCGATCACGGCAATCCGCAGGCTTCCGGCGAGCAGATGCGGGCCTATTTCAGCAACGAGCGGATCATGGCGGTACTGGACGAGGCCGCCGGGCATGGGATCACGGCCGTGTGGACGCCCTGCTACGAGCAGTGGATCCGCCTGTGGAACGAGTACCGGGAGAAGGGCGGGAAGCTGAAGATCTGGATCGCCCAGCCGGACAGGCTCCCCATGGAGAAAGAGATCACCGCGGCAGCCAAGAACGGTGCGAAGGCCGTCTGCATTCAGGGGTGCCAGATCGACGGGCAGGTCGCTCAGGGAAAGTTCGACGTGATCCGCGGCTGGCTGGAGTTGGTCAAGGGCTTCGGGCTTCCGGCCGGCATGGCGACCCACGGGGCCAGGACCCATCTCATGGCGGAGGAGAAGGGGCTGCCCACGGACTTCTACCACCAGACGCTCTACCGCCCGGACAACTACGTCCGCGAGGGCCTGGAAGAATCGCTCTCGACGATCGAGAAGCTCGCCAAGCCCGTGGTGGCCTACAAGGTGCTGGGGGCCGGCCGCATCCTGCCCAAGGACACGCTGCCCTACGTTTTCCGGCGGTTGAAGGCGAAGGACGGCGTGTGCACCGGCGTCTTTCCGAAAACCAAGGCCGACCAGATCGCCGAGAACTCCGCCTTGGTGCGGCGGCTGTCGGGCGCCGGGTAGCCGCGGCTATCGCTCGTCGGTGAAGGTCAGTTTCACCGAGCCTTGCTGGTGACACAGCTCGGCGGTGTGCTTGAGCGGGTCCAGCGCGGGCATACACGGCATCCACTGCCACTGCTGGTTATTGATTTCCGTTTCGTAGAGCATCTTGCCGTTGCGGCGGTTCAGGCACAGCATTTTCGTCGTCATGTGCGCGAAATGCGACTGGTTGACGACCTGGAGCACCTGGACGGTTGCCGAGAGCACCAGGAGGGGCGATTCCGGCGGCTGATCGAGCCGCAGGGCGTAGTCCTTGACCTCGGCCGACCAGGTGCGGGCGCCCGTGGCCCGGTCCAGGCCGTGCAGGATTCCGCTCAGCGGCACGCACAGCCCGGAGTTGTTGCCGGCGAAGATCCACACGTTGGGTGTGGGCGCGGCGCCGGCGGCGACCACGTATTGCGAACGGGACCGCAGGACGTAGAAGCGATCGAAGGCGTCCGGCAGCGGGAGTTGCGTCTTGAGCGCGTCGCGGCCGTCCGGCAGGGCGAGGATCGCCAGGTGGCCCGACGGAGCCATGACCGCCAGCTCGTCGCCGCCCACGCTGCGGACTTGGGAGCCCTTGGGGAACTGCCGCCGCCAGGGCGTGCTTCGCAGCCAGGGATCGGCGAGGGTCACTTCGTAGGACTGGCCGGTCTCGCGTCCCACGACGAGCTGCCGGCCGAAGGCCGCGAGGCGCGTGGCGGGGGCCGGCAGCGGCCGGTGGCCCAGCTCGCGGCCGTCGTCGGCGGCCAGGGCGGTCGCCTCGCCTTCATCGTGCGGGACGACCAGCAGGATGCGGCCGTCGCCCAGCAGGTTGCTGCCGGCGGGCAGACCGTCGTGTTTCCACAGCAGCTTGCCGCTGGCGGGGTCCAGGGCCTGCAGCTCGCCGTCGCAGAGGAGGTACACGCCCGAGGACGCCACCACCAGCGGCAGCGGGTCGGCCCCGGACGGTTGACCTCCGAACACGCCGCGGGGCCGCGCGAACCCCAGGCCCATCGCGGCCAGTTGGGCACTCACCGGCCGAATCGCCGCGTGCTCCCACAACTGCTTCGGCGGATCGCTCAAGAGGTCGAAAGCGAAGACCTTCGTGCCCAGCCACGCGATGAGCAGATGCCCCCGCCGCCAGACTTGGGCGTAGCCGTTCTGGGAGTGCATGAACGGGATGTCCTGGGGCCCGGAAAACTCGAGCTGCCAGCGGAGCACGCCGGCCGGGCCATAGATCAGGAGTTTTCGGGTGGCGTTGTCCGCCTCGCAGACCAGCGGCTCGTCGAAGCGCTCGTCGACGCTGACCGGCACGCCCCAACGCTGGGTCAGGACGGCCGCATTGGCGTTATGGATCGCCTCGATCTTGACCTTTCCGCGGGGCCAGGGGGGCAAATCGATCGCCAGCCGGAGCGGGTCGTCGGGCGGCAGGCCCCGGCAATCGTCCTGGGCCACCTGGCGGCCGGTCCGGCCGTCGCGGCAGGGCAGGGCGGCTAGCTCTCCGGCCAGGAGGCGGTAGCAGCAGGCGGCGGCGTCGGGCCGCTTGGCCTGGCGCAACATCGCGGCCAGGCGGGCCGTGGCCTCGGCCCGCTGGGCCGGCGGGGCCGTCTCGGCCACGTCCCGCAGAAGCTGCTCGGCCTCCAGGCCCGCGGAGCGGCCGGCCAGCCGCAGCCGCGCCTACTGGGCCAGCGGATGCGCGGCGAAAGCGGCGATGAACTCCCGCAGCCGGTTGTCCGTGAGCCGGTCGGCCACGAGCCGGTCGAGGGCCGGCTGCTCGGCGGAGCCGGCGGCGGCCAGGACCTCGGCGATCCGCGCGGCCGTCCAGCGGCCGCGGGCGACCAGGCAGGCGGCGTCGCGGGGCTCGATCTGCTCGGGCTGGGTTTCCGTGTCGAGCACCTTGAGATACGTTCGCATGGCTTCCAGGCGCTGGCCCGACTCCGCCAGCGCCCGCCCCAGGGCCCGCAGCAATCCCGCGCGGCTTTCGCCGCCGGGGGTCTCGGCTTCCAGCCGGGTCGCCTCGGGGAGGAAGCGCTTGGGGTCGGTCCGCAGGCCCTCGCTCAGGGCGTCCGCCAGGACCTGCCGGGTCTCGGGATCGGCCCGAATCGCCAGCGAGCGGCGGAGGTGCTCGACGGCCTCGCCGGGGCGGCCGTCGCCCAGGGCGAGCTCGCCGCGGCGGCGATGCCAGGCGGGATCGTCCCGGTGCTTGCCCTCGGGGTCGGCCAACTGCCGCTCGCGGACGCGGATCGAGTCGAAGCACCACACGCCGTCGGTGTTTTGCGCCAGCACGCCGTCGCGGCACGCCACGAGGTTGCCGGGGACGAGGCGCCCGGCGGTGCGGACGCAGGCGGCGAGTTTCCCGGCCGCCAGATCGAAGACCGCCATCTCGCCGGAGCTCAGCGGCAGGAAATAGCGGCCCTGGGCCAGCAGCCCGTGCCCCCCGGGCAGTTGGCCGCCCGGCAAGGGAATCCGCTCGGGGGTCCAGGCGGGTTGCCCGTCGGTCACGTGGAGGGCCCAGAAATGGCTGCGGCCTACCACCAGGGCCAGGCCCGCATCGACCCCGGCCAGATACAGACCGTCGCGCCGCGGCGCGGTCCACAGCGGTTGCCCATCTGCCAGGCTCAGGCACACCAGCTCGTTGCCGTTTCGGGGCGACAAGAGCACGCGACCGTCGGCGATGGTCGGCGGGGCATCGAGCCAGTGGTCGGCATCCTCAAGCTGCATGAGTGCCTGCTGCCGTCGCAGCCAGCCGTTCCGCATGGGGCTTGGAAGACCGTCATCCGCCTCGGCCAGTTGGTAAACCCAACGGACGTTGTGGCTGGCCAGCTCCAAGCCGGCGTACTGGCTTTCACCCACCTGGCACACCAAGATGCCGTCGGCAAACGAGGGACTGGCGCTGGGGCGCGGCTGGCCCGGGCTCATGCCGTTGGACATGAAGCCGTTGATCATGAAGACCGCTTGGGGCGGCGGCGGCTCGTCCACGGTCAATTCCAGGCTCATCGCGGCGATCAGCCCGCCGCTCTGGGCGTCCAACTCCAAGAGCTGCGGTAACGTCTGGCGGCCCATCTCGGCCGGCACATACAGCCGCCCGGCCAGCGGCAGGGGGCTGCCCAGAAACAGCGTGCCGGCCAAGGGGAGTTGCGCGGGGCCGGTCGCGCCGCCGATCTCCCAGCGGAGCTTTCCGGTCGTCAAGTCATAGGCGCAGAGGAGGTTGTGCCTCTCGACCGCCTCGCCCTCGATGCGGCGGCGGCCGTCCGGGCCGACGCCGATCCGCTGGTATTCGGGCCCGAAACCGAAATACACGTTCTCCAGGAGGAAGACGCTTTGCCCGTCGCTGCTCGGCGTGCCGAAATTGGCATCTCCCCAGAAGCGCCGCTTCAGGCCGCGGGCGATCGCGTCGGGGGCCAAGGGCTGGGACTCCGCGGTCTTTGCTTTGAGATAAGACGCCAGCGCATCTTCGGCCGCGTCATCCCACAGCAGCTTGCGGCTCTGGAGATCGAAGGCCGCCAGGTGGGTGGCGGTGCGGACCACGGCCGTCTGGCCGATCACCAGCGGATACAGTTGCGGGATGGCCGGCCGGCGCTGTTCGACCAGCTCGTGCCAGAGGTCGTCGAGCTTCGCGCGGAGCGGCCCCGTGCTGACGGCCGCCAGCGGCTCGCGGGCATCCACCAGCGGGCTGCCGACGTCGCTGGCGGCGTTGCGGGCGGGGTTGCCGCAATACATCAGCCAGCCTTCGGCCTCGGTCCGCCCCTTCCGCCCCAGCAGGGCCTCCAGCCAAGGCAGTCCCTGGCCGGTTTCGGCGGGAAAGTGCTCTTCGTGCCCGGCGACGCGGACCGCCGCCTGCGGCCACCGCCCGGCGAGGCGGCGGAGGCACGCCTCGGCCTGGCGGACCATGCCCGCGCGGACGTAGCAATCCGCCAGCTCCAGCGACAATAAGGGCTCCAGGTGGTCGGCGTCGGCGGAGGCCTGCTGCAAGCGCGACCAATACAGCGCCGCGCGGAACGGCTGCGAGCGGTCGCGCCAATACAAGCCCACCAGGTACGTCGCCTCGGCCCCGGCCGCGGTGTGGAAGAACCGCCGGACCACCGCGGCCAGCGCCTGCGGCTGGCCGGAGCGGACCGCGTCGGAGAGCATCTTCGCGGACATGGCCTCGAACTGCAGCCGGTACTCCGCGCGGCCCTCCTCGGGAAGCTCGTCCAGGACCTGCTCCGCCTCGGTCTTCAGCGAGCGGAAGACGGGGACTTGCGGGCTGGCCTTGAACGCGCGATCCTCGTCGCCGGCCAGGATGTCGTCCAGCAGCCGGACGCCCTCGGCATAGTGCTTCTGCCGGCAGAGCTCGCGGGCCTGCGCCAGGGCCTGCACCTGCGGCCGCTCGGCCCGCTCGAGCTTCATGGCGGCCGGCACGGTAGACCCGGGCGCCGCGGGTGGCACGGCCGCGCCCGGTGCCGGGGCCGCCGGCAGGGCCAATCCCCCTCCACCCGGTGCCTGGGGCGCCGGCTGGGCAGAGGGCTGCGTCACCTGGATCTCCGCCGGCGGACGCTCCGGCAGCGGCGCGAGCGGGTTCTTCGCCACGTAGCTCTTCCATTTGGCCAGAGCCTTCTCGCGCTCGTTGGGGTCCTGGTATCCCAGTTGGCCGAAGTTGAAAAAGATGTTCTGCGGCATCTTCGCAAGCTGCTCGAAGTGGATCTTGGCCTGGGGCATCCCGTACTGGGCGGGATCCTCGCCCGTCAGGTACAACAGCCATCCCAGCGCCACGTCGCCAAGCTGGCAGACCCGCTGTTGGTTGGCTGCCATCCCCATGCGGAACAACTCCGATTTGTCGCCCAGCAGCGGCACCAGCAGGGCGGCGTGAGACTTTCCCCCCACCTGCCCGATGACCGAGATCGCCTGCGCCCGCATGTGCGGATTGCCGAAGGCGAACTTGTCGTCGCTGAGCACCTTTCTGGCCAGGTCGAGGGCCTCGGGCATCCGGAGCTGCGCGGCGAATTGCATCCGCTGGTGCAGCGTGTTGATGCCGCAGGGCGAGAGCAGCCAGCGGCCCAGCAGCTTCCTGGCCGCCGTCGCCTTGGAGTCCGCGGCCACCGCGCGAAACCCGGACTGGTGGAACCAGTTCATGAGCATGTTGTTGTCGCGGGTCTCCGGCGGAAGCCGCAACTCGGGATCACCCAGGAGAAAGAGGATGGCCGCCACGCTACCGGCCAGCACCGGCGGGGGGTTGGCGCCGGCCGGGCCGATGCCCACGTGCATGACGCGCGACGTCCGCATCGCCAGGCATTGCGACCGCAGCAGGATGGCATCCCCGATGGCCTGGGAGGCCGCGCTGCCGGCGGCGGCCGTCTCCAGCAACGGCCCCTCGGCCTCCAGCATCTCGACAAAGAGCTTCTTGGCCTCGGCGTCGCCGCCGATGAGTTGTTTGAACCGCCCCCAGCACGGCATGTCGTGCGAATGCGCGTCCTCCTTGTCCGCCAAGAACGCGGCCAACCGCCGCTGGTAGTCCAGCACCAGCACGTCGACCAGGATCCGCCGGCACTGCCGCCGCACGTGCGGATCGGAGTGCGTCAGCCCGGCTTGCAGGGCCTCCTGGGCCGCCAGCCCCATCGCCGAAAGCCGCTGCTCCGCCGCCTGCCGCGCCTCGAACGCCGGGTCGCCCAACCGGTCCACCAAGCCGCGGGCTTCCTGGGCCGCCGCCGAGGCCGGAGCGGGTTTCCCCTGCTCCTCGGCCCCAAGAATACCCGCCAAAAGGACTAGGCCGACGAATGCCGTGGTCGTAATCGGCAGGGAGGAACGCCGCATGACTAGCCCCCGGAGGATGGGGATTCTTGGTGGGCAACGGTTGCATCCATTATGAACCGTTGTGCAGGGCAAGTAAAGCTGGCCAAATCCCCAGTAGGGTACCAGCAGGGACAAAGCCCCGGGACTGCGTCAGCAGGGACAAAGCCCCGGGACTGCGTCCCGGGGTTTGGCGGCCAGGCGCCCGGCACGGCAGGGCAGGGGGGGACTCCGCACGCGCCCTCCAATCCCCAACCTCGAAATCCAGAATCCTCTGCCCTCGGCGCGGCAGGGCAGGGGGGGACTTCCGCACGCGCCCTCTAATCCCCAATCCCTCATCCCCAATCCCTTTCTCCTCAGCGGGGCAGGGCAGGGGGGGACTTCGCCCGGGCCAGCAGGCCGGCCACGCCCAGGGCCTCGACCATGCTGCCGGCCAGGGCCCGCCCGCTCCAGGCGATGTCCATCGCGGTGCCGTGGGCCACGCTCGTGCGAACGATCGGCAGCCCCAACGTCACGTTCACCGCCCGGTGCATTCCCAACAGCTTCAGCGCCAGGTGCCCCTGGTCGTGATACATGGCCACCACGGCGTCGAAACGTCCGTCCCGGGCGTGGACCATCAGCGTGTCGGCCGGCAGCGGGCCGGTCAGGTCCAGCCCTTCGGCCAGCCCCTGCCGGATCGCCGGGCGGAGGATCCGCGACTCCTCGTCACCGAACAGGCCCCCTTCGCCCCCGTGCGGATTCAGCGCGCAGATGCCGATCCGCGGCCGCGTGGCCATGAGCCGGGCCATGAAGCGGTCGGCCAGCCTGGCCTTCGCCAGGACCGCCTCCGGCGTCAACCCCGCGAACACGGCGCGGAGGGCCGTGTGCAGCGTGACGTGGACCACCGCCAGCCCGGCCGGCGCGCGGAGCGGCTCGCCCGGCCCAAGATAGAGCATCATCGCGAAGTCGTCCACGTGGCACAACTCGGCCAGCAGCTCGGTGTGGCCGGGATAGGCGTGTCCGGCGCGCCGCAGGGCCTCCTTGTGCAAGGGCGCCGTGGTGATCGCGTCCACCTGCCCGGCCAGCGCGAGCCGCGCGGCGGCCACCACGGCGTCGAAGGCCGCCTGGCCCGACCGGGCGTCCAGCGCCCCCGCGTGTACCTCCAGCACGTCGTCCGAGCCGCAGCGGATGCAAGGGATTGCTTCCGGCGATGGCTCGGCGGCCTCCGGCGAACGGACCTCGACCACCCGCAGGTCCGCCCGCAACAAGGCCGCCGCCCGCCGCAGGATCTCCGGATGGCCGACCACCAGCGGACGGCAGCCCTGGTGGACGGCCGCGTGCCGCCACGCGCCGACGATGATCTCCGGCCCGATCCCGGCCGGGTCGCCCTGGGTGATCGCGATGAGAGGCTTCCACGCCGCCATTCTGCCATTGTACCCCCGCCGGGAGGATTGCAAATTGCAAATGGCAACCTGAGAATTGCAGAGCCGTTTAGCGGGCGGGCCGGGCACCGGCGGGCACCGTTCGTAGCATGGTCGGCCTGGTCGGCCCTGTGCGAGGCCGGCAGGACCGTTTAGCGGGTGGGCTTGCCCCCCGTGCGAGGCCGGAGCTACCAATCATGCGGGCATGTATTCAGCGCGTCAGCTGGGCCCAGGTCGCCGTGGGTGGCGAGGTGTGCGGCCGGATCGGCCCGGGGCTGCTCGTGCTGCTGGGCGTGGCCGCCGGCGACAACGAGGCCGACGCCCGCGGGCTGGCCGAAAAGATCGCCGGCCTGCGGGTCTTCGAGGACGAGCAGGGGAAGATGAACCTCTCGCTGCGCGATACCCGCGGCGCCATGCTCGTCGTGAGCCAGTTCACCCTCTTGGGCGACTGCCGCAAGGGCCGCCGTCCCTCCTTCGACGCGGCGGCACGGCCCGAACTGGCCGAGCAGCTCTACGAGGTCTTTCTCCAGGCGGCCGCCGCCGGCGGCATCGAGGTGGCCGCGGGCCGCTTCCGCCAGCACATGCAGGTGGAACTCGTGAACGACGGCCCCGTCACACTGCTGGTCGAGAGCAAGTGATTGTACCGTCAGATTCGATTTGTTCCAACCGGCGCAACAAGCCGCCGGAGCGTCCGGACCCGCTCGAGCCGCTGGGTCCAGACGGGCTCGTTCACGGCGACATAAGTCACCGCGGCCAGGAGCGCATAGGTCGCCAGGTTGGCCAGCCACCCCTTGCCGAAGAGCTTCACCGCGCTGCCCAACGACCGCGCGGGGTGCAACCGCCCGGGACTGAAGCGGAGACTGTAGAGTTCGTCCAGGAACAAGTGGGAGACGTAGCCGAGCACGACCGCCCCGGCCTCGTACAGACGCAAGGGCATGACCCCGACGGTCAAGAGAAACGCCAGCTCGCCGAAGATCGCGGCGGCGGGCAGGCTGTGAAACATCCCGCGATGCACGGTCAAGAGCCGCAGCAACTCCGCCCCCCCGAAGCGAATGATCAGGTACAGCGCCCCGGCTAATAGGATCGCCCCTTCGCGCGTCAGGTCGAACTGCTGCAAACGGTGAACGAGCATCATGGGCACCAGGGCGGCGGCAAAGGCCGTGCTCTCGCGAAGCGGGATGCCGTCGCCGGCGTCCAGGTCGGGCAGCATGCCCGAGACGGCGCACAACCCGCCGGCCAGCGCACAGGTCGGCCCCGGCAAGCCGTAGTGGAAGAAGGCCGCCGCCCCGTATCCGGCGCCGACCAGGCTGCTCAGGGTGAGATGGGTTTGGAAGTTGGCCATGGCTCAATTCGGGCGGAAATGAGGGGCGACGTGTTGTAGCGAAATAAGCCGTTGCGGCCAAGAGCAAGCGGCGGCGACTCGATTTTGCCCGGAGCCTGCAAAGCGCCTATTTCCACACGGGCATTGCTCTTCGCGTCCCGGCGGCCGGGCGGTATACTTCCGGCCTTGGATAGTCGTCTTCCGGCCTTTGAGGTGCGGCACGCGGCCGTGCATCCGCGGGTCAGGTGCCAATCATGACTTTCCCCGTCCAGGCCTATGACGCCTTCATGTTGGGCGTGCTCTTTCTGTGCATCCTCCACGGGGCATGGCGGGGCATGGCCTGGGAAGTGACGTCGCTGGCCGCAATCGTCCTGAGCACCCTGGTGGCCGTACACCTGAGCGGGCCGCTGGCCCCGTACCTCAGCAACGAGGCCCCGTGGAATCGCTTCCTCGCCATGCTGGTGCTCTACGTGCTCACCTCGCTGGCCATCTGGCTGGCCTTCCGCGTCGTGGCGGATTTCATCAACCGGGTGCAGCTCAAGGAGTTCGACCGGCAGCTCGGTGCCCTGGGGGGGGCGGCCAAGGGGGCGCTGTGGTGCATCGTGATCACCTTCTTCACGGTCACCCTCTCCGAGTCCGGCCGGCAGACCATCTTGAAATCCCGCTCCGGCTACTACATCGCCGTGGCCACCCACCGTGCCGTGCCGATCCTCCCCCGCGAGCTGCGGGACGTGCTGGGTAAGTACATCCAGGAACTGGACGAGAAGCTCGATCCCAAGGCGGCCGCGGGCAAGCCGTTGCGGGGCAGCCCGCTGGCAGGTCCGCGGCAAGCGGGCTAGAATGCCTTACGGTGAACGCAGGGTACATCGCCCGCCGGCCTCGCTCCGCCCCTGCCCGGGCTCCGTGGTGATGGCGGCGTCAAGGAACAGGAAATGAACCGATTTGAGCGCATTTCCGTGTGGGGATTTCGACGTCTGCAGGACCTCGAACTGAAGCTTGGGCCGCTGTGTGTCCTGATTGGGGCCAACGGTGGGGGGAAAACCTCGCTTCTGGACGTGTTCTCGCTGTTGGCAGCCTCGGCGTCGGGGCGACTGCTGGAGAAGATCAGCCAACTCGGCGGGCTAACAACGCTCATGACGTTGGACAGGGCCGAGAGGATGTGCTTCGACTTGCGCGCCGCCATCCCCGGCGATGGCCTGGCGTACCACCTCGAGATCCTCCCGACGGGCCCAGCCTACACCATCCTGGAAGAAGATCTCATCCAACAACGGTTCCCGTGCGACACCAAGCCGGCCACGCACATCCTTTCCCGGCGTGTCTCCTCCTACGCCTTGTTGGGCGGCGAACAGACCGTGACGCGGAATCCGCTTGAGACTTGCCTGTCCCAGATTCCGCTCCTGCCCCGGGAAGCCGACGAGTTCCGCAGCCGGCTTGCATCCTCGACCTATTATCACGTCCTGAACGTCGAGGCCCGTGCTCCCGTCCGCCTGCCCCAGCCGCTCCGTCCCGCGACGCTGCCCGGGCGCGACGGCGAGGACCTGGTTTCCTGCCTGTTTTATCTGAGGGAGGCCAATCGCGATCGTTTCGAGGCCGTCGAAGACGCCTTGCACGCAGCCTTTCCGACGTTCGAGCGGCTGGATTTTCCCCCGGTCGCAGCAGGCACCCTGGCGATGACGTGGAAAGATGCGGGCTTCTCCCATCCTTTCTTCATGCACCAGCTCTCGGAGGGCATGTTGCGGTTCCTCTGGCTGGCGACCCTTCTGCAGAGCCCGGGACTGACCGCCGTCACGCTGCTCGACGAGCCTGAGGTCAGCCTCCATCCGGAGCTTCTTCACCTGCTGGCCGGGCTGATGCGCGAGGCGTCCGCAAGAACGCAGTTGATTGTCGCCACCCATGCCGACCGGCTGGTAAGGTTCCTGGAGCCCAGCGAGGTGGTGACTTTCGACCTGTCTGAAGACGGGATGGCCAAGGCGACCCCAGCCGACGAGCTGGACCTGGAGGCGTGGCTCAAGGACTACACGTTGGATGAGGTCTGGCGGATGGGGCGCATGGGGGGGCGGGCATGAGGATCGCGATCATCGTAGAGGGGGAAACGGAGAAGGCGTTTCTGCCGCACTTGCGTGCGTTCCTACAAACGCCGCTTGCCGGGGCGATGCCGAAGCTCGATCCGGTCCCCTACGACGGCCGCATCCCCACGGGCCACAGACTGAGGCGCGACGTGGAACGGTTGCTGATGGATCGGAAGCATCCCGCCGACGCCGTCATCGCCCTGACGGACGTGTACACCGGCACCGATCCACGCGAGTTCCAGGACGCGGCCGACGCCAAGGAGAAGATGCGCTCGTGGGCGGGTGCCTCCGACCGCTTCTTTCCCCACGCCGCGCAGCATGACTTTGAAGCCTGGTTGCTGCCCTATTGGGGGTGGCAAGGATCTGCTGGTCTCGGCCCGCGCCTGCCCCGAGCTGAAGTCGCTGCTGAACACGATCCTCAAGCTCTGCGGGGTGGCCGAGATAGCGTGAGCGGGCAGGCCGCGGCGGTCGCCACGAAAACCGCGTATTTCCCGGGGATTTCGGGGTTTCAAACCGAACATAAGAAACATTATCGGACGTTGGAAGGGGCCCGAAACGCCCGGGAAAACCGCCTGATTGCCGCCCGCACCAGCCGTGCCGGCGGCGTCCGCCCGGCATCAGACCCATGGGACCCATTGGACCCATATTTCGACACGCTCACACAAGCCTGAGCATGGCCGCCCGTGCCCAAGAAAACCGTCCGGCAGCCGCCGGCACGGGCCGAAGAGAAGACCGCCGGGCTACTCCATGAACCCCGCCAATGTCTGCTTCAGCCGCGCCCGGCCCTCGGCCGTCATCCGCGTGCCCAGCACCTCCACCTGCCGCAGGCTGCGGATCTTCTCCACGTGCTCCAGCACCGCGTCCGTCACGTCGTCGTCTTTGAGCACCAGAAGCTGCAAGCGGGGCAAATCGGTCAGGTGGGCCACGCCGGCGTCGGTCACCCGCGTCTTGCAGAGGTCGAGGCTCACCAGGTTCCGGGCACGGGCGATCCGCTGCACACCTTCGTCGCCGATGTTCGTGCTGGTGATCACCAGCGATTCGAGCGTCGCCAGGCGCCGGACGTGTTCCATCCCTTCGTCGGTCAACTGCGTGGCGGACGCCTGCAGCGCGGCCAGGTAGCTGAGACCTTCGAGATATTGAAGCTGCTCGTCGGTGATGTTGGTCCGCGACACGTCGACCGACTGCACCCAGTGGAGGGCGGCCACGTGGCGGAGGGCCTCCTCGTCGACCGGCTTCCCGAGGAAGTTGACGCTGTACACGTGACCGTTGGACGGATCGGCCAGGACCAGCGCGCCGTGCTGGCGGAGGCTTTCGGCGGCTTCCTGCTCGGCCGCGGCCAGCGACTTGCTATGGATCTGCTCGCCGAGCCAGCGTGCGGCGGCACGTGCGGCGGCGCGGCCGTTGGCCGTCGTCCCCAGCCCCAGCACTCCGGCCGCGACGACCGCCAGGAGCACGAGCAGGGCCCAGCGGAGCACGCGCAGGCCAACATGGCCGCGGCGGCCGGGCCGAAGCGGGCTGCCGGCCAGGTTCTCGGGCACTTCAGGTGGATTCATCAGGACAACTGCTCGGGGCCGGCCATCGCCGGGCCACCGTCCGGGACGGGAATCTCGCGGCCGTCGGGCGCCACAAGCTCGCCCGAGACCTCCGCGGCCGCGGCGCCCTCCAGAAAGACCCCCATGCGGCGGAACTTCTGATAGCGCATCTCGACCAACTGCCCGGTCGGAATCTCGACCAACTCGCGGAGGGTGTTGCGGAGGTAGATCTTCAGGCGGTTGGCCGCCAGGTGGTGGTCGCGGTGGGCCCCGCCCAGCGGCTCGCGGATCACGTCGTCGACGATCCCCAGCGGCAACAGGTCCTTCGAGGTCATCTTCAGGGCCTGGGCGGCCTGCTCCTTGAAGGTGTGGCTCTTCCACAGGATGCCTGCGCACCCTTCGGGGCTGATCACGGAGTAGTAAGCATGTTCGAGCATGGCCACGCGGTCGCCCACCCCCAGCCCCAGCGCCCCGCCGGAGCCCCCCTCGCCGATGACGACGCAGATGACCGGCGTGGGCAGCCGCGACATCTCGAACATCGCCGTGGCGATGACCTGGGCCTGGCCGCGCTCTTCGGCCCCGATGCCGGGATAGGCCCCCGGGGTATCGATCAGGCAGATGACCGGCATGTGGAACTTCGCCGCCAGCCGCATTTTGCCCAGGGCTTTGCGGTAGCCCTCGGGATGGGCACAGCCGAAGAAACAGGCGTTTCGCTCCCGCAAAGTCTTGCCCTTCTGATGCCCGACCACCAGCACCCGGTACGTGTCCAGCTTGGCCCAGCCGCTGCGGATCGCCCGGTCGTCGCCGAAAACCCTGTCACCGTGCAATTCGACGAACTCCTCGAACACGAGCTCGAGGTAGTCCGTGGTCATGGGGCGATCGGGATGCCGGGCGACCTCGACTGTTTCCCAGGGCTTGAGTTGGCCGTAGATCCGCTTCTTCTGGTCGATCAGCTCGCGGCGGAGCCGGCGGATCTCGTTGCGGACTTCAAGGCTCTGCGGCCCGACCGCTTCCAACTTCTGGATCCGGTCCTCCAACTCGTAGATCGGCCGCTCGAACGACAAGCGGTGGTTGCTCTCAGGCATGGCTTTCGGGCCTTTTTCCTCCCAACATCGTCGGCGTTTCCGGAGGGCAGACCACAGGAAATACGGCTGTAACCATTATTACGTCGCGGGGTTGGAACGTCGAGACTGGCCTTGGGTCTTGGCACCAAGGTCTGAGGTCTAAGACCTAAGCCCTAAGACCGCTTTCGGTTAATTACCCGTCGGGTAGGCACGCCCGGGGAGGGTTCTAAAGACCCGCATCAGCCGCAGCTCCCCCAGAAACTCCCGGGCCGATGCCGGCCGAGCGGAGGGGTCCTTGGCCAGGCAACGCCGCACCAATTGCCCAAATTCCGGGGTTACGTTGCGGTCCGCCGCCTCCAAGGAGGGGATGGCCGCCTTCAAATGTCTTCCGAAGAGCTCCTCGAGCGTCGTCCCCGTAAATGGGAGGGTTCCAGCAATCAATTCATATACGGTGCAGCCGAAGCTGTATACGTCGGAACGCTCATCCAGGGGGCCACGCCGTATCTGTTCTGGGGACATGTAGCTCGGTGTCCCCTGACGCGGCCATCTGGGGCTCAAGAGCCTCGCCAACAGGCCGTGCCGGGCGCGGCGGGCCAGGCCAAAGTCGATCAGTTTGACCCGCCCCTCGTCGTCGGCCAGAAAGTTGTCCGGCTTGATGTCGCGGTGGACCCAACCCCGCTGGTGGGCAAAGCCGAGTCCTCCGGCGGCTTCCTCAATGATCTTCGGGATCAGGTGAGCGATCTTCTCGCGCTCTTCCTTGGAGCGGATTCGCCGCTTCAGGTTGGGGGTGGGGAACCACTCGGTGGCCAGGTACGGCATGCCGCGGTCCACCCCAAAGGCGTACACTTGGATGATCCGCGGATCGACCAGGGTGCGGCAGACGTTGTATTCCCGCCGCAAGTTGCCGATGTGCTCGGCGTCCTTGGGGCATTTTTCATTGAGGGTCTTGACGGCGACCATCTGCTGCCGGCCATCGTCCATGGCCTGCCAGATTTGGCTGCTCTGGCCGGTGTGGACGACGTTCAGGAGCCGGTAGGGCCCCAGGTAGCCGAGGGCGGACTTTGCCATGCCTTTCCAGTTTAGCGACAATGCGGCTGTCCCGCAACACAGTGGGCAGTGGGCAGTGGGCAGAGATTTGACAAATTGGAGATTGCAGACTTGAGATCAAGCTCTTCCGCCTTCCCCAATCCCTAATCCCCAATCCCTAATCCCTAGCCCCCATACTCCGCCCGAACGAGGAACAGGCCCTGGGGCGGTGCGGTGCGGCCGGCCAATCGCCGGTCGGCGGCCAGCAGGACTTCGCCCGGCCAGCTCTCGGGCCGGGCCCCGCGGCCCACTTCCACAAGCGTGCCGGCGATCGCCCGCACCATGTTGTAGAGGAACCCGTCGGCCTCGATCTCGATAGTGACGAAATCTTCCCCCTCCCCCCTGCCCTGCCAGCTTGGGGATTGGGGATTGGGGATTGGGGATTGGGACAGATATCCACGATCTGAGACCGCTCCGCCTTCCGCCTTCGCGCCGCCTTCATCCTTCCGCCTTCCTCCTTCCTCCTTCCTCCTTCCGCCCTCCCCCTCCCCCCTGCCCCGCTCGATCCGCAGCTCGAAAATAGTGCGGACGCTCGTCTTGCGGGCCGCCCCGGCGGTCTGGAAACTGCTGAAGTCGTGCTTTCCGATCAGTGGCAAGGCGGCCCGCTGCATGGCCTCGGCATCGAGCCGTCCGTAGGTGAAATGCCAGCAATATTGGCGGCGGAAGACGTCGCGGATCGGGCCGTCGTGGATCAGATAGCGGTATCGCTTGCGAACCACATGGTGCGTGGCATGGAAGCCGGCCGGGACCTCGACCGCCTCCAGCACGGCGATGCTCCGCGGCAACTCGGCATTGAGTGCCCGCCGGAGCACCTCGACCGTCAGCCGGCTGGCAGTCTCGAAGCTCACGACCTGGCCCAGGGCGTGTACTCCGGCGTCGGTCCGGCCGCTGGCCAGGACGGAGACCCGCTGTCCGGCAACCTTTTCGATGACCGCTTCGAGTGTCTCCTGGACAGTCCGGCGGCCGCGCTGCCGCTGCCAGCCGGCGAACTCCGTACCGTCGTAGGCCAGCGTGAGCTTGATGGTGCGCGTCATGCTGTGTGCAGGCGGACCGGTGTGTGAGCCCGAAGCTCCAGCGCACCTGCGCGGGGAGCTTCGGCCACATGCGCCGCTTTCACTGCAAGGTTCCCATTGTCACCGGTGTCAGAAATGCGGTCAAGCAGTGTCGAATCTTGCCTCTTGACAGCGTTTGTGCTCCATCGTATTCTATTATCAGCCAAGTCAACATAGGTGCCGTCATGTCGAAAACTGTTACGCTCCGGCTCAGCGATGATGTCTACCGACTCTTCCGCGAATCGGCGGAAAGCGACAATCGCCCCCTGTCCAACTTCATCGAGACGGCAACCAGGCGCTTCATCGAGCAAAGCGAATTGGCCGACGAGTCCGAGATGGCGGAGATTCGCGGCGACGCGGCCCTGAATCGCAGTCTTCGCCGCGGACTTGCGGACGCGCGAGCCAAGCGGGGACGGTTCGTTGACTGACCCCCCCTGCCCTTTCACAGACGGGAATGGTGCGAATGGGATCAGAGTGCGAATGGTGCGAATGGAACCAGGGTGGGAACGGTGCGAATAGTATCAGGGTGCGAACGCCGTCAGAGCGCCATTAGTCATTAGCCAGTTTGCGGCGGAGTTTTTCCGCGGTGGCCGAGAGGCCCTTGCCGGCCTCGACCCGCAGCACGGCGCTCCGCACGCTGCCGTGGCTGCGGTAGCCCAGGGCGGCGGCGACCTCGATGGCTGAATAGCCGAAACGGCGGCGGGCCAAATAGGCGGCCACGGCCCGGCTGGCGTCGTCGCTCCGCGTGCCCGAGCGCCACCCGGCCGCGTCGAGGCGGAAATGCCGGGCCACCGCCGCGGCAATCTCCTCCAGCGGCGGGCGGCGGCGAAGCCTGGCCAACTGCGGCACGGCCTTGTCGGCCGGCCGGCCCTTGAGCAGCTTGCGGATGCGGGCCACGAACGCGGCCGATCCCACCAGCAGGCCGCCGACCGCCCCGGCGAAGGGCGAGGCCGGCGGGTCGCTCAGGCCGGCGCCGACGAACCGCCCGTAGGCCAGCCGGGCCTTCGCCTGGTTGCGGCCGCACTCGCCGAGCACCGGGCGATAGTCGACCCACGCCAGGGCCTTGCCCGGCCAGCGGTAGCCCGCGTAGCTGCTCCACGGCCATTGCTCGGGGCGATCGACCAGCTTGGTCCGCACCGGGTTCAGGTGCAGATAGCGGCTGACCTCCAGGCAGTGCCCCTCCGCTTCGATCACGTGGCCGCGATAGCGGCCCTGGAACAAGTGCCCGCTGCGGCGGTGGCGGCGGTTGAAATAGCTGGTGTAGCTGCCGTTGAGGTACTGCATGCCGGCGGCCAGGTTGGGCTCGGGCGTTTGCAGGAAGAGGTGCTCGTGGTTGCCCAGCAGCACGAAGGCGTAGAGCTGCCAGCCGTAGGTTTCCACGGTTTGCCGCAGCCAGTCGAGGCGTTTCCGGCGGTCGGCCTCGTCGCGGACGATTTTCTGCCGCTCGTTGCCGCGGGAGATGACGTGGTACAGCGCGCCGGGGTATTGGATTCGCAGTGGTCTGGCCATAGGGAGAATCCCAAATCCCCGAACCCGCGGACGCAGTCGGCGGGCTTTCCAATCCCTAATCCCCTATCCCCAATCCCTTACTCTCCCCCCTGCCCTTTCACCAGCAGCTCGGCGATTTGCACGGCGTTGGTGGCGGCGCCCTTGCGGAGGTTGTCGCTGACGCACCAGAAGGCCAGGCCGTTGGGGCAAGAGAGGTCTTCGCGGATCCGGCCGATCAGCGTCTCGTCGCGGCCGCTGGCCAGCACCGGCATGGGGTAGACCTTCTTGTCGAGGTCGTCCATGACCACCAGCCCGGGCGTGGCGGCAAACAGCCGCCGGGCCTCCACGACGGTGATCTTCCGCTGGGTCTCGACGAGGATGCTCTCGCTGTGGCTGTTGGCCACCGGCACGCGGACGCAGGTCGGGCAGACCTGGATCGCATCGTCCTCCAGCATTTTCCGGGTCTCGAAGACCATCTTCATCTCTTCGGATGTGTAGCCCTGGTGCTTGGGGCCGCCGATCTGCGGGATGCAGTTGAAGGCGATGGGGTGCGGGAAGCACTCCTGCTGGTAGTCCTGCCCGGCTTGCACGGCCCGCGTGGCGTTTTCCAGGTCGCGGCTGCCGGCCATTCCCGCCCCGCTGGTGGCCTGGTAGGTGCTGACGATCACCCGGCGGACGCGGCCGGCGTCGTGCAGCGGCTTGAGGGCCTGGACCAGTTGCGTGGTCGAGCAGTTCGGGCTGGAGATGATGCCCTGGTGGCGGCGGACGGCGTGCGGGTTGACCTCGGGGATCACCAAGGGCACCGTGGGGTCCATCCGCCAGTAGCCGCTCTCGTCGATCACGACGCAGCCCCGCCGCACCGCCCCGGGAATGAAGTCCCGCGCCACGTCGTCCGGAGTGCTGCTGATGGCCAGATCGACGCCCTCGAAGGCCTCGGGCCGCAACTCCTCGACCGTGTACTCCCGGCCGGCGAAGGGGATCGTCTTGCCCGCCGATCGCTTCGAGGCCAGGAACTTGATCTGCCGGAAGGGAAACTTCCGCGACTGGAGCAGCTCGCGGATGATGGTTCCCACGGCGCCGGTGGCGCCGACGACGGCGACGGAATCGAACACGGACGCGGTCTCCGGGGCGCTGCTGGTCTTTCCCGCTGCTATTATGACGCGCGGCCTGCGCTCTCGCAACGCCGGCTTCCGCGGAAAAAAAGGCCCCCGCTCCGGCAGCCCGGCGCGGGGGTCTGTTTGATGTCTGCTACCGTAAAGTAGGGTGGGTCGAGCGGAGCGAGCCCCACCGCGAGAATTCGCTCGACAATGGTGGGACTCGCCGACCATGCCGACCACGCTTCGCGTGGTGCCCGATGGTGCCCGTCGCCCCACCCTACGCTCTGCACTCTCGCATGGTGGCGCGTCAGTTGGCGGCAACGGCTTCCACCGGTTTGTTGAAGCCGAATGCCACGGCGGAGCGCTCGCCGGCGGTGAGCGATACCGTGCGGGTCTCCTCGACCAGTTGCCCGTCGCGGACGATCTGCGCCCGGATCTCGTACTTGTAGGTGAAACCGGGCTTCAGGCCGAAGGAAACGTACTGCCGCTTCGAGCCGGTGCTGCGGGTGGCCAGGCCGTTGATGCTGACCTTGGCCTCCGCGGGGACCCAGATCGTCAGCAGGCCGCTGGTCTCCTGGGTCGGCTCTTGCAACGTCGTGCCGGCCCCAGCCGGCCCGCCCGCGGGCGGTTTGGGGGCGCTGCCATCGGCCGGCGGAGTTGCGGACTTGGTGGCAGGCGTCGGCGCTGCGGGCGCGGGTGCAGACGGCGTCATCGCCGGGCCGATCGTGGAGTCAACCGGGGCCGCATAGACGGGGTACTCGCCCCCTCCACAGCAGCTCGCCGTGCTCGTGTACGTGCCCCAGCCACAATCTCCGCAACACCCGGCGTACCACCCGCCGCAGCCGCACGCCGAACGGCGGCACGAACGGCAGCCCAGGCAGCAATCAGTTGCGCAGCAAGAGCTGTAGCAGCACGGCGAATAGCAGGCCGCGTAGCCGCAGCCCCGGTAGCAGCCACCGTAACCGCAGCCCCAATAGCCGCAGCCACCGTACCCGCATGCCGCGTAGCCGCATCCGCCGTACCCGCAGCCGCCGTAGCCGCAGCCCCCCCAGTGGCAGGCGGAGGCCTGGGAGGCGGCAGCGGCGACAACGACAGCCACGAACGCCCCCACTAGCGTCGTCTTCCAGATCGGCCGAAACATAGTATCTTCTCCTTCTTGCCAAGACTGACAGATAACACCCCCACTTGCAATTAAGATAACACCGGGATTCGCGAAATCAAGTAGGCTGGACGGAGTTTGAGGGTTGCCGAGGGCATGAATAGCACTAACGGGGGGTTGTATTGCCTGCGAGGCCGCCAAGGGCGGACATTCTCCCCGCCGGTTGTCAGTTTTCGCCCAGTGCCCAACACAGCGGCGGGCAGGGCACCATGCAGCCTGGTCGCCCGCTAAACTCTGCCCACTGCCCTCCCCCCTCCCCTTTCCCGCTACCTGGCCGCCTTGACTTGCACGTCGTCGACCGACAGCTCGCCGACGGACCCGAACAGGCCGAGGCGGAGGATGGCCTCGCGGGCCTTGGGCGGCACCTCGATCCGCTTCTTCTCCGTCTGCCAGTCGAAGGTGCCGCGCCAGGGGCCGAGTATTTTCTCGCCCAGCATCCCGCGGTTCTCGTCGTAGAACATGATGCCCAACGCCGGCAGATGCTGGGCAACCTGGCCGGCGCGGAGGTTGTGGCCTTTCACCTGGACCGAGACGTCCAGGGCCTTGACCTTGCGGCCATCGACGGGGAAGCCCTGTAGTGCCTGGGAGCCGCGGCCCGGCACGATGTTGTGAAAGGTGACGAACGACTTGCCGGAGGGCGCGTCGCCGGAAACCACTCCCATCTGCCGGATGTAATACCAGCCCACCGGCTGCGGCGGGTCGCCGGTGAGGTCCTCGAAATCGCCGTTTACAACGGCCGGCCGGCTCGGGTCGGGCTTGTCCGGCCGCCGCTTCTCCATCGTGCCGGTCATGGGGACGAACAGCACCGGCAAAAGTTTGTCCGACTCCATCTTCCCGCCGACTTTCTTCATCAGGTACATCATCTGCTGGTAGCGCTGGCCGACGGGGATGACCATCCACCCCCCCTCCTTGAGCTGCTCGACGAGCTTGGCCGGCACTTCCGCGGGCGAGCAGGTGACGATGATCTTGTCGAAGGGGGCGTGCTCGGGCCAACCTTCGTAGCCGTCGCCGACCTTGCAGTGCACGTTGGTGTACTGGAGCCGTTGGAGGGTCTTGGCGGCCCGCTGCCCCAAGGGGGCGACGATCTCGATCGTGTACACCTCGCGGACCAGCCCGCTGAGGACCGCCGCCTGGTAGCCGCTGCCGGTGCCGATCTCCAGCACCTTGTCGGTCGGCTGGGGATCGAGGGCCTCGGTCATGTAGGCGACGATGAAGGGGGGCGAGATGGTTTGGCTTTCGCCGATCGGCAGGGCCATGTCGTAATAGGCGTTGGCCCGCTGCCCCAGCGGAACGAACTCGTGCCGCGGCGTGGCCCGCATCGCCTTGATCACCCGCGGATCCTTGACCCCGGCGGCGACGATCTCTTCGTCGACCATGCGGTTGCGGGCCTCGGTCCAGTTGGGGCGCCCCTGGCCCCTGCCCTGCCCCGGCGCGGCCAGGACCGCCGCCGAAGCCAACAGCCATACGCCCCAACGCCGCGCGCGATTGCCGACCATGGAGATTCCTCCGTATGCCCTCATGCCATTATAATGGAAGCGTCCCTCTCCCTCCAGGCGGTCTTGCGGCGATGCTCAATCGGACCCTCAGGGATCTCGTGGTCGATCGGCTGTTGCCCGGCGTGCAAACGCCCGGCCAGTACATCGGCGGCGAGCCGGGGGCGGTGGCCAAGGACTACCGCAGCCTGCGGGGCAAGCTGTGCCTGGCCTTCCCCGACGCGTACACGATCGGCATGAGCCATCACGGCCTCCAGGTCCTGTACGCGGTGATGAACCGGCGGGCGGACTGGGCCTGCGAGCGGGCCTTCACGCCCATGCCCGACCTCGAAGCCCTCCTCCGCCAAGCGCACCTCCCGCTGGCGAGCCTGGAGAACTTCACCCCGCTCGGGGAGTTCGACGTTTTGGGCTTCACCCTCCAGTACGATCTGTGCGCGACGAACGTCCTGACGATGCTCGACCTGGGGGGGATCCCGCTGGCGGCCGACGAGCGCACGCTCCGGCACCCCCTGGTGATTGCCGGCGGCCCGGGAGCGGCCAACCCCGAGCCGCTGGCCCGATTCATCGACCTGTTCCTGCTGGGCGACGGCGAGGAGTCGCTGCCGGAGGTGTGCGAAGGGTGGCTGGAAGCCCGGCGGGCGGCGCCCGAGCGCGCGGCCGCCCTGGCCGCCCTGGCCGCCCGCCTGCCCTACGTCTACGTCCCGCGGTTCTACGAGCCGCAGTACGAGGGCGGCCGGGCGGTCGGGGTGCGGCCGCTGCGGCCCGACGTTCCCGCGCGGATCGAGCCGGCCGTGCTGGCGAACCTCGACGCCATGCCCCTACCCACCGCGCCGGTCGTGCCGCACGTGCAGTGCGTCCAGGACCGCATCACGATCGAGATCATGCGCGGCTGCCCCTGGCGGTGCCGCTTCTGCCAGAGCACCACGCTCAAGCGGCCGGTGCGGATGCGCAAGGTCGAGACCATCGTCCAAGCGGCCGTCGAGTCGTACCGCAACACCGGCCTGAACGAGATTTCGCTCCTGGGCCTTTCCAGCGGCGACTACTCGGACCTCGAGCCGCTCTTGGCCCGCTTGCACGAAGTCTTCCGGCCGCTGGGCGTGAGCGTCTCGCTGCCCAGTCTGCGAGTCAACCGGCGGTGGCGGTCGCTGGGAGAGATGCTCAACACGGATCGCCGCGACGGGCTGACGCTGGCCCCCGAGGCCGCCCGCCAGGACATGCGCGAGCTGCTGGGCAAGGAGATTACCGACGACGACCTGCTGGCCGGCTGCCGCCGGGCAATGGAAAACGGATTCACCCGGGTAAAGCTGTACTTCATGTGCGGGCTGCCGGGCGAGCGGCCCGCAGACCTCGACGGCATCATCGAGCTGGCCGAGTCGATCTCGCGGCTGGGCCAGGAAGTTCTCGGTCGTCCCGCGGCGGTGGTGGCCAACGTGTCGAACTTCGTGCCGAAGCCGCAAACGCCCTTCCAGTGGAACGGCATGCAGCGGCGGGAGTATTTCCAGGAGGCCCACGGGCGGCTGCGGCGGCGGAAGCGGTTGCGGAGCGTGACGCTGCGGTGCCACGACCTCGACGCGAGCCTGCTGGAGGGCGTGCTCTGCCGCGGCGACCGCCGCGTGGGTGCGGCAATCCAACGGGCCTGGCAAGCCGGGGCGCGGCTGGACGCCTGGGCCGAGCGGCTCCGCCCCCGGCTGTGGTGGCAGGCCCTGGCCGAGAGCGGCATCGACGTCGAGTCGCTGCTCCACTCCCCTGCCCTGCCCGCCGCGGGCCTGCCCTGGGATCACATCGGCATCCACCAGGGCCGCGAGTACCTGCGGCGGGAAGCGGGGCTGGCCTGCGCCGTAAAGCCGCTTGCGGCTTCGCAGGAACAGGAACTCGGGATTAGGGATTAGGAGCACGCGTGCGTTACCGCCTTCTGGCCATCGACATCGACGGCACGCTGGTCAACAGCCGCGACGAGATCCCGCCCGCCACGGGCGATGCGCTGGGGCGCGCGATTCGCTCGGGCATCCACGTCGTGCTGGCCACCGGCCGGCGGTATCGCCACACGCTGCACCTGGTCGAGCGCCTCGGGCTCCGCGTGCCGCTGGTTACCGCCAGCGGCGCCCTGGTAAAAGACCCGGCC